>ERZ1292630.752-Hain-H41-02um-R3-752-length-33123-cov-17_pt1 | contig 33123 bp, 26 predicted proteins | sample MGYA00564408_ERZ1292630 | MGnify/ENA primary metagenome ERZ1292630 (study PRJEB36523, sample SAMEA6512641) | groundwater metagenome | collected 2019-01-08 | study: AquaDiva: Metagenomics assemblies of 32 groundwater samples
TGGACGAACGAGTGAGGATCTCATTCAATTTCTTCTGGAGCGAGGCGGGGGAGACGACAGTCAGCGATGGAACGACCGGTGATGGGGTTACCGGTAGAGATGGAGCCTTTGGGATCTTGGCCAGCACCAGAGAGGGGGGCTTCGTGACAGAAACTTTCTGGGATAGGACAGCGGGGGCGGGGGCCTTTGGTGATGAGGCCACCACCACTAATGGAACTTTTGTTGCTGGAGCTTTCGTAGGCCGACCCGCCGTGATTGGACCAGCCAGAATACGATCTTCTAATTCCAGCCCTGTTTGCGTCAGAGGGGCAATAGTTTGTAGTACGGTGGCTTTGGCACGATCGCCGCCGACCTGGCCGCTGACGACGATCGTGCGGCCGTCGATGATGATGGAGCCTCGTTCTTTCATTTGCCCTAAGACAGGGAGGATCTGGGCGACGTTGTCAGCCCAGGCGACAGTCCCCATTCTCAGATCTACCGTTAATTCATCAACGATGTTTCCTGGCGTGGTTCCATAGAGCGCTTGGGCCTGCTGAAGGATTGCGGCCTTGCTGGCCTCATTGGGAAGTGAGCCACGCAGGATCAGCATTCCATACTCTACACGCGCATGAAAGTTCGCAGGGATGGGAATGGCCGTAGCCATTGGTTGAGGAGCGTGCCGAGGAAGGCAGAAAAAGGCAAGGAGGGCAAATGCAACAACTCCAGCTGCTAAAATCGCTGCACTCTTCATGGATCACCCCTTGGACATACTGATACCTGTAAGCTTCAGTAAAACCTACCACATAAGTGAAAAAATGGTGGCAGGAGCCACTTTTAGCCCAATATTTTTTTAATATTTGAATCTGGACAGGATGCGTTCGGAAAGGCTGGTTTCTCTAAAGCATTGGGAGATACCGTCGGAAACCATGAAGTCCCGCCGCTCGCGACAGCGCTGTCTTATGCGGATGCTCCACCTGAGTTTTGGGATGCAGTTGTACGGCCGGGAGACTTCAGGTCAAGAGAAGATGGTATCGTCTATAATTTCAACTGGTTGCGTGTATAGAGGCTCTGGCTACGTCCTGATCAGAGCCGCTCGCCGTACTTGCGGTAATGCTCTTTTTTAGCTTCATCAATCCACTTGCCCCGCTTGATCCGGTCTGGGGCGGTGTAGAGCTTCTTTGCAATCGAGTTGATATCCTCCGGTTTCCAGCGTGCGATTTGAACGAAGGTGTACAGCCCCATCTTGTTCAGGGTTTTCGCAAAGACGGGGCCGATGCCGTGAATCTTACTCAGGTCGTCTTTCTGTGGATTCTTTGCCGCTTTCGTCTGTTCGATCTGAAGGCTCAGCTGACTCCCATTCTGACCGGTCTGGCGAGGGGCCACGGCTTCCTTATCGGCTTTGATACGGGCTGGGGCTTGGACTTCGGCCGGGCGTTTTCGAAGACGGGTTTGCTCCTCTTGCTTTTCTCCCGCCAGCTTCATTTGACTCGTCAGTTGTTGCTTTTCCAGTTCCTGAACCTGGCGCTGCAGGGCATGGATTTGTGCGTCTCGCTCATGCAGGAGTTGCTCATCGAGCCGGAGCCGGGTTTGGAGTGTGTCTTGTGTTGCGAGTTGGTTTTGTAACGTGACAATCTGCGCTTCGTGCTGCGTGAGGGTATGGGAATATTTGGTCTCCCACTCAGTCAGCGATGACTCCTGCTCCTTCAACTGTTGTTGGAAATGTTCGAGCGTATCGATGCGCCGGTCTCGTTCGGCCAGTTGGCTGTCGAGTCGGTGCAATGCGGCTCGATGTTCGGCCTCTCGATCGGAGAGTTGCACTTCCAGCCAATGGACCCGCCCTTGAGCCGGCTCGAGTTCCTTCAGGCGCGCGCGCAGCAGATCGGCTTCTGAAACGCCGGCTTCCAGCTCGAGGATGCGACGTTGAAGATTCTGTCGTTCTTGCTCGTTCGTGGCGAGTGTCTGCTGGGCAGCTTGGCTGGTGAGATGCAACCGCTGAACCTCTTCCGCCTGTGCAGCCGAGGCAAGCGCGTCAGACTCGCTCGCGCGGCGGCGAGCAGAGGTATCTTCCGCTTCCAGGACCGTCAGCTTCTGTGAGCGCAGGGACAGTTCTTCTTGAAGCGCCAGAAGGCGGTCGTTTCGTGCTGCGAGTTCCTGCTCGGTGGATTGGCCGAGCTCTTCCGATTCAATCATCTTGCTTTCCAATAGCTGCATCGCAGCGGTCTGAACGTTCAGCTCATAGCGCACCTTTTCCAGCATCTGTTCTTTGACTCGTAGGGTGGCAGTGACTTCCGTGAACTGTTGTGTGAGCAGGCTGGCGGACAGATTTCGAAGCAGCCATCCAACTACGACGCCAATGCCCCCCGCAATGAGAAGACAACCCAAAATCTGGCCGATGAGCGTGATCATAGGTCACCAGTTCCTTTTATTCGCAATTCAATACGACGGTTGCGTTGCAACCCAGCCCGCGTCTGCGCCACCGACAGCGGTCGTGAGTCGCCATAGCCGACGGCGGTGAACTGATTGGTCAAGCCGTGACTGATAAAGTAGTGCCGCACGGCTTCAGCGCGGCGGCGGCTGAGTTGAAGATTATAGTCCGGCGATCCGTACTTGTCCGTATGGCCGCCTATTTCAATAGCTGTGTTAGGAGCACGACGCAAGATCGAAATCAGCTGGTCTAGTGTGGTTCGACTGCGAGGAAGCATCGTCGTGGCATTCGAGTCAAATTCGATGGATCCTTGCGTGAGGGTCTCATCTAATTTCTTCTGGAGCGTAGGGGAAGGAGCCGTGAGCTGAGCCGCGAGGATATGATCTTCCAGCTTAAGTCCTGTTTGCGTCAGAGGGGCGACGTCTTGCAGCATGGTGGCCTTGGCGCGATCGCTATCGACTCGGCCGCTGAGAACAAGCGACCGTCCATCAATGATGACGGAACCTCGTTCCATCATGCGCCCTAAGATGGGAAGGACCTTGGGGACATTGTCTATCCAATCTGCGGGCCCCACGTTCAGGTCCACCGTTAACTCATCGACGACACGGCCAGGCGTAGCTCCATACAGTTCGTGGGCTCGCTGAAGGATTGTGGTTTTGATGGCCTCACTGGGGAGCGAGCCACGGAGGGTCAGATTTCCCTTCTCTATACGCGCATGAAAGCTGGCAGGGGTGAGGGAATTTGATGCTGTCGATGTCGGAAGATGGCGCGGAATACAGACCGCAGCAATAAAAGTAAGGGCGATAGCGCCTGCGCCTAGAATCGCTTTCCGCATCATGAATCAACTCTCGAGCGGAAGATAGCCAAAAACCGCTGTGACCCTACCATACTGCGTGAGTTCATACCAGACGGTATTTATGAGCCAAACCTCTATAATCGAGACGCGAACCTATATGAGTACACTTGAGATCCTCGCTAAAGCTCAACCGTTACCTTAACCTGCTTCCAGCACGATCCGTGGGCGCTCCATTCCACTTGTAAGGTGTACCTTCATTTGCTATTCTTCGCCCGCCTTCCGATATTCATGATATCTATCGATCGTCATCCAAGGAGACTTTATGGCCGGCATTAAGCGGGCATTAATCAGCGTGTCAGACAAAACCGGCGTGGTGGAGATGGCGAAGGGGCTTGCGGCCTTCGGGGCTGAGATCCTCTCGACCGGAGGAACGGCAAAGGCCTTGCGCGAAGCAGGGGTGAAGGTGACCGATGTGGCGGCGTACACAGGTTCACCGGAGATTCTCGACGGCCGTGTCAAGACACTGCACCCCAAGATTCATGGCGGCCTGCTGGGACGCCGTTCGGTCCCTGCCCATGTCGCGCAGATGGAGCAGCATGGAATCGGACCCATAGACGTGGTCGTGGTCAACCTCTATCCCTTCGAGGCAACGATTGCGAAACCCCACTGTCCGTTCGAAGAGGCCATTGAAAATATCGATATCGGCGGGCCGTCGATGCTGCGGTCCGCAGCCAAAAACCACGAAGATGTTTTGGTCGTCGTAGATCCAACGGATTATCAGCGCGTGCTCGATGCGGCGAAGACAGGGACGGCGTCGCGCGAGTTACGGCGCGAGCTGGCCATGAAGGTCTTCCAGCATACGGCGCGCTACGACAGCCTGATTGCCGGGTATCTTGAGAAACAGGCGCAAGGCAGCGAGGTCAAGTTTCCCCGGATATTGTCCCTGCAGTTCGAACGGGCAGAGATGCTCCGCTATGGTGAGAATCCGCATCAGCAAGGGGCCTTCTATCGAGAACTGCATTCGTCCGAGCCGTCGGTATCCCGTGGAAAAATTCTGCACGGCAAGGCGATGTCATACAACAATTTTCTCGATGCCAATTCGGCGCTCGAACTGGCAAAAGAATATGACGAGATCGCTGTGGCGATTATCAAGCACAATAATCCCTGCGGTGTGGCATTGGGTACGACGCCTCTCGAAGCCTATGTGAAAGCTCGTGAGACCGATCCCATCTCAGCGTTCGGCGGCGTCATTGCATTCAATCGCCCTGTGGATTTGGCCGCTGCAAAAGAAATTACCGCCACGTTTGTCGAAGTGGTGATTGCGCCGGGATTTGCAGACGATGCGCTCGCAGAATTGAAGCGCAAAAAGGATCTGCGTTTGTTGGATGTCGGGCCGCTCACGAAAGTGAAACAAGAAGGCTTCGATCTTAAGAAGTTGGTGGGCGGATTGATCGTGCAGGATCGGGATCTTGGTGTCTTGACCGATTTGAGAGCGCTCAATGTACCGACCATGCGGAAACCGACGGACGAGGAATATTCGGCCTGCGCCTTTGCCTGGAAGGTCTGCAAACACGTAAAGTCGAACGCGATCATCTATGCAAAGCCGGGGCAGACGGTGGGGATCGGCGCCGGCCAGATGAGTCGGGTCGATTCCGTAAAGCTTGCGGTGATGAAGGCCCAGATGCCGATTAAAGGGTGTGTGATGGCGTCGGACGCATTCTTCCCGTTCCGGGATGGATTGGATGCGGCCATTCAAGCTGGCATCACCACGGTCATTCAGCCGGGCGGTTCGATTCGCGATGCCGAAATTATCAAAGCCGCAGATGAACAGGGCGTGGCGATGATTCTCACGGGCATGCGCCACTTCCGCCATTAAGCGGCTGCTGAAAATGGCCTCTCGCGTCGCTCTCGGTCGCCCGGCCACGCTCAACGTACCGAAGCGTACGCCTCGGTGACCGGACTTCCTGCGGCCTTGCGAGAAACCATTTTGAGCAGCCGCTTTTTCTTCATGCAGTACAAGTACCCATGAAAATTCTTGTCATTGGCAGTGGGGGACGCGAGCACGCCATGGTGTGGAAGCTTGCGCAAAGTCCCCGTATGCCGACGCTCTACTGCGCGCCGGGCAATGCGGGGATCGAATCGCTTGCGACCTGCGTGCCAATTAAAGCCGATGACATCGTCGGACTCAAAGCGTTTGTGCAGTCTGAGAAGATCGACCTGACCGTCGTGGGACCGGAAGCCCCGCTTGCGTTGGGCATCGTCGATGAGTTTCGCAAGGCGAAGCTCAAAATATTTGGACCGACGAAGGGGGCCGCGCGCATCGAAGCCAGCAAAATCTTTTCCAAAGAGGTCATGGGCAGCGCAAAGATTCTCACGGCACAAGCGCAAAGCTTCGACCGATTGGCCTCGGCGTTGGCCTATCTCGATCAACATGACCTTCCTGTCGTGATAAAAGCCGACGGACTCGCACAGGGAAAGGGTGTTGTGATCGCGACGACACGTGAGGAAGCGAAACAGGCCGTTCGCGACTCGATGGAACATGCGGTATTCGGTCAGGCCGGTCAGCGCGTGTTGATCGAACAGTTTTTAGACGGTGAGGAACTGACGGTCATGGCGTTCACGGATGGCCGGACGGTGGTGCCGATGCTGCCGGCACAAGATCATAAACGAGTCGGGAATGGCGACACAGGGCTCAATACCGGGGGCATGGGCGCCTATTGTCCTGCGCCGCTGGGCACCACGGCGCTGCAGGAGCAGGTCACCCGGCAGGTTCTCTATCCCGCCGTCGAAGCCTTGTCACGCATGGGTTGTCCGTTTCAGGGTGTCCTCTATGCGGGCCTTATGGTTGTGAAGGGGACGCCATTTGTCTTAGAGTTCAACGCCCGCATGGGAGACCCTGAAACGCAGGTTGTGCTCCCGCTACTCAAGACCGATTTCCTGGAAGTGATCGAAGCGATAATTGAACATCGGCTCGACCAAATTACTGTTGACTGGCATAATGAAACCGCAGTGTGTGTCGTGATGACGTCGGGAGGCTACCCCGGGATCTATCAGACCGATCGCCCTATTCATGGATTGCCGGCGACCGATGCAACGGCTGTGGTGTTTCATGCAGGGACAAGACGAATAGGCGCCGAGGTGGTGACGGCCGGAGGCCGTGTGCTGGGAATTATGGGACGCGGAAAAACCCTGGCTTCCGCACAAACGGAAGCCTATCGCGCGATTAAGTCGATTGCATTTGAAGGCGCCCACTATCGGACGGACATTGCGCATCGTGCATTTTCACGCCACGCGTAGCGCTGCAAGGGGTCAAAGGGGTTAATGGTTTCTGCCAAGGCAAGCCCGCATTATTCACGAGGGTTCGTGACGAAACCGTCGAGACGCCAGGCGAGACGGGCGCGCGGAGCCGTGAGGGAGGAAGGCATACTTGACACAGTATGTTGACCGACCGAGCGGCGAGCCCGCCCGCCGTCAGGCTTGTCGTAGCGGCGTATCGGCGGTTGCAGCCGAAGCCTTTGTGAATTATGCGGGCTAAGATCGAACCCTATGGTGCTTCCACAGTTCCCGTACTTGCTGAGCTGGTGCGTTGCGTACTTGGAGAGGGCGGGCTGATCGCTCTGCCGACGGAGAGTTTCTATGGACTTGCCGCGGCTCCGTTCGACGAGCAGGCACTCGCTAGATTGTGGCAGGTCAAAGGTCGATCAGAGGGAAAACCGATTCTCGTGCTGATCGGAGACGAGTCTCAGTTGGGGCCGCTGATTCGAAGCATCCCACCAGTGGCCCGCCTACTGATGAAGGCTTTCTGGCCCGGACCTCTTACCATTGTTTTCCCCGCAGCGGTTGGCCTCTCCGACGCAATGACAGCTGGGACTGGCTCTGTCGGCGTTCGTTTTAGCCCCTGGGAACCGCTGACCAATCTTTTGCGTCTAGTCGGGCCGATGACCGGTACCAGCGCGAATCGTGAAGGTCAAGCGCCGCCCAAGACTGCGAAAGAAGTCCAAGACAGTCTAGGGGACGTGCTGGATCTCATCGTCGATGCCGGTCCGACCCCCGGCGGGCGACCGTCCACCGTCATCGACGTACGGGGTCCGATCCGAATCGTTCGCGATGGAGCGATCGAACGAGATGTCATCGCGGCACAGTTGGCCGCCCATGGCCTGTCTCTTGAATCAGGTAGATAGGCTGAAGGCTTTTAGGGGTTGAGCTTCTTGCGCAACGAGGATTCATCTCTGTTTGAAAAGATAAAGGGGCAACGGGGTAGAGGGGTAAGAGGCTACCTCGACTATCCCTGTATCCCGCTACCCCCGCATTCGTGCCTTACGAGATAATGTATAGCCTTCAGTCTTCAGTCTAAACGCCTGAGTAATTATGTCCATTGTATCGTTCACATTGAAAGGAGAATGCCGATGACTCGAATAGTGATGGTGCGGAACCTTGTTGCAGTGGCCGCCATAACGTTGGTCTCAGTGGGTCTGTCCGGTTGCGACTACTGGCCTCCGGCGCTTCAAACACAAATCGAACAACTGCACTCCGAGCTGCAAAGCGTGACAGCGGAAAAAGCGCAGTTACAGAATCAATATGCTTCCTTTGCAAAGGTGAAGGACGATTTGCAGGCGCAAGTGGATGATCTCTCTCGGTCGAATCGTGATAAGTCCACCATGATCAATAGTTTGCAGAACAGCTTGACGGTGGCACAAGAACGACTGGCGAAGTCGGTAAAAGGCTCAACGCCGAAGGCCGCAACGCTGAAAGCCGGCGCGGCGAAGCCGTCCACCAAGGTCAAGCAAAAGGCTCCGGCCAAGAAAAAAGCATCGGCTAAACCCGCCGGCGTACGCTAGCGAGATTTGTCTCGCCGTCTATTTGGTGGTAGAAGGCGGCGGCGTGCTGGTCGCTGTGCTTGAAGTCGTACTCGATGGGGTGCTTGCCGGCGCTGGTGCGGGGGCCGGCGCTGGTGCGGAGGGAGCCGCAGACGTCCCCTGGTTGGATGTGGTTGATGCCGTCTCTTTCTTCTCCCCGGTCGTGGGTGCCGGTGCCTCACTACCTGCAGATGGCTTCATCTTATCGGAGTAATCCGTTACGTACCACCCGCTGCCTTTAAACATGATCGCAGGCGATGAAATAAGCCGCTGTACGCTTTTCCCGCATTGCGGGCAGGCGGTGAGCGCATTGTCCTTCATGCTCTGTTTAACCTCAAACTTGCCCGGACAACTCTCGCACTGGTACTCATAGATAGGCACGTTTCAATTCCTCCTGCTAGGCCCGGTCTGGCTGGTTTCTCTGGTCTATTTGGTTCATCTGGTTAGTTTTGTTCAACCAAACAAACGAGACAAACTAAATAAACAAAATAACAGTCCTTACCCCCAGTCGCTAGGTGAGCTGCTTGAACGCTTGGTCAAGGCGATCCATTCCGCGGACAATCGTCTCCATGCTGGTCGCATACGACAGGCGAATATGTTGGGTACTCCCAAACGGCTCACCGGGAACTACGGCCACCTGGAATTCCTGTAACAGGTAGTTCGCGAGGTCGGTCGGAGTTGCAATTTTTCCCTTTGGGCTTTGCCGTCCGAGCAACCCACTCACATTGGGAAACGCATAAAATGCTCCAGTAGGCATTCGGCAGCGAACGCCTGGCATCGCATTCAGGCGCTCGATCATGACGCGTCGACGCCGATCGAACTCTGTCACCATCTTTCGGGTAAAGACACCGCCATCGCGCAAGGCTACGACGGCAGCCTTTTGCGAAATGGAACAGGGGTTGGACGTACTTTGGCTCTGAATGTTTGCCATGGCAGTTAAGAGATCCTTGGGCCCGGCCGCGTAGCCGATCCGCCAGCCGGTCATCGCATAGGCCTTGGAGACACCATTGATGACCACAGTATGGGCGGCGACCTCCGGTCCTAACGAGGCAATGCTCGTGTGTGTCGCGCCATCGTAGAGGATTTGTTCATAAATCTCGTCGGAAATCAGAAGGAGATCACGACTGAGGGCCAGCTCTGCAAGATGTTCGAGCGTTGCCCGATTATAGGTCGCTCCTGTTGGATTGCCTGGGCTATTGAGGATAATGGCTTTGGTGCGTGGGCTGATGAGCTGTTCCAATTCATGGGCATCGATGGCGTACCCATCCTCTTCACGGGTCGGCAAGAAAATCGGCGTGGCGTCGTTCAGCAGAGTTTGGTCGGCATAGGAGACCCAATAGGGAACGGGAATGATGACTTCGTCGCCTGCTTCAAGGAGCGCTTCCGCAAGGTTGTAGAGCGAATGTTTGGCGCCGCATGAAACCAGCACTTGGGATTTTTCATACCGGAGCCCTTGTTCCGCTTGCAGCTTGTCAATAATGGCTTGTCGTAATTCATCGATGCCGGATGAAGGTGTGTACTTGGTGAAACCTGCGCGTATGGCAGCCTCTGCGGCAGCTTTGACCGGTTCGGGAGTATCGAAGTCCGGTTCTCCAGACGAAAAGTCGGCGACGTCGATCCCGCGTGCTGCCATCGCTTTTGCGGTTGCGGCCATGGCCAAGGTGGGGGAGGGGGCGATTCGTCCAGCTCGTGCAGCCAGCTTCATGTTTTCAAACTCCTGATCCGTTCTTGCAGTTGCCGCGCGACTTCAGGATGCAGAAATTCCGTAAGCGCGCCGCCGTGGGTGGCCACGTCTTTAATGATCGTTGAGGATAAATAGGAATATTCTTCGCTGGGCATCAGGAACACGGTCTCAACCTGTTTGGCGATTTTGCGATTGATGAGGGCCATCTGAAACTCCTGTTCGAAATCTGAGATCGCCCGCAGGCCGCGGATGATCGCATGCGCGCCGTATCGTTGAACATAGTCCACGAGTAAGCCGTCGAAGTGGGTCACTTCGACCTGTTTTATCTCCTTCATTACGATCCGGATCTGCTCCAGCCGTTCAGTCAGGGTAAAGAGCGGATGCTTGGATGGATTGGGCGCGACGGCGACGACCACTTTATCGAACACGCGCAAGCTTCGGGTGATGATGTCTGTGTGTCCATGAGTAATGGGATCGAAGGTTCCTGGATAGATGCCAATTTTCATGATGCAGTGGATTCAGAAGTGGACAGACCATAGAGATAGAGCGCCGTATCGCCATACTGGTATCGCCGCACGAGCGCTGCAGTGCCGATCGATGGAGGCAATTCGGCATGAGCGTCTTGTTCGATAATCACAGTGGCACGCTCCGACAACAGCCCGGGCCTCCAAGCATGAATTATGATGTCTAACTCATCGAGATCGGCATAGGGCGGATCCGCAAACAGTATGTCGTACGGTTCACCCCACCAGTCTTTACGATCGAGGAAGGTAGCAGTCCGTTCTGTTAAAATTTGAGATCGATCAAGCAACTGACAGGTCATGAGATTTTTCCGTAACAGCTGCACAGACTCGGGGTCTGACTCGACAAAGGTGACGGCTGAGGCTCCGCGACTCAAGGCTTCGATTCCAACGGCTCCCGTACCTGCATACAAATCCAGAAAACGACTTCCCGATACCTGGGCTCCAAGAATTGAAAAAAGAGCTCCGCGAACCTTATCGGATGTGGGACGCAGTGCATTCCCTTCCGGCCCACTCAAGCGGCGGCCCCGGTGGGATCCGGCAATAACACGCATAGATTTAAGGTAACGACTCAGGTATTCAGGCTAAAGGCTATGCATGATCTCGCAAGGCACGGATCAAGCCATTCAACACCTTCTCAGTTTCGAAACCCAGACCCTAAAAGCCTTCAGCCTGACTACCTGAGTCGTTAAGATTTAAGCCGAGCGACGTTTCAGGGGCTTGTGACTCTAACATAGCGTTTTTGAAAGGGTCAAGGAGAGTGCTGCCGAAGCGAAATGTAGAGCCTTATGATGCAGATGGCGTGGGGCGAAGAAGAGACTAGAAAGATTGGGCAATAAGAATGGAAGTATTTTGACGACCTTGGAGCCTGTGGCCTATAATGCGTCTAACGATATGACAACCTAAGAGTAGGAGGGGCAGGGTATCACTGCAGGATTGTCGGCCATCCGTGGCGATCGAAACGGCCGACTCGTCTAGACAGGAACTGCAATGATTTATGTTAGCGAGTCGCCACTTCCTGGGGCTTGCGAGCGGCCAAGCTCTTTCGCCGATTATTTGAAATGGTGCGATCGATGATTGCGCCGCAGTTGATACATTTCCAAGCATAGAAAATTAAGAAGAAGTCGGAAAACCGCTCGAGCATCATGAGGCCTTTACACTTCGGACATTCCATCGAATCCTCCCAGGGTTGCGGTGAGTTGCTGGAGCGTTCCAAAGCAAGTACTACACCAATATGCCTCTATACGTAATTTCAACAGTTTAAGGGTACGTATTTGTTTGGAATGGGTAACCAAGGGGGCTATCACTAGTACAAAAACGTCCAGAGTGTCATTTATTTGTCCAGGGAGGGTAAATGGCCGGCAAGAAAGGAGGGCAAAGCATTGCGCACTGGCCTGAAACAGAACGGCCGCGCGAACGACTGCTGACTCAGGGCCCACAGGCGCTTACCAACGCCCAACTCCTGGCGATTCTCCTTCGAGTCGGCCGTCAGGGGTCTTCAGCGGTGCAAGTCGGAATGGATATACTGGACCGACTTGGGGATGTTGCCGGACTTGCACAATGCGGAATCGAAGAGCTTTGTGCAGTTCCAGGTGTGGGGGAGGCCAAAGCGGCTCAGCTGAAGGCTGCCCTTGAACTGGGGAAACGTGCCCTCGCTGCTCCGCTGACCAAAGGAACCAAAGTTACATCCAGCCGTGACCTCTTCACCCATTACCATCCAACCTTGCGTGACCTGCGTCACGAAATCTTCAAAGTCATTTTGCTGGATGCCAAGCATGCCATCATGCGTGACGCCACGGTATCGGAAGGCAGCTTAACTCTCAGTATTGTCCATCCACGTGAAGTCTTCACCCTCGCGGTACGGGAATCTGCAGCGGCAGTAATCTTCCTGCACAACCATCCCAGTGGCGATCCAACGCCTAGCCAAGAAGATCGCATTCTAACGGCGCGTTTGGTATCAGCAGGGGAAGTCCTGGGTATTCGGGTTCTTGACCATCTCGTCGTCGGCGATGGACGCTATGTCAGCTTTGCCGATCAAGGTTGGCTGACAAACCATGGCGCCGACGCATGAGCGAAAGGAGAGTCGCAGCGATGTAACAGGCCTGGTTTATTTGGTTTGTTTAGTTTGTCTTGTTTATTTGGTTGAACCAGACGAACCGGATCAACCAGATAAACCAAACGAACCAAACCAGACCAAATGAACAAAAAGGAGGGTCCCATGAGCGAACCACACAAAGAGTCACTCAGAAATGTGGTCTTGATCTCCAGTGCCGGCGCCGGGAAGACTTCACTGGCTGAGGCGATGCTCTTCGCCGCCGGCGCCGTTCCCCACCTTGGGTCGGTCGCACAAGGCACGACCACCTCGGACTTCGAGCCGGAAGAGTTGCACCGGCGCAGTTCCGTCAGTACCAGTCTCCTCCGTTATTCCTGGAATCACACCACCACCATCAACCTCGTCGATCCCCCTGGCGCATTGAGCTTACTCGGGGAGACGGCAATGGCATTGCGAGCGGTGGACTCGGTAATCCTGGTCGTAGGCGCCTCGTCGGGAATCCGGAGCGAACTCGTTAAAATCTGGTCGCGCATCACAGCGCTCGGCTTGCCCTGTCTGCTGTTCCTCAACGAATTGGACAAAGTCGGCGCTTCCCTTGATGAGGGTATCGCGATGTGTCAACGCGATCTGGGGATTGTGCCATTACCGATGTCATTGCCCTATCGCAGCGGCGCCCAGCTCGCCGGCGTGCTGGATCTTGTTCAACAAACCCTCATCACTTCACGCAAGGAGACCCCCACGGTTCAGCAGTTGCCGATTCCAGAGAATGAGCGGCCTGCTGCGGGGGATGCACGGAAATACATTCACGAGGGGGTGGCTGAGCGTGATGACCGGCTATTGGAACAGTATCTTGCTGCTGGTGAGCTGATGCAGGAGGAGTTGATGACCGGATTGCGCCTTGCTGTCCAGGCCCGCACGATTGTCCCGCTCTACAGCGGTTCCGCGATCGAGAATATCGGGATCGTTCCACTACTCAATGCCATCGTCGACTTGTTGCCATCGCCGATGGACCGGGCGTCGAAGGCTCCGTTGGAAGGGGCGCATGCAGATACAGGCGAGACGGTGAGGCGCCGGGCTCTTGCAGAAGACCCGTTTTCCGGGATCGTCTTCAAGACACTGATCGACCCGTTCGTCGGGCGACTGTCATTTTTACGAGTTTTATCGGGAGTTCTCCACGCAGACTCGACTGTCTTCAACAGTTCTCGGGGCACCAAAGAAAAAAGTGGGCACCTCTACGCCGTGTTGGGGAAGAAACATACGGCATTGACTTCGGCCGGAGCAGGGGACATCGTGGCAATCGGGAAACTCAAGGATACGCAAACCGGCGACACGCTCTGCGATGAACATGCTCCCATCCGTTATCCAAAAACGGCGCTTCCGCGGCCTGTACTGTCCTTTGCCATCGAGCCGAAGTCCAGCGCCGATATCGAAAGAATTAGTCTCGGTCTGCATAAATTGATCGAAGAAGATCCGACGCTCGAATTTTCACGGCATGCCGATACGAAGGAAATGGTGTTAAGCGGGATGGGCCAGTGGCACATCGATCTTGCGCTTGAAAAATTGCGCCGCAAATACGGTGCTGAAGTGGTGCTGCATCCGCCCAAGATTCCGTACCGCGAAACCATTCGCAGTACGGCACAGGCGCAAGGGAAATATAAAAAACAAACCGGTGGGCATGGCCAGTACGGCGATTGTTGGCTGGAGCTCGCGCCTCTGCCCCGCGGTGAGGGATTCCACTTTGAGAACAAGGTGGTCGGCGGAGCGATCCCGCGCAACTTTATTCCCGCCGTGGAAAAGGGAGTGGTCGAAGCCATGCACCATGGAGGCCTGGCAGGGTTTCCCGTCGTCGATTGTCGGGTTGCCGTATTCGACGGGTCGTACCATGCGGTCGACTCATCGGAGATGGCGTTCAAGGTCGCGGCGTCAATGGGGTTTAAGAAGGCGTTGGAAGCGGCTCATCCCATCCTCTTAGAGCCGATCATGACAGTGGAGGTTGAGGCTCCGGCGGATCACATTGGAGGTGTGATTGGGGACTTGAATGCGCGCCGAGGGCGAATTCTCCATGTGGAGGCAAAAGATCTGACGGAACAGATCACTGCGCTTGTTCCAATGGCGGAGCTCCTCACGTATGCCACGATGCTGAACTCGATCACAGCAGGGCGCGGCAGCTATGCAATGGAATTTGCGCGATATGACGAAGTGCCGCGCGAGCTTGCGGTTCGAATCGTTGAGGCGAATAAAGTGGAGACACATGCGGGAGCGCATTGATTAGCGGCTGCGAAAAAACTAGCCGCACGAGACAGGCGGGACGAGCGAGAGAGGCGAGACGAGGTGGAAATTCACTCTTTTCAAGTCGCGCTTTTCTCGCACGTCTCGCGCTTCACGCGCCACTAGGGATCGGTCGATTTGAGCACCACGTAGAACGCGCGGGTTTCTCTCAGCACACGGAGCAGGATGGTCTCGCCCCACCGGACTTTGGAAATCGCGCTGCTGAATTCTCCGACCGATCCCACATCGACACGATTCACTTCCTTGATGAGATCACCTTCGTGAAGGCCTTCTGATTGGGCGAGGCTTCCGGGCTCCACTTTGCTAATGAGCGCGCCCCGGCTTTCCTGCAGTTTGAATTTATCGGCAAGACCAGGCGTCAGATTTTGCACATCAAAGCCAAGCTTGACTTCAGCGCGTGGCTGAGGAAGCGAGGCGATCACGGATTGCTCAGGGCGTTCTCTGAGGGAGACGTCCAGCACCAGACGCTGCTGATCTCGGACGATCTCAACTTTTGCCGTCGAGCCAGGGAGCAATCCCGCTACGACGCGAGAGAGGCGGTTCGGCGTGTCGATCACGGTGCCGTCGATATGGGTCAAGATGTCGCCGGGTTTGATGCCGGCTGCCGCCGCTGGATCTCTTTCAAAGACTTCATTGACCAGCACCCCTTCGCCCTCCTTGACGCCGAACTTGCTGGCCAATTCCACCGTGAGCGGTTGGATGCCGACACCCAGCCAACCCCTGGTCACCCGTCCCTGCGTCAGCAATTGTTGAATCACTTGCTTGGCCATGTTGGAGGGAATCGCAAAACCGATTCCTTGGGCGAAGTTAATGATGGCGGTATTGATACCGATGATTTCCCCGCGCAGATTGAAGAGTGGGCCTCCCGAGTTGCCGGGATTGATCGACGCGTCCGTCTGAATGAAGTTTTCGTAGCGCGAGAGATTGATGTTCTCCCGGCCGATCCCGCTCACAACGCCGAGCGTGACCGTCCGATCGAGTCCGAACGGACTTCCCACGGCGAGCACCCATTGGCCGACTCGCACGGCCGATGAATCCCCGAATCTTGCGCTTGGAAATGGATGGTCAGCGCTTACCTTGAGGAGGGCTAAGTCGGTATCGAGATCCTTCCCGACAACCTGCGCAATCAGCTTCGACTTATCGGAAAAGCGAACTTCGATTTCCGTCGCATCGCCGATGACATGGTTGTTCGTGATGATGTATCCGTCAGGATCGATGATGACGCCGGAACCTGATGCTGCAGCATTGGGAGCCCGTTCCTGCGAAAGCGCACGCCCCCGTCCTGGTCCGGACAGGGGAATGAGATTCACGACAGAGGGTTTAGCCGACTCGGCCAGGTCAGTGATGACAGTTTGAATTTCTTCCAGCAGGCGGAGGCCCGGTGAGTCGTTGGATTTGAGTGCGGCTGGTTCAGTGGCGGCGACCGAGTGGATATCAAGCAAGGCTAAGAACGCAAGGCTGATAAGGATTGGGAACATGCGAGTCATCCTGTAATTCGCGCGAGATTCGCGAAAAAAGCGGGACGGGTCGGATGGACGACGGTCCGAAGTTCAAGGTTCTCGGAACTTCGAACTCGGAACTTCGAACTTCGAGTCGCTCCTGTCGCGCACGTCTTGCATGTCTCGCGCATGATTTACGTCGTCTTGGCGCTCCGAGCTTGGGTAAATTCTGAGGCAAACAGCGCGAGATCCTCCTGCAATCCGATCATGACCAGGACATCGTCGGTGCGAAGTGCTAGGGCATTGTCTGGCGGTACCAGAAATGGCCCACGCAGGACCATGACGAGACGAACCGATGCAGGCAATATTATCTCCGCAAATGTCCTCCCAACGATCGGCGATCCTTGAACGATATGGAACCGTTCGATGGCCGCCGCGCGAAGACTCAAATCCTGTTGCAGGGTGAGGAGCTCGTGGTGGATTGTTTCCAATTTGATCTCACGTATTTGACTGTCGACGCTGAGTAGCGCTCGTTTAAAATGCTGCACGCGGTCGCCAGCCTGACTGAGGGAATCTGTCAACTGATCGGAGGACACAATTGACTCATGACTGAACGGTGGGCGTTTCGCACAGAGCGCAGCAATTTGACGTCCGAGTTCTCCGTGAACCTGTTCGATCTGATTGAGCAAACTCGACGCCTGGCTGTGCAATCGGAAGACTTGGGCTTTGCGGTTAGCACGTTCGGCAATGGCAAGAATGGTTTCATGGATTGCAGTGCCGGTGATCGACAGTTCTTGTTGTATACGTCCGAGCAGTTCAAGTGACATAAATCAAGAATCTCTTATGTCTGATAAAAACGATTATGTAAACTTGAAGGTCGATCCTGTACGGATCACCGTCACCCCCACACTACCCTCGCTGCTCAAAGATTTCAACGGAGAGGACCATATCTGACACTCGACACGAAACCATGACTTGCTGACCTCGTCTCCTGTGTAAGGTGTGGCAGCAATAAATCAACCGGATGTCCAGGAATTATTACGAAGCATTACCGCACTCATTATATGTTGGAAGGATACGGGTTAAGGTGGCTGGTCCAAATCTTCCTAAACTCTGCTTGCCTGTTCTGCCGGACGATCGAAGAGAGACTGGAGTATTATATGGAGCACACGATGGGTATAAATTTTTAAGAAAGCGTGGCGAATAGACGATCTAATAATAATTGTATCAATCTGATGCAGATATATATCTCATGTAAACATTTAGCAATATTAACATGGACAACATCAGACATCATCTCGCAGAGCCGTGCGCCTTTTCATACCTAACCTCTCGCTAATGCCAGCTTGCGGCCAAGACGGTCTGCACATCCTGCGGCTGTTGATCGATCGCCTGATCCCAAGTGAGGCCGGTCTGTGTGGTGAAGCCCGCCATCGCTTGGATCAATTGATCCACTTGCGAGCTCAATAGGATTTGTCCGTTGCCCGCCTGGATCGTCTCCGTTCGGTTGGCCGTGCCGCTGTACCACTTGTCGATGAGCACGGCATCCGTCGAACCGTGCACCGCCACCCGCAGATCGTTGGCTTGCCGGCTGATGACCAGATCGAGCGGATTGATGCCGGCATCATAGAGGAGTTTGTCCGCCGCGCCACTGTTGTCCTGCACGAGATCCTGTCCATGGCCTCGCTGGAAAACGAAGGTATCGTTCCCCGTCCCGCCAGTGAGCGTGTTGGCTGCACTATTCCCCACCAGCACATTGTCGAGGCCGTTCCCGGTGCCGTTGATGGCCGCCGAGCCCGTCAGCGTGAGGTTTTCGACATGGGCGCCTAACGTCGCGGTGAGCCCGCTTTCCACCCTATCCGTTCCCCCGTTGGAGGCCTCGACTACGGTATCGCCGGCTCCGACGATGTACGTATCGCGGCCGGCCCCGCCACTGAGGGTATTCCCCCCGAGGTTCAACAGACCATTGAGAACGTTATCCAGCGTATTGCCCATCCCGCTTGCGGTACTGAACCCCACGAGCGTCAGATGCTCCACGTTTGCTGAAAGGCTGTGCGACAGGGTGCTGATCACGGTGTCGGTCCCGCCGCCGGCCGCTTCCACCACCGTATCGCCGGCGCCGATCACATAGGTGTCGTGGCCGGCCAGTCCCGTGAGCACATTTACCGCGCTGTTGCCCGTGAGGACGTTGTCCAACTCATTGCCAGTGCCGTTGATCGCGACCGAGCCGGTTAAGACGAGGTGCTCCACATTCGCACTCAGGCTGTAGCTGACCGAACTCGTGACCGCATCGAGCGTCCCCTCGCCAGCCTGCTCGACCACGGTATCGCCGACATGGTCCACGACATAGAGGTCATCGCCCGCGCCACCAAGGAGCGTGTCCGCACCGGTCCCGCCATCGAGCAAATTGGCGCCGCTATTGCCGGTCAACTGATTGTTCAACGCATTGCCGATCCCCGCGCTTGCACCGGTTCCGGTCAGCGTCAGGTTCTCCATATTCGCGCCCAACGTATAGGCCACCAGCGAGGTCTGCACCTGGTCGGTCCCTTCGTTGGCCAGCTCGGTCACGACATCCCCGGTCATCTCCACGAGGTACATATCGTTGCCGGTTCCGCCCTGCATGGTATCGGTCCCTGTCCCACCGTCGAGCAGGTCGTGGCCGTCTCCGCCCTGCAGCGTGTCGTTGCCGGCCAATCCTGTGAGGGTATCGTCGCCTCGACCGCCGGTCAGCACATCATCACCGGACGTGCCGACCACCGTCTTGGGGAGCGGACCGGAGATCACGAGCGCGAACGTATCGGTCTCGCTGAGCGTGCCGGTATCGGTGGCGGTCACGGCGATCTCTAGAGTGCCGGCATCACCGGCTCCCGGCGTGCCACTTACTGTCCTCGTGCTCGGATTGAAACTCAGCCACGTCGACAGCGGGCTGCCATTGGCAAGTATGGCGCTGTACGTCAGCACATCTCCGTGAATCGAGTCCTCGTCGGCGAAGGTCGCGCTGGGGATGATCAAGGAGAAGGCCAAGTCCTCCGCCGCAGTCTGATCGGCTATTGGAGCGGCCACCGTCGGGGCATCGTTCACATTGGTCACGGTGAGACTGAACGTGTCGAAGGCGCTCAGGTTCCCGGTATCCCTTGCCGTTACACGTAGATCGAGCGTGCCCACATCACTGTTGAGTGGGGTGCCGCTGAACGTGCGGGTCGTCGCGTCGAAGCTGAGCCAGCTGGGCAACGCGGTGCCGTCCTCACGCGTCGCACTGTAGGTCAACTGATCGCCATGCAGTTGATCCACGTCCGCAAAGGTGCTGGTCTGCACCACGAATGTGACGGGGGCATCCTCTGTTGCCTGTTGATCGGTCAACGGCGCTGCGACCGTCGGCGCTTCGTTGACATTCGTGACCGTCACGGTGAAGTCGTCGGACACACTCAGATTGCCCGTGTCCGTCGCCGTCACGCGCAGATCAAGCGTGCCGACCTGCGCATCGTCTGGCGTGCCGCTGAACGTCCCGATCGCTGCATCGAAACTCAACCATGCCGGCAACATGCTCCCATCGGCCAGACTCGCGCTGAATGTCAGGACATCGCCGGCATCGGCAAAGGTGTTCGCCGGCACCGCGAGGCTGAACGCCGCATCCTCCGGCACCGTCTGATCGGTCAGCGGCGTCGCCACCGTCGGGGCCTGGTTGGAGGGAGTCAGCAGATCCACTAGATTGGCCGTGGTGCCGTTTGCGAAGTTCAGCGTCTGGACCACGAGCGAGCCGTTCGCGCCGGTTGGGTCAAAGTTAGTGAGCCGTAGGGCATCGCCGCTCGTACCGACGGAGAGAACCAACACGTTACCTTCCAGAGTCGCGTCCAAATCCGCGAGGGAGATGCCGGGTGCGAACTCAATGCGATTACCCTCTCCAGGCAAGGCCGTATCGACGATCGTCTCCACCCCGTTCCCCAACTCAAAGTAATAGGTATCGTTCCCGGACCCTCCATCGAGCAGGTCGGCCCCCGCGTCGCCCCAAAGCGTGTCGTTGCCCCCAAGCCCCGACAGGGAGTCGTTCAGCGGGGTGCCGGACAAATTATCATTGAAGGGGGTCCCAATCCGCGTGAGGCCGATGGCACGGCTTAGGATCTCGGCCGTGTCCCAGATGGTGCCATCGGCAAACGTGAGCCGGTACGATCGATACCGCGGATCGTCCAGATAGGAGTCCAACGTCAGTTGGTCGGTGGTGCCATTGATGCGAATCACAAGATTGCCGCTGGTGTTGCCTTGCATGGTCAGGTCCGTCGGCGCGATGCCGGCAGAGAATTGAATCGTATTGAGGTCGTTCCCAGCTCCCTGATCGTCTTCGAGGACGTCCGCCCCATCGCCGCGTGTGAAGCGATAGGTATCGGACCCGCTCCCACCCAGAAGGGTATCGTTCCCCACGCCACCGTCTAGCACATCATCACTTCCAAAACTCTCCAACCAGTCGTTCCCGCCGAGGCCCTGAATCGTGTTGTTGCGGGCGTTCCCACGAAGAATATCCGCTGCCTCCGTACCGACGAGATCCGTTAACTGGTTGGTGATGGCCGTCGTATTCCAGATGGTGCCGTCGGCGAACTGAATCTGTTCGATTTGATAGGTATTAAGGACGCGACTGGACAAAAAGAACCGCTCTGTCACGAGGACTGAGGCAAAATGCGACTGCACCGTGAGCTGGTCCGAGGTCCCATTGATGCTGAGCAGCAAGTTATCTCCTACACGACTCGCCGTCACGTCGCCCGGTACCACCCCAGCTGTCATCTGCAGCACATCGGCCGGCTGCTCACCGGTGAAATCAAAATCGAGAATCGTGTCCTGTCCGTTTCCGCGACCAAACGCATAGGTGGTGGCATGGTGGTCACCGATCATCGTTCCGCCAAACCTCTCGGCGCCCCATACCGTCCCGTCAGCAAACTCAAATTGTTCGACTTGTGAGGGTGCGAGATATCCGGGGATTCTACCGGTAGGCACTGTGGGCCCAGGCAAGAAAATATTAGATGACAGCAGATACTGCTCGCCATACTGGAATGCCACGACATAGAACGACGGGATCGACAAGGTATCGGCCGTCCCATCGAGGCTCAGCAACAAATCATTCCCGCTCCGTTGCCATTGAATCTGATCGGGAGAGACATCGGCAAGGAATTGCACGACATTGTTGGCGATGACGTTACCGATATCCGTGATCGTATCGTGCCCAGACCCAGTCCCGAAAATGTACCGCTGCCCGCTCAACGTATCGTCACCGGCCTTCCCATCGACGGTCTGGCCGCTTAATACGTTATTCAAAGCATTCCCCATCAACGTAAAGTATCCCCCTCCATTCTCCACATGCTCCGGTAGCGTGTAGTCCATATACGCCAAGACGCCATCGATCCCGCCGTCGGCCTCTTCCACCACCAGATCGAGGACGCCGTCGATCACATAGAGATCGTCGCCGGTCCCGCCGATCAGAAGGGAGTCGGCAAACAGTGGGAACGATTCATCGAGATACTGTGAACTACTAATCAGGACATCATTCCCCTCGCCACCCCAAAACGTATCGTTCCCTTGCCCCCCTCTAACCACAAACCGATCATTCCCCGATCCGCCATGCACCACGTCATCGCCATATCCGCCCTCCAGCACATCGTCCCCGTCGCCGCCGTCAAGGATGTCATCGCCCTCGCCGCCGTAGAGCAGGTCCATCCCGGTCCCGCCCAGCAGCGTATCGGCCCGATCACCTCCATATAACAGATCATTGCCGGCACCCCCATCCAACCGGTCGCTCCCGCCCAGCGCCAGCATGGCGGCGTAAAAGGGATTATTGCCCCCAAGTTCAGAGTCATAATATTCTCCGTACAGCACATCGTCATCAGCGCCGCCCTCCAATACATCGTCGCCGCCGCCCCCGCGCAAGGTGTCGTTCCCCTCCCCGCCCAAGAAGGTGTCGTTCCCGACGCCTCCAAACAGCACGTCACTGCCCGCACCCGCATCGAGCCAATCGTGCCCCGGCGCCGTAAACAGGGGCCAAAACAGCGGGTCGGAGGAGGAGATGATGAGCGTGTTATAGCCCCCGACGAGGGAATCATTGCCGATCCCGGCCTCTAACACATCGCTCCCCTCCCCGCCCAGCAACACATCGTTCCCCTCCTCGCCCACCAACAGGTCGTCGCCGCCAGCCCCCCGATATTCGCTTAGGGCGTACCTCCCTCCTGAAACCTCGATGCGCAAGTCGCCCGAGAGAGTATCGTTGCCGGCGCCGCCATACAGGACATCGCTGCCGTCTCCCCCATTGACAATGTCGTGATCAAGCCCGCCCACCAGCACATCGTCCCCGAATTGTCCATCGAGATAATCGTCGCCACTCCCGCCGTCGAGTGAATCGGCCCCGCCGGCCGCAATCGTGCCTCCTTGCGAGAGCGCCTTATCGCCCAGAAGAAAATCCTTATCCGCTCCGCCGATCAGCACATCGCTCCCGGCACCGCCCTGAAGATCATCGTTCCCGCTGCCGCCATCGAGCCAATCGTCGAAGGCACCGGAATTGTCCCCGGCGACTTCGTCTCCATTCAGCAGATCGTCGCCGACGCCACCAAAAATTATGTCCCGTCCCGCGCCCCCCTGCACGAAATCGTTGCCATCGCCACCCTCTACATAATCGTTCCCCCCGCTGGCAGAGACAGCAAGATTGTCCCCCAGCAACTGATCATCCCCGCCCCCGCCAAAAATGCGGTCATTGCCGAGGCCCCCGTAGATTTCATCAATGCCCGCTTCCCCATAGAGCTGGTCATCGCCGACGCTACTGAGGAGGAAGTCGTTTCCCCCGCCCGCGTGGATGAGGTTGTTTTGATCGCCGATCTCCGGCACCAGCCCGCCGATCGGCGCGGTGTTCCTGGTATCGTTGGCCAGGTCGTCAAAAAACGCTGCATAGACCGGCTCGAAGATCGGGGTGCCATCCGGCAGATTGCCCACTTGGATGTAATGATCGATCTTCTGAAACTCGGTGCGCGTCGCGGCGGCATAGCTCCCCTCCTCCACCAGCCGAACCCCCAACTGCCCCGAGCTACCATTCTTGATCGTGAGCGGCCCGGAACCGGTCACGACCAGATCCGCCCCACTTTTGGTCAATGTGATCGTGCCATCGGCGCTGTGAAAGACGTTGGCAGTGTCGCCCTCACGGCGTAGCCCGCTGAGCAGCACTTTTCCATCGAACTCCACCACGCCCCTATTGTCAAAGTCCTCAATCGTGTCCGCGCCGTCGATGGCACGAATAATGTAGCGATCGAGACCTGCACCGCCTTTCAGAATGTCGTTATCCAGTCCGCCGTCGAGGATGTCGGCACCGATGCCCCCCTCAAGAAGGTCATCGCCCTGTCCGCCAAGAATGGTGTCATTCCCACTGCCTCCGCTGAGCAACACATCGTTGCCCTCATTCCCTTCGATGTAATCGTCCCCGCCGTTGCCTGTCACCGTGTCTTCCCCATCGCCTCCGTAGAGCCGATCCCCCCAGAGATCGCTGCCCGCGATCGTTTCATCCGTCGCCTGGCCGAAAATCATCTGGGGAAGAAGTGCGTTGCTCAATCCAATCTCGTACCCACTTTCGTTGTCTTTATAATAGGTCGCCGACAAGATCCCCGTGGCATTGCTCTCATTGATCTCGAGTTTCTTCGTCAGAAACATCGCCCGGTCCTTCAGATACTCCAACGTGATCGAGCCATTGCCCGTCGTGGAATCGTACAGATCCAGGTCACCGGGATTATGAAATTGGATGTAATCTGCTCCGATCACCGCAAACGGGTTCAGGTGCTTCACGGCATAGCGATAGGCCGTGCCCATCTCACCAGGCAGCAGGGCGTGGCCCTTCAGTGTTTCCGTCGGCATGTCGACAAGGGAGACAATTTGAAACGTTTGGCCGTTCAGAGCGGTATCGACTGCGGCAATCGCCTCGTAGAACGCTGTCCGGTTCGCGATGTTCCCGAACGACCCGGGAGCATTGGACGAGGGCAACGTCAGAGGATCGGGGGTGGGACCGAGAAAGAGTGTTCGGAGCGCATCCATGGTTTTCTCCAGGGTGTCCCCTTCGGCCGTCTGCGTCAGTGCACTCGCGCTCGCCGCCGATGAGGCCTGGAAAATGCTCTGGATGGCGTCCATCGACAGATTCTGATCTATCGTTTTAAACAGGATCTGGAGGCGAAGTGAATCGGCCATGAGCGTGAGGCTATGGGTATTGAGGTAGTCAAACCGTGAGGCCACGCCGGAAATCTCTACCACTGGTTGGCCCTCAATGGCTACGCCGACAGGAACAGGGTGACTTCCTGAATTCGCCACAGCCGCAGCATCAAAGCCGGACATAGCTACGCCGAAATATTGGGCAAAGGAAGGTTCCGCGACCGTGGTGCCGAAATCGTTATAGAACGTGGTGTACTTGTTCTGAATATAGGCCTCGGCAAAATCGTTACGCGGGCTGGGGTACACATTGCCGTTCGGATCGGTCCGATTGATGGGCGAGGCAGCAATCGCCGTCAACTGCAAGGGCCGTAAGAGCAGCGGCACATCCGTCACACTGTTTGGGTCCGCTTCGACCCGCCGGTAGAGATCCATCATTTCCAGCAGCACGACGCTACGCGGACGATTCTGTCCTGTCGGATCACTGAATCCGCCAAGCCCTGTCGCGTTAAAGACCACGTTGCTCCCCTCAGTCGTATTGACCAAGTCTGGATACATTGCGGCAAGTGTTCGAACGATATTGCCGCTGAGGGAGTACCCCACGAGGTCAACCTTTTGGCCAGGTAGCAATTGAGGCTGGATACGCAGGAGAAAATCCTGTGCGGAGAGAATCTGGTCAAAGGCGAACCCGCTGGTGAAGATCTGAGTATCCGCACCCAGATCCCGCGCAGTATCATTATTGATTTCGGTGCTCCGCACGGCAATGACGACACGACCCGGGATGTCCGTATCGCGCAGAGCGACCGCCGAGAACCCGGTCGCATCGTTTTGATAGGCATCGATGATGTCGTAACGGGCCATAAAATCCTGGGCCTGTTTTTGTGTCATACGAAGCATGCCCGGAAGGTCAGGATCTGTAGCAGGAAGATTCAATGGGTTGTTCCCAAGCTGGAGTCGGAGGATCTGCTGGTCATCGCCAAGAGTTGCATCTAAGAAAGATTCTGCAGCAATTTGCTCTAGCGCAGCATCGTAGGCTTTTTTCAACTGGGTAAGTGTAAGGTCAGGCATGATAGAACTCCTCTTAATTAACTACCTTCGAAGGTTTGAGCACTTTGTGAATGAATGAAGGTTCAATGCCTGGCATGGTTGCGGGGCATTTCGCTGCACCAAGCCACCAGATACCAGCAACTGTCTGCAGCGTCTTTCCGCCACTCGCAGCGTATCCTCGCCGCACGGCAAGCACCTCGTTCGTTTGTAAATCAAGCACGATGACTTCGCCCCCAACTATTCCGAGTTCACGATCGTGCGGGCGCGTGATCCCTCTCCAGGTGAATCCGTAGGGGCTCTTCAGCTCTTTCACCTGTTCCTCGATCATTCGCGGCTGCTGATCGCGCGGGTACATGTATTGGCCGTTCTCAAAGACCAGCTTGTCGGTGTTCGGCTTGGTGTAGCGGAGGTACTTGGCGTCATTGGAGGGATTCTGGAGGGGCGCGGGAATAGGCTTCTCAAGAAACTTGTAATTCTGGTCAGGCTTGTATAATTTGTACGCGATCTTTTTGACATCCTTTGTTTTGACAGCCTGTGAGTAGGATGGATTTACATACCCTGATTCAGGCAAGACTTCATATGCATTATACGGATCTTCCAACGCGTATAAATGCATCATTTCATAATCGGTCGCCATCACCCGTGGCCGCATCTGATAGATTCCTTCGACATCTTCGACCGGCTTGAAGATGAACTCGCCTGCTTCGTTCTTACAGAGATGCTCGAAATACTCTTTCGTGGTCATCCCCGGCTTGTAGCCGCTGTCTTCTGGTACAGAATTGGGAATTTTGATCGAATGGGCAAAGCGGCCCTCTTCGGTGGCCAGAGTATCAACCGGCTTGAGCTTCAACGGATCACAATCGGTGTTGCCTGGCTTGGGCGGATTCTTCGCACAGCGCTCCGCCAGCTTCTTCATGGCTGTGTCGAACCGCTCCGCGACCGTCTCCTCTTTGAACAACCCCGCCGCACAGCCGGAGATGAGCAGCACGGCTAATCCGAGGACGATCGGCACACGACTCTGCCTGACTTTGACCATGTTAAGCCGCCTCCTTCGTCTCACTCTTCATGAGTGCTGATCGTGACACTCGGCTTCTGGTAACCGTGCTGCGCGGACGATTCTGGCCAGTTGGATCAGTGAAACCTCCCAGTCCCGTGGCGTTGAAAACGACATTTGCACCAGCCGTCTGATTGACTTCTGTCGGGTACATGGCCGCGAGCGTCCGCACCACGTTCCCGCTTAACGAATAGCCCACAAAATCGATCTTCTCTCCGGGCAACAGTTGAGGCCGCACACGGTTCAGGAAGTCCTGTGCTGACAGGATCTGATCAAAGGCAAAACCAGTGGTGAAGATCTGAGCATCCGCGCCCACATCTCGCGCAGTATCATTGTTGATCTCGGTGCTCCGCACCGCGATCACGACTCGATCGTTGGATGGATCTGCATCACCTCCCGTATCACGCAGCGCGACCGCTGAAAACCCAGTCGCATCGTTTTGATAGGAGTCGATAATTCGGTAGCGGGCTACGAAATCTTGCGCTTGCTCTAACGTCATGCGGAGTTTTCCAGGGAGGTCGTCGGCAGTCGGAGCAGCTCCTGGATTGTTACCAGCTTGCAAGCTCTCGATAAATTGAGCTGGCAGCATCCCAAACGTCAGAAAGGACTCTGCGGCAATCTGTTCTAGTGCCGCATCGTAGGCTTTTTTCAACTGGGCAAGTGTCAGGTCCGCCATGGCAACGCTCCTTTCAATTAATCGTCTTTGAAGGCTTCAGGATTTTATGAATAAACAAATGTTCATCGCCTGGCATCGATCGGGGACATTTTGCTGCATTCAGCCACCAAATTCCCGCGACCGTCTCTTTGGTCTTCCCACCACTCGCGGCGTACCCTCGCCGTACGGCAAGTACCTCATTGGTCTGGAAGTCCAAGATAATCAGTTCCCCCCCTACAATTCCTAACTCCCGATCGTGTGGCCGCGTAATCCCTCTCCACGTGAATCCGTAGCGGCTCTTCAGCTCTTTCACCCGTTCCTCGATCATTCGCGGCTGCTGATCGCGCGGGTACATGTATTGGTCGTTCTCAAAGACCAGCTTGTCAGTGTTCGGCTTGGTGTAGCGGAGGTACTTGGCACCCTCAGCGGGATTCTGGAGAGGCGCGGGAATAGGCTTTTCAAGAAACTTGTAATTCTGGTCCGGCTTGTACAATTCATACGAGATCTTATTGGCATCCTTTGTTTTGACGGCATCTGCGTAGCGCGGATTGACATAGCTTTCCTCTGACAGCGTTTGATACGCATTGTACGGATCTTCCAGAGCGTACAAATGCATCATTTCATAATCGGTCGCCCTCACCCGTGACCGCATCTGCATGATCCCTTCGACATCTTCAACCGTTTTGAAGATGAATTCCCCTGCTTCGGTCTTACAGAGATGCTCAAAATATTCTTTGGTGGTCATCCCAAGCTTATAGCCGCTGTCCTCCGGCACTGGATTCGGGATCTTGATGCTGTGCGCGAATCGGCCTTCTTCCGTCGCCAGTGGATCAACTGGCTTAAGCTTCAATGGATCACAGTCCGTGTTGCCGGGCTTCGGCGGGTTCTTGGCACAGCGCTCCGCCAGCTTCTTCATGGCTGTGTCGAACCGCTCCGCGACCGTCTCCGCGTGTGCTATGCAAGCTGACAGCAGCAGATTCCCAGCCATTAGGCCGACGAGTGCCCATTGACGGCGTATATTCATGCTCATTCTCCCCTCAGCCATGCCCACATGGTTGTCGATGAGCAGGTGCCTGCTTGACTCATTCTTCATCCCACTGAGATGATTCTAACTTTCGCGCTCGATAGTTTTCTTCAAAAGGCAGATAGTGTGCCTGCTGTTCTTTCAGCGTTTGTTCTAGGATTTCTTTCCATCGAGGGTTCGATTCTCGCGTTATTCGTCTCTGGAGCCATGTGATTCGCTCCTTGTACCATCTTAGGCTTTCTTCCAAATACTCGAGGGCATATGCCCTCTGGTCCTTTTTCGAGGCTTTGTCCATTGCGTTTTTTGTGGCAGCCCAATCGTTCTCCAATTCCTTCATGCGAGAGGCGAATATCTGATCCGCGATGCGCGGATCCCCATCGTATGCTTCTATGAATGCCTTCCTCATCCCCTCCACCATCTCACGTGCCGCCTTAATCGGATCGACCATCACCGCTGAAGACTGGGTATTATCCGCGCCGACTTCAGCAAACGACGGCGCAACTCCGGCGATCAGAACCCCAACCAAGCCCAGCACCGGCAGCCCACGCGTCAAGTGCGTCACCATCATTCCATCCATCTCCCCTGTTCGTACCTACCCCTTCGCCTTCCCTTGTCTTGCCTCGCGCAGGCCGACCAACACGTGCTGAATCTGCTGATGCAATCGCGCCAGCACATCGACGCTCATCGCCACGCGGGTGACAAGATGTCCTTCCAATCCCTTCGGCGCCGCTTGGCCGTCTTTCGCAGTCTTGGCAATCGCTCCAAGCAGCGTGGGCTCGATAAATCCAAAGTCCACATAGGCGATCCCCTGCGCCACGCCAACGTTGGTGTAGTTCGTCGCACGCGGATGTGCCGACGACTCGCTGGGTTTCAAGCGCACGTTCAATGAAATGGTCTTGTCTGTTGCGTCACTCATGCTGGTTTGCTCCTTCATTGCGAGATGGTGGATCAGAGATGGCGTGGAATCGGAGAATGCAGAGCATAATACGTATACCTAAATGATGTGGCGATGAAATGTACGCGACTGTCAGGATTCTGTCAATGCGGTTTCCGGCACATTGATCAAAGATTTAATACCAGCATTCTTCGTCATGATTCATCCTCTGATCGCGGTTGACAGTGATGGCCCATCGGGGCTACACAATCACCATGCTGAATGGCATGAATCCCTTTGCAGGGAAGTTACTGGATCAATTGGCTCACGTGATTTCCACGAGATTCTCCTTCGGCTTGTCACTGTGATACACTGGGCCCATGCAGACTACGCTCTTTACAAATGGAATGGTTCCTGCGTTCCGACTGTTGCCGGCCTATTTGGGTACGAGTGCGATCGACGAGGCGATTCAAACGGAACGGGGCCGACGGATGCTGTGGCTTGAAATCCTTGTGAACGATCGGCTCGATCTTGCGCCTTGGCAGTCTGAGCCGGCGGTTCAGGTGGCCTATCGAACGGCTTGTCGATGGTATACGCAGTACCACCGTCTCCTCACGTTCATTGGCGACCGCACGCCGCTTCCTGTCGATGCTGGTCCTATCGACTCACGGGACTATCGTGCCTTTGCTGAGGCCCTCTCCTTTGTCTACGCTCACCGCTGATCACGTCATTGCGCTCCTGAGGGACTACACCAGAGAGACTGGTGCGACGGTCGACGTCTTGCTCGTGGGGGCGCTTGCACTCCAGGCTTACGGATATCACGATCGGTTGACGCGCGATGTGGATGCGGAAGTTGTGGGTTCGGTCGAGGCGTTGGCTGGATTCTTCAGCCGGCACCAGCTTCCCTCAGACCTTACTGAAAACTTCTCTGGGTGGTCCATTATTGCGATGCCCCCAGGGTATCGTGAGCGTGCGACCGACCTCGTTCACCAAGAGCAATTACGAGTGCGACTGCTGGCACCCGTCGATTTCATTATTTCTAAACTGCGCCGAGGAACGGATCTGGATCTCGATGATGCGAGCTTTGTGGTCGCTCGATTTAGCGTCACCACAGATCATGTTCGGCTGGCGGCTGAGGCAGCTGTCGCGGCCTCCCCACAGGATACGGCGCTTTTTCTTTTTCGGAAGACCGTCGACCTTTTTTGTCAAAGCCTTCCACCTGCCACACCCTAATCGCTCCTTTCGATCGGTTTCTCTCTCATATAGACTTGCGGCATCACGCTGATGGAGTTGACAGTTGGAGGGCTTGAGGATTACACAGCATCTATGGCACTTCATCCTCTAGCAGGTCAGCCGGCGCCGGCATCGGTTCTTGTCGATGTTTCAACGCTCATCGCAGCTTATTTTTCCGAGAAGCCCGATACCGTGGCCCGTGAGCAGCGAGTCGCCTTCGGCACGTCGGGACACCGCGGCTCATCCTTCAAGCGAAGCTTTAACGAATGGCATATTCTGGCTATCACGCAGGCGATCTGTGAGTACCGAGTCGCCCAGGGCACAGTCGGGCCGCTCTATCTCGGTAGGGATACCCATGCACTCTCGGAACCAGCGTATGTGAGTGCGATTGAGGTGTTGGCTGCGAATGGCATCGAGGTGATGATCGATCAAGATGGTGGGTATACCCCCACTCCGGTCATCTCTCACGCGATCCTCACCTACAATCGTGGGAGGACATCGGGGCTCGCCGACGGCATCGTCATCACTCCCTCGCACAATCCGCCGGAGGATGGCGGCATCAAGTACAACCCACCGCATGGCGGGCCGGCCGATACCCAGGTGACGAAATGGATTGAAGATCGCGCCAACGCCCTCCTTGCTGATGACCTGCAAGGGGTAAAGCGTCTGTCGTACGACCAGGCTCGTCGGGCAAGCACGACCCACCAGCACGATTATCTCGGTGCGTACATCGGGGATCTCACGCAGATCATCGATATGGAAGTCATTCGTTCAGCCGGATTGAAGCTCGGGATCGATCCGCTCGGCGGGTCCGGTGTGGCCTACTGGCAACCGATCGCAGTGCGATACGGCTTGAATATTGAGATCGTGAATCCGTCCGTCGATCCGACCTTTCGTTTCATGCCGCTCGATTGGGACGGCAAGATCCGGATGGACTGTTCGTCGCCCTATGCCATGGCCAATCTCATTGCGCTAAAAGATCGCTTCGATGTGGCATTCGGTAATGATGCAGACAACGACCGGCATGGCATTGTCACCCCCTCTGTCGGCCTGATGAATCCCAACCACTACCTCGCGGTTTCGATTGCCTATCTTTTCGCAAATCGTCCAGGCTGGAAGCCAGCTGCAGGAATCGGAAAAACGCTGGTGAGCAGCAGCCTCATTGACCGAGTGGCGGTGAAGCTCACTCGCAAGCTGGTCGAGGTGCCGGTCGGTTTCAAATGGTTCGTGAATGGATTGCTCGACGGCTCGCTCGGTTTCGGCGGCGAAGAAAGTGCGGGAGCCTCGTTCCTGCGTCGAGATGGATCGGTCTGGACGACGGATAAGGACGGCATCATCATGAATCTTCTGGCCGCAGAAATGATGGCCAAGACCGGCCGTGATCCGGGTGAGCTCTATCGTGACCTGACGAAAGAATTGGGTGCGCCTGTCTATGAGCGGATCGATGCACCCGCAACGTCAGAGCAGAAAACTATTCTCGCGAAGCTCTCTCCCGATCAAGTGAGCGCGACCGAGTTGGCAGGCGACACCATCGTCGCAAAACAGACGACAGCCCCCGGCAATGGCGCCTCAATCGGCGGCTTGAAAGTCGTGACCGAACAAGGCTGGTTTGCCGCCCGCCCCTCTGGCACCGAGGATGTGTATAAACTCTACGCCGAAAGCTTCAAGGGGAAAGACCATCTCAAACGGATTCAAGAAGAAGCGCAGGCGCTGATCGCGAAAGCATTTTCCGCAGATCAGTAAGAGCACACTGGCCCTTTCCACGATTGGTGCGAGAGTCATGAATGTTTGAGTCCGGCGGCACAGCGGTCTTGCTCTGGGGGTTGCTCTTCGGGTCGATCGGGTTTGGATTCTTTATTTATGGGAAAAAACAGAAGGCCATCGTGCCCCTCATCACCGGGATCGTGCTCTGTGTGGTGCCTTATTTCATTGCGAACGTCTATGTGCTCGTCGGAGTCGGAGTGGTGTTAATGGTGATCCCGTTTGTTGTTCGAGTATGAGACTGAAACGACGCTGGTTGGGAAAGAATGAGTGAAGAAACAGCCCCTAATTGGAGCGAGGGGCGATCGCGATCCGCCGAAAGACTTCCGCATATTCACCAGCCGGGGCGATGGCCTTGGGATCAGCGAATACGGCCCGCCAGCGGTTCAATCCCAGGACTCCCTCTCCATACGGTATCGTTGCGACTTGACTGTGATGCTCTGCAATGGCGGCCATCTTCTTGGCCACATAGCGATCGATGTACTCAAGGCGGTCCCAGGCCGCGAAGGGGCCCCAGATTTCGTACGCCCAGATGCCGCCGCTTACAACGATGCCGGCTGCAAGCACGCTTTCCCTCGCCAGCTTGCCGGCAAGTCGATGGGCTGGATGCCGGTCACCCGCCTCATCCAACGTATAGACTTCGGTGGGTCGCAGGCGAGCAAGTATCTCGACCAGCCTCTGTGCGACAGCCGGGATATTGATCTCATCCGCCGCATCCGGTTCGTCGAAAAAGGTCACATCTTTTACTCCCAAAACACCGGCGGCATGGAGCGCTTCCTCTCGTCTCACTTCGGCTAATCGCTGCTCGGTCAAGGCGAATGGATTCGATGACCGGCCACCGTTCGTGATGACGACGGACGTAATCACCGCCATAGACTCCGCCAGTTTGGCGACGGTCCCGCCCATGCCGATTTCCATGTCATCCGGATGAGCGCTGATGATGACGACGTTGCGGCGGCTCATCTTGTTCATTTGGTCTGTCTGGTTTGTTTGGTTGAACAAAACCATCGAAGTGCTCTCGTGCCCACATAGTTCTCCTCAGCCTATTAAAGAGCTACCTGCTGTTCCGCGTGATAGGAACTGCGGACGAGTGGGCCTGATTCGACATGAGAGAAGCCGAGGGCTCTCCCCTCCTCTTTTAGCATGGCAAACTCACTGGGATCGTAGAAGCGTGCGACCGGAAGGTGTTCTCTCGTCGGTTGAAGATATTGGCCGATGGTGATGATGTCGCAGCCGACGGAGCGGAGGTCGCGCATGACTTCGCGGGCCTCGTCCA
>ERZ1292630.753-Hain-H41-02um-R3-753-length-33120-cov-8_pt1 | contig 33120 bp, 22 predicted proteins | sample MGYA00564408_ERZ1292630 | MGnify/ENA primary metagenome ERZ1292630 (study PRJEB36523, sample SAMEA6512641) | groundwater metagenome | collected 2019-01-08 | study: AquaDiva: Metagenomics assemblies of 32 groundwater samples
TTTGGGGTTTTTTTCCCCCCCCCCCCCCCCCCCGTGAACCAATTGCCCATTTCACAGTGCTTTGAATTCATGCATTCGTTGTCGCTATCGCACGATCCCGGCAGCGGACAAGGACGACGGATAATTGAGGCGTATCGCTGCGCCGAAATTCTGGCGGAAATTCACGTAACCGTTGTTTGTCTCGTTTTGAATGACTGCGTTCCATTCCGAGCGGCACCCATTCAGACGACGTACCCCGAGCATGACCCTTCGCGACGACGAGTCGTGAAGGTGGACGGGTCGATTCTCCCTTTACACCCGCGGACAGGCAGTTCCGTCTTGTCGTCGTTGCCTGTGCACCCAACAACCGCATCAGCTTCTCACGATAGTTAGTGCTTTAGTGTTGTACCTCTTTCTCAGGCGTCGACGAGCGCTCGTCTGAATGGGTGCCGTTCAGTCATTGAAAACGCGACAAACAGCGGTTACGTCAAACACCACGGGGCGTTGGGCAATTCGACAACTTTCACTGAAACAAGTCAGTCCAGGTGGACATCAAACACGTCACCGCTTTTCTCGGCTTTGTTACAGGAAGCGGAAAACAGATCTTTGATTGTGAATTATCCCTTTCCATCTCCCCAATCGCACACTGACTGAACAGCCAACAAGCAGATACAGTTGACAGTACACGGTACATGCTGTGGACGATCCTGTCGGTGCTGCTCGCGATTGCCGGGCTCGCCTTCGTAGCTTACCGCAAGGTGTTTCCAAAGAAGAAAAAGTTCACGAAGACGAAGCTGGACGCCGTCGTCATATCGGGGCCGGCCGGTGTGGGCAAAGGGACATTGATCAAGAAGTTGATGGACTCGCACCCGGGTAAATTCGGTTTCTCGGTCTCGCATACCACGCGCGACCCGCGGCCCGGCGAGGTGGACGGCGTCCACTATCACTTCGTCACCCGCGAAAAGTTTGAGTCCATGATCAAGAACGGAGAGTTCCTCGAGCATGCCGACGTGCACGGGAAGATGTACGGCACGAGCAAGGCCGCCGTCGACAAGGTCCGTCGCTCCGGGGCGGTTTGTATTCTAGAAGTGGATGTGAAGGGCGCGGAGCGCCTCAAATCGGCCAACTTCAGTTGCTACTTCATCTTCGTGCGGCCGCCGAGCTTCGAGGTGCTGCGCGAGCGGATGCTGAAACGGGGCGCCGAGAGCGAGGACAAGATCCAAACGCGCCTCCAGACCGCCCGTCAGGAGCTCGACTTTATCGCCGAAAAGGGTCGCACCGTGTACGACAAGATCATGGAAAACGACTCCCTCGAGGTGGCGTACAAGTCGCTCGAAGGAGCGCTAAAATTGTATGGCGCACTCACCGTGTGAGAGGATTTCCCGCTCTCCCCTTTCTCAACCGGGGGCGGGGTGGGTGTGCTAGATGCTTCGCGTGTCCATCATCATCATGCGACCTGTCCGCAAGTTACAAAACGGCTCATTGATGTGTGTGCGTGTGTGTGTGTCTTCTCTCGCGCACCTTTTAGTGTGCTCCTTTCGCATGCGTCGCTTCTTTTCGCGCGCCACCCTCTCTGTCGGAACGGTGGGCCTTTTGTTCGCGTAGCGTGCTCATGGATGGCATTGGGGCGGTATCGCGCCTGCCTTCACACATCCGCTCGCTCACGACATCCGCCGGGAGCGTCAGTACATGGCAGGACCGTTTGAAGTGACCATTCCATTTTCTAGTGCGAAACGTGGTGTGAGCAAACAAAGAGGGAGTGAGCGAGAGAGACAGCCTACGAAAGGCGATACAATACAACGTGCCCTAAGAGATACATAGGGTGTCTAACGGATCCAAAAACTAACAAAATGACGGTGGAAGTCGGCTCCTCGGCGTCGCCGCCGTCGCAGGACTTCTCGATGCCGCCCCTGACGCGGTTTCTGCAGTTCCCGGTGACGCGGGTGCACCATGAGCACCGGTTCATTCGACACGCGCGGGTGCTGTGCATCTCCGCCACGCACGTGTTGTTATGTCACCTGCCGCCAGACGGCTGTTGGTTCTACTGCGACGATCCCTCCAGGTCCGACGGAGCCGTCGACGATGGTGACACCGACGTTGGCTGCGTCCGCTTGCAGCGACTGCCCGATGTCGAGGGGACAGGCAGGCCCGAGTCACCCGGTGGGCACACGCTCATGCGGCCACCGCCCGAGTCCACGAAGAAGTTCCGCCTCCTCGACTTGGAGATCGTGGCCATGAAGTCGACGACCTCGTTCATGTTGCGCTTTCTGGGTGCTAAGCACGACTACTTTTTCAAGTCACCTGACTGTCTTCGCATCGTGCAGATCTTACGACACCGGTTCGCCTGCGCAATGGCCACCATCTTGGTCGCGCGTGGTGCGTCGCAACACGCGAATCAACGTGGCCTTTCATCGTGCTCGGCCGCCGATGGGAGCGTTGTCGCCACGCCGCCCACCATCCAATCGACGCAACAGGGAACGTCGCCGCCGCCCGCCGACGGGGGGCCATCGTTTCCGAAGCAGCACGATTTCATGCGCGATCTGTTCGCCCCGAGTGGCCCCAGAACTGCGATGGGAGGCGCGGCGACGAGCGACGACAGTTTGCACCTCGCCTCGGCGCAGGACGGCGATGAAATCACGTTCCACATGCTCTCGCTGCTCCGGGTTTACAATGCGGGTGGGTTCGACGGGGAGCGCGATGTGGAGCGGCTGGTGCGGGACGTGAGGGCTTTTCCTACTTCCGACGAGCGTTGCGAATCGTCGGAGGCTGCGGGAGACGGCGCAGCAGCTGACACATCCACGTGGCGATCCGACTGCGACGACAGACTGACAAAATTTCGCGAGTCATTCGTGGAAGTCAGACAAATGCTTCTCGAGCAGATCACAACGCGTCAACGGTCGTTCGGAGCCAAGCTGGCCAGCAAAGTGACTTCTAAGAAACTGCCCAAATTCGACGACTTGGGCCTCGCGGAACTTGCGGTCGAGGACCTCCTCCAGGGCCTCGTTTTCCGAGTGGGCTTGAATGCGCTCAGCCCCGGCTCCGCCAGCGGAAAGGGAGTGGCGGCTGTCAGTCAGCACATGGACCCTGCGTCCATAATGTCGCCCACCCGCCGACGAGCGGCGACCCTCGGCGCACCCGCAACAGCGGTTGCGGACGATGATGATCCGTCCAGCAGCGACGCGCGACGCCGCAGCGCGACCATCGGCGCTGCGCACGAGGGGCCCGATGCGGGCGACTCCGCGTTCTCATCCCCCTTGTTCCAGTCGCCAAATCCGGCCGCGTCGGACGTTGGGCATCGCCCCCTGTCATCCGCCGGGTCGCCGCCGTCACGCGCGTCGTGGTCCTCCCACCACCACGGCTCAGACGTGGTTGGCATTCTCTGGCGACACGTCGCCGCTACTGTTTCAGCCGACCAGGTGCGGTTCGACGAGCATGCGGCCCGGGCCATGTCGCAGGGCCGAGATAAGGCGTTGTCGCTGTTCGGCGTCCGCGAGGACCTCCGTCCGGTCAGCACGCTGGAGCTGGTGTATCAGCATCTCGCCAAGGTCCCTGGCTGTGGGAAGCCGAACGACAAGGCCAACGCCATATCCACGGCATGCCGATCCATCATTGTGGCCATCCGGGCACACTTCATTGCGCTCAACACCATCCTGCGCACCTCGGTCAATAGGGGGGGGGGCCTTGACGACGAGAACGACGATCACCCGGTCGAGCGCAGCAGTCTGGATCGGGAGGTCGCGTCGCCTCCGTCGTCCGCGAGCCCGTCGTCCTCCGTGGTGGGCAAGTTCGCGACGGCCGCTGGTGATCTGGGCGACGTGAGCAGCTTGTCCGAGCTGTCCGACGACGGTGAGGGTCCTGAGCTCACAGCCGACGAGATGAACGCGCTTCTCGCCTCGGCGGACGGAGAAACAGAAGGCGGCACCGTCCTCGCCAATGACTCATTGATTTTGGACGGTTCCACCCACGGGGGCGATAGTCTCGTTCTGGTGCCCTCGAGCCCCGCCACGGGAGGTCCAGCCGTCGCCGCCGCGAAGGGTCCGATGCGGAAGCCGCCGGCCGACGACGGCGGCGGAGGGGTGGACGGCTTGCCCGCGCCCTTGGCGGCCGGCGCGGCCGCGGACTCCCCTCCCGAAAAACGCCCGAGGCGAGCCATGTCGACGACGGCAAGTCCACAGCGGCAGGATCCTGTCCCTCCGCTGAAGCCGCTTCGTGGTCCAGAACTCCCGTCGTCAACGTTGACGGCCTCGCCGCCTCGTTTACAAGCCGACCACGCAGCGACCACAACGTCGGCGTTCAGCAGCCCCCAGCGCGCCGCGATCCCTCCGCTGCAGTCACATGTGTCCCCGGCGCCGCGGGGGGGTCGAGAGCTATCCGTTGGCGGTGGCTTCAAAGTGCCACGGGCCGACTCCTTCAGCACGGACGATGTCCTCCCCCTGCTGATTTACGTTGTCGCGTCGAGCGGCGTGCCGCATCTCGTCGTCGAGCGTGAGTACGTGCAACGCCTGAGCGACATCGGTGGCGGCGAGGCCACCGAGCGCGCCTACTACTTCACGTTGTTCGCGTCGGCGGTGCAGTATATCATCGACATGGATCCCGCGTTTCAGCTGGGAACGACTGGCATCAGTTAGGGTCAGCTCACACCCTCGCTTCAACTCGCTTCTCGTCTACAACTCGTAACTCTAACCTGTGATCATCATGTTAGTTTGCATAGAGGTAAGGCACCCCTCCCTTCCCCTCTTTTCGGTTCGACCTTCGATTTCGTTCGTATGGCCGAAGCGCGGAAGACGCCGCCCCCTGCCGACTCGCCCGGACTACGCAGCGAAGCGTCATCACCCCTTGTGCATGCGGCATCGATTAAATTCTTAACTCCCTTGCAACAGCAGCAGCGGCGGGGGGCCGGAGGGACAACCCACCGCTCTGTGGCCGATAGCAGCGCGACGGCGGCAGACGGTATTGCGCCCCCCGCGGTAGCAGGGGAAGGCAGCGACGCCCACGTGGCGGCCGCCGCCATTCAGCTCCGGGAGGAGCTCGGTGCTGCCCACGACGACGACCGCGGACACGACGCGGCGGTCGGCCGGCAGCGGCAGGTCATCGAGCGCACGATTGAGCGGATGAAGTCGATGCGGTCCTTCCGCTCGCAGGAGCAGTCCGCCATCCACCGAACCGTCACGACCCTCACGGCAGAACTCGACGCCGTGCGAGAGCGGTTGAGCGAGGCGAACCAAGCGCGATACAGCGCCGAGGACCGCGCGCATCAGGTCACCGTGGCGTGCGGCGCGCTGGAGCACGAGTTGGCCTCCCTGCGACGCGACCTCCAGCACGCCGAAGACCGCATCACCTCTCTCGTCACGGAGCGTGATCGCCTCGCGCACACCCTCATGAGGCCGAAGCCGCAAGCGGCAGCACCATCGGCTCTTGCCACCGCGAGCAGCGACCACCACGCCGTACAGCGTGCGTTCCAAACGGCTCGGTCCGCGTTTGCATGGGCCGAAGAGCGCTGTCGCGCCGCCCTGGACGCGCAGCAGTCCGCCGTCCGGGATGGCTTGTGCTTCGCCCTGTCCGAATCGCCGCCGATCCCCGCGGCGCCGTTGCACGTTTCTCCCGCCCCGCTTGTGAATCACCGGATGCTGGCCACCCCGGACGACGACGTCGTCATCCTCGGCGTGCTGGAAGCAGCCCGACGGGAGGCTATCCAACGTCAGCAGCTCAGTGAGCGGTCGGTACTTCGATCAGCCTTCTTGACTCCATGGACGGATGTCGGATCGCCGCCGCTTTGTCCGCGGGCCCATCGAAAGCCATCGTCGACGACTTCGTCGCGCCTGCGATCGAGCGAGCATCCGCCTTGGTACCCTCCGGGACCGCCCACCGCGGTGTTTCATGGCGTCCGGAGCGCGTCCGTGCCGTCTTCGACATCGACGCACCGATCGACCAGCGAACTTAGCCCACCGCGGCGCGGGGGGTCACCGTCGGCGACGACGCGGCAGTCGGTGACCCCCACTCGTGCCTCTCCGCCGCACGGCATGTCGCAAACGCCGGAGCGCCAGCTGACTTTGACTCTACAGAACATGCAGCGGCTCCTCGACAGCGTCAGCAAATGGCAAGCGTCAGGAGGTAGCCGTGGCGGTAATGCGGTCCCGTAGCGAATGGATCCCCCATCTCTCTCTCACACACCCCCCATCAGTGGGACGTCTCGAAGCGAATTGTTTGTAAAAGCGCTGGCAGCGATCTCTCCGTCTCCCGGGGTCTATGGGGGGGGGGGACCGGCATCTCGGAACGTGTTTCTCTTTCTCGCGTTCTCTCACTTCCCGCAACCGCGGGGTAGCCCTCCCTCTTGAGGGCCGACCCACACTCACCCAAACCCTAGATAAACAGTATTTTATTTGCACGGGAGAGGCATAAATGGCTCTCACGACGCGGATCATAAAGGAGACGGAAAAGCTGCAGAAGGAGGCGCCGCCTGGCATCTCAGCCGCGCCGAGTCGCGACAACCCCCGATACTTCAAAGTGATCATCGCGGGCCCGCCCTCTAGCCCCTTCGAAGGCGGCCTGTTCGATCTGGAGCTGTTCCTGCCGGAGGAGTACCCCATGGTAGCCCCGAAGGTGCGCTTCCTCACGAAGCTCTATCATCCGAACGTCGACAAGGTCGGCCGTATCTGCCTCGACATCCTGAAGGAGAAGTGGTCCCCGGCGCTTCAGGTTAGCAAGGTGCTGCTCAGCATTCAGGCCCTGCTGGCCGCCCCGAACCCCGACGACCCACTGGCCAACGACGTCGCCGAGCATTGGAAGCGGAACGAACAGGAGGCGCTCTCGACGGCGCGAGAGTGGACCGCGCGGTATGCCGGACCGCGTTGACGTGGCGGCACGCGTCGATCGTGTTTGTGTGTGTTATTTGAAGGGGCAACCACCTGCATACGATTCATCGGTGGCCCACGCGCGAACGGCAAAGAGAGAGCCACCAACGGTAGTCGCGGGGGCGGGGGGGCGGGCGTCGCCCATTCGTTTAGTCATCGCAACCCCACCCAAGTCGTCCCGTCGTTTGCTTCTGCTGCGTCGTCGCTTTTGGATGTGACTAGCCCACGGCCCACCATGCTTGCAATTCATATTTCGTTCTCTCGCCGTCAAACGTGTGCTCCTTCATCACACGTCCGGCTATTGGACGATTCTGAATTAGTTTTTTCTTCGCCTACCGCCATTCTCTATTAGGTCAAATTTTAAGCGACGGATTTCTCGTGTGATTGAAAACGGTCCGCGTGTTTGGTCACACAATGGCCGCTGCGACGCCGTCGATGGAAAGCGGCTGTGTGTCGTCGGCCACCGGCGATTTGTTCGTCTTTGGCTATGGCTCGTTGATATTCCGTCAAAATTTCCCCTTCCTCGCGTGGCGCCGTGCGTACGTCAAAGGATACCGCCGCGCGTTCTATCAAGGAAGTACGGACCATCGCGGCGTTCCCGGCGCTCCCGGCCGCGTGGTCACCCTCGTGTCCGATGCGCAGGCGTGCACGTACGGGCTCGTCTTCCGCGTCGCCGCCGAGCATCGGGACAGCGTCGTGGCGTCCCTCGACGTCCGCGAGCAAGGTGGGTACGACCGCCTCGTGCTCCCGTGCTACTTTCACGGCGGCAACGGCGACGAGTGTCCCGTGCTATCCGCTGGGGCGGAGGCGGAGGGGAGTGGCAGCCTGTTGGGTGCGCTGTGCTACATTGCCACGCACTCGAACGCTGAATTCCTAGGTCCGGCGGACGACGACACGATCGGCCGTCAGGCCGCCGGCGCAGTGGGCCCGTCCGGTCCTAACGCGGAGTACGTACTCAATCTCGACAGGTGTCTGCGCGCGCTGATGTTTCCTGACGTGCACGCGGAAGGTGTCGCGCGCGCAACCGCGAGGCATTTGGCCGTGACCGAGGGCGATCCACCTTGGTTGGAACGCTGGAAGGCGGCATCCGGTGGTGCCGGCAACCTTATTAGGCCGCATCGCACGTCTGGGGTGGACGATGTGCAGCTCGCTTCTGTGCTGGGGAACCATCTGGACCACACGATGTGCGACGCATGGTCGTAGGGTTGCCCTCCCTCGCGGATATTTTTTCCCGAATCGGCTTCGTAGTGTTTTCGTCGACTGACGCTGCTTCGGCATCGAACTCACTCTCTTTCTCTCTCCGGGTATCCAGAGGGTTTTGCTGAGCTTTCTCAAAACGTCCGTAATGACCGCGTCGATGCCATCGCCGATGCGGCTCACTCCGCCGGCGCCGCGAGTAGCCGATCGGAGATCCTCCAATCCCCACGTGGTCATCTCGCCGCCCGCAGTGCTGGCGAATGGCCCAGGGGGTGCCTCGCGATCAGGGCACCCCGCGTGGAGAGGAGGGGACGACGCGAGCGGCTTCGTCTCGAACCGCGAACTGTTCGCTTCCATGGCGTTCGAGGATGATGACGAAAAGGACCGCGGCGCGAAGGAAAATCGCCACGAGCCCACCTCCTCGGATGATGCGGGCGAGTCGCCGCCGCCTACGTCGTCGTCTGCTGATGAGGCGCACATGATCATTTACTGCATGAAGGTAGCCCTCGCCAAAGCCATCAGTAGCATCAGCGTCCGCGAGAAAGAGCGGCCACTCGACCCAGAAACCGATTTCACCTACAAGGCACGAATGGTGTTCGAACCCGGCACGCATGGTGCGGTGGACAATCGTATCGGGGCTCGGCGGCACAACATGACATCCAAGCGAACCACCCGCGGGTTTTTGTGTTGCTCTGGAACGGACAGAGCGGTCGAGCGGAGGCCGCCCACCGCGCAGCAGCCGGACGCAACCGCGGGCGGCTCTGACGATGACGCGGCTGGGGCGCCTCCGGTGTTGCAAGGACCCCACGCTGGGACGACGGCGGAGGAAGCCGAGGAGAAGCGAGCGGCAGCCCTCGCGTCGTTGAGCTTTACGTTCGCCGATTACGCGCCGATGTGTTACCGGCACATCCGCAAGTTTTTGGGTGTGGACGCCACCATGCTGAAGGACGTCCTGTGCGGCTCGACCTGGCACCACATCCCGAGTCCCGGCAAATCTTCCGCGCAGTTATTCTTCTGCGGGCAGAACTGGGTGATCAAAACGATGACGCCCCAGGAGTCGACGTTTCTCAGGAGCATCCTGCACCGCTACTACTACCACGTCAGGGACAACCCGCACTCGCTCCTGCCTCACTTCGTGGGGCAGTACAGCCTCTGTGTCATGGATGCCGCCGCGCCGCTCGCCAAGCTGAACAAGATGTCGTTCATCGTCATGAAGAACGTCTTCGCCACGCCCAACAAAATCCACGAAAAATACGACTTGAAGGGCAGTACAGTCGGCCGCTTCGCCAGCAAGCGCGAGCAGTTGAAGATGACGTGCACCAAGAAGGACCTCGACCTCAGCCGGCCGCTCTTCATCGGCCCGCAACGGAAAAAGGTCTTCGTCGACCAAATGCGCCGCGACTGCGACTTCCTCGAACGCGCGGGCGTGATGGACTACTCGCTGCTCGTCGGCATTCACACCCCAGCCCGCGACGCCGTGCACGCCACCCTCATGCCCCGGAGCCCTTATGATGCTGCCCTCGGGCACGACGACGGCAGTTTGAAGGACCACGTCACTGGCCTCCCTCCCACTGCTGCGACGGGTGGCAGCGGGGGTGTCGCGCTACTCGCTGGCGACGGTGCGGCGGTTGCTGGAAGCCTGTCGGGGACGTGCTTCACGGCCGACCAGGGCGGCATGTTGAGTTCGCCGCCACCGGGCTGGCATTTGCCGAATCCCGCGAGCGGCGGCAGCCGGGTGATGGCCGCAGTCGAAATCTACTACATCGGCATCATCGACATCCTCCAGGAGTACAACTGGTGGAAGCGATCCGAGAACCTTTTCCGCGGCATGGTACACGACCGGCACCAAATATCGTGCGTCGATCCGAAGGAGTATGCCTCCCGTTTCGTTCAATTCATCTCGTCCGGATTGGCGTAACCAGGAAGCGTTTCCCCGGAAGTTTAGGGGGAGATGCCGCATGGCAGTGGTGGCTGCGTTTGGTTCCGGTGTGCACTTGTGTTTTGTGAGTTTTGACCGTTCCCTTGAAAGCCGGTCCTTTTTTTTCCCTTCACGGCGCGCGCACGCGGGGTGTGTGTGGAATGAACGCCGAGGGCACAGGGGGGGTCATCAGCAAGCGGCCGTCAGGCACCTCGCGGCCGCGATGGGTCGCTTTGCTGCTGCTCCTACTCTCCGCGCTGTTGTACCTTTGGTACGCCTTCTACTGGAAGCATCACCGAGGCGGTTCGGATCCGCGGGGGCGGAGGAGAACGTCGAGCCCGACCACCAACGCGTCGTCGAGTGGGTCGTCTCGGTCCTCCTCAAACGGCCCCCCTCCCTCCGCGGCGAAGCGGCGCTCCTCATCGCGACGGAAGGACCGGGGGGGGGATGATGACGATGACGACGACCGCTCGACGAGCGCCAACTTGCCGTCGCTGATCATGCTGATGGGCATACCCGGGAGCGGCAAGTCAACGTGGGCGAAACAGTACGTCTTCAAGTGCGACGCGTCGTTCACGATCGTGAGCAGCGACGATGTCAGAAAGCAGCTCTGCAACGGTGACATCAACGACCAGTCGCGCAACGCCGAGGTGTGGGAGGTGGTCCTAAACCAGGTGCAAGGGCTCCTGAAGAGCGGCCGTAACGTCCTCCTGGACGGCACGAACACGCACACGGACAGGAGGCGGCGCTTCGTGAAGCAGTTGCCGCCGTGCAAGCGGTACCTCAAGGTGTTCCAAGTGCACCGCAGCATCGCGAAGGACCGCATCGCGCGGGACCTGCAAAGCGGCGTGGAACGCTCGAACGTCCCCGACTCGGTGTTAGACCGCGGCTGCAAAGAGCTGGCCGAGTCGATGGAAGCCGTCCGCGACGAGCACTGGCGCATGAAGTCGTGATGAGGCCGTGCCGTGCACCAACTCAATCATCCCCTCGCAAGCGTCCCCCTTTGCCCGCACAAGCCGATTGCCGTTCTTCATATGGGTTTGATTGATGTCACACCTGTGGACCTTTTTACCTCACTACTCTGCTCAGTGCGCTCACCATCGATCCCCCCTCCTCCACCCACAATGGGCCGCCGTTGCCCCCCGTCACGGGCACTCGTCTTGTACTTCGCTGCGCTGGCAACTTACATCCTCTTTGTCGTCGCAATGCCTGTTGAGCGTTGTGCAGAGGAAGGGCCCTCGGAGCTTGTTCGGCGCAGCTCACGGAGAGCCGGCAGCGTCCGCGCCGGTCTCTTCGTGAATGCGCAGCAGTCCGTTGTTTCTGCCGCCCCTCTGCCTGAATGCCGCCGGCTCAAGGATGTCGTCACGATCCCGGATTTCGAGCGGGACGGCCTTGACGAAGACAGCCTCTACTTCTGCCAGAGCGACGTCCCGTTGACGTTGAGGTGCACCTGCGGTTCGGCCTCCATTTGCAGGGATCAAGCGTCCGGCGGCGGGCGCAACGTTGGGGAGTGCGCGTGTTGCTCAGCATGGGTGTTTTTCGCGCTCACGGTGCTCGTCGTGCTTGTTGTCGCCACCGTCGGGTTTTGTGTCTACGCTCTTTGCTGTCGCGGGACCTGGTGGTTCGACGGTGTGCACAGCCCCATCTTTCCTATTTTACCGCGCCGTTCCACGCCGCAGGTCGCCCCCGGCACGTTGCCGCTACCTTCGGGCATATTTCGTGGTTTTCGCAGCGTGGACTTCGAGACAGGTGTGCAGCGCAACATGACGGCAACGGCCACCGCTCGCTCCGCAGCCGGCCGTCGCGAACGCCTGCTCGCGCGACGGCAAGCCCGACAGCGTTTGCTCGAAGCCTCCGGGGCCGCCAGCCCCGCGGCGGCGGCAGGTGCCGACTCCGATGTATCCGGTGACGAGGCCGAGCCCCCTCCCGCGACGACGGGAGTGTCGGTGACCGTGAGAGTCGCAGACGGAGTGCAAGCAGACGCCCACGTTCAAGGAAGCGTTCAGTAGTTAGTCAAAAAACGCTGCCGCCAACGTCGGAGAAGCGGCGGGGCCTTGAGGTAAATGCGATCCTCCTTGTTCTTGGTTGTCTCATCGTGGCACCTCAAAGGGAATCACGTGGGGAGAAAGGGCCGACCTGAGATCACGCTACCTCATCTTCTGCGCGAGTGCGCGTGACAATTATGTTTTTTGCGGTCGATGGGTTTCGTCCGGCGGCCACATCTTCTTCGGTGGGTGATGGGTCGACGGCGCGACTCTATCCGCTCACTGCGCCTTTTGTGTTCTCGCTCGCGGCATCGATCGCTGGCAACCTGCGCTGCCGCTGCCGCGAGACGAGACCAGTCGACAAACCGGCGATGTCGGACGTGAGTGGATGCATGACGCGCTGGGTGCTGCAATCCGCCGCACCGTTAGCGGTTGCCGGCGATACCACCGGCATGGCTGGGTCGATGCTGCTCACGTGTTTGCTGCGAGCAGAGTCGATCCCAGGCACCTTGGCATCACGCCCTCCTCAGGCTTATTTGAGCAGACTAGTGACTACGGAGGTCGGTCGACGGTCAGCAGACCGAGTCGCAGAGGAGGTCCCCATGACAGGCTACCGTCGCTACCAGCCCGTGATCTACCGGCGCATGGCGCGGTTCGTGCCCCCCGGACCGGATCGTCGGTCGCTGGAGGCACTACTGGCGTTCGCGCTTTCCGCGGGCATTTTCCTGCATCCCGGGCTGGTCGCCGTCCGGCTGGAGTCACGGTACCGCACGTTCCGCTTCCTCATGCACGACACCGTGGGTGAGGTGGGACGATTGACACCCCTCGTGGCGGTTCCCGAGGCGTTGACACTTGGGTACTTGGACCCCAGCAGCGGCGACGCCCGTGCGGAGATGCGACGCGGCACCGTCATGGCCGCGCAGCAAGAGGCCACCGTCGGTGCGGCGGCTGGTAAGCCAAGCACCGAAGTGGAGGAGGAGGGCGACGTTTGCAATTTTTTCTTCGACTCGCTCAGTCTGCTCGTGAATGACATCCTCGTGGCACTGAACAATCGCCACTCGGACCCCCGTTACCCCTTCGCCAATTCACTGCACATGTCACGAACGTTGCCGAACGCCCCTTACCTCACCGACGTCGACACGCTGGTTCCAGAGCCATCGGCGAGTGGACCCACCACCTCGAGCGACGGGCCCACGCCGGAGCCGTCGGTGGCCGACGTGCTCTTGCGCATGGTCCACAACTACGTCGATGGCGGCCCGCTGTCCGGCAAGGTGGAGAAGCACGAGCTGCAGTGGGCCGTGTCGACTGCCTTGTCTCATGCGACCCCGTTGACGGTCCGGGGTTTGCCGGGCATCGGTATCGTGCCGATAGTGCATCTATTTCCGCACGGCGAGGACCGTCTCAATGCGGTGATCGTGGTGGCGGATGCCGCTCCCTCCGCGTCGTCGGCACCTCACCGAGACGCCGCACCGACGGAGCCGCCCTTGACATGGGAGTCGTTGCGGCGGTGGGCCATCCGCCGGAGAGAGAGCGACCCCTTGGCTTGCGCCGTTTTCGGCGACGATCCCCACGCTCCTGATCCGGGGCCGCCGCGGCAACTGCTCGTCGTCTCATCAAGCGCCATTCCGACCCGGATGGGGGAGGGGCGGCGTGCCTCCCCTCCGCAACGTGACTGCGAAGTCCACATGCACTGCATGGCTCCAGTGCTGACAAAAGGGGGGTCCCGGCATCCCCCTTCGCGCGGGTGCGTGGCGCTTGTCGCTCAGGAGGAAGACCGCGAAACTCAGGAAATGTGGGTTTTGACCAGCGGGTCGCCCCCGCCCGCGCAGAGCCTCTCGACCGCCGTCGCGCATGAGGCCGCGCGCTCCATCAGGAACGAGTTAGCCTCGGCGGCGGTTCGTCTTGGCCCGTCACCATTGTGCGACCGTCAAGTCAAGCAATAAACAAACGCTCCGGACCCTAATTTTTTGGGGGGCGTATTTCTTTCCACACAATCGAAAACGATCAACTTGTTTTTGCGTAAACCGCACACTAGAATTGTTCGAATTTACATTCCAAATGGGCCGGCGAAGTCCGTCACCGCGCAGTCGTCGCCGGCGTACGCGCAGCCGCAGTGAACGCAGCAAGAGGCACAGCTCGGCGGGTGCCCGAAAACGGTCCCCACCCCCTGCTGCCAAGCAGGCGTCGAACAGCGCGTCCGTGCCAGTTGCAGCGCGCGTCGTCTCTGCGCCGCCCAACCCAGCCGCGTACCGATGCATCGCGTGCATGAAGCCGGGCCACTGGGTCGTGCAGTGCCCTCTCGTCCACGCGTTCCGGACACGGTTTCCCGACGTGGCACTTGAGGGGGGCTGCGAGGAATGCGGCATCAAGGGGCACGTGCGGGTGCGATGTCCCCGGCGCAAGAAGCCCTGCACCGGCTGCGGCGACGTCCATGCGGTGTCGTACTGCACCTACTCGCGCAAGCCGATCACCTGGCACGAATTCGTGGCGCCTCAGGAGGCCGGGGTCAACCTGCAGTCGGAAGACGTCCGCACGCTTTGGTCGCCAGAACAGCTCGATCTGCTCGCCGAAGCGGACCGGTACTACGTCAACCCCGCCGACGGAAAAGTGACTTGGGAAAAGCCGCTTGAAGTGGACACCGTGCTTTGGCACTGCGATCGCTGTCGGCACTTCCTCCCAGCATCGGTTGACACGTGCACGCGTTGTGGATCGGCGCGAGGGGTCCGTCCGCGGATGGTGCGGAAGCCGGCGGTTGCCGCGGTGCTTGACGACGTCGCGAAAGGTGGTGGTGACAATGTGGGAGGTGACGGACTCGCCGAGCCGCTGGGCTTGGACGACGCCGCTTCGGCTGCCGCGGTGACCGTTGTCAACGCTGACGGTGGCGACGACGCAATGCCGCCTGCCCCCGCAGCGACCTAGACGGCGTCGGGTGCTCAATATTTTTCCCCGCGACGGTGGGTTTACTTCATGTCACATGCGCATGACGGACTAGCGATGATTGGCTGTTGGTTGGTTCACGGCCAGGACAGGTATTCCCCCCTTTTCAAAGAGAGAGAGACCCATGCAGCTTGCGCTGCTGACGAAGCTACTCAGCGACAGGAAACGAAAGGCCTCAGCGGCTCCAGCCGTGGACCGGTGTCCGCACCTCGTGCGGCCGTGCATCGGCCTCACGCCGACGCAGTACACGGAGGTGATCGCCCCGTCGGAATCCGTCGCTCTGGACGACACAGTAGTCGCGACCGACGCCGACACGACCGGAGCGGTGGTGCCCTCCTCCTACCTCGAGTGCGTCGCCGCGGACTGCAACGTGTGCATTCGAGACAAGACCACGACGACGAAGGTCATCTATCACTTCGACCTCAGTCGCGTCTCTCCCTCCGATCCGTCAAAGACGGTCGCCGTCGTGACGCAGGATGATGTCGACTTCTACTTCCCGATTAGCGAATTCGGATCCGTCGACGAATTCAAAGTGTCCATCAACGGCAACATCATGCGCCACGAGCTGTTTCGTCGAGTGTGCGGTGCGAGACGGCACGGGGTCCCTGTGGCGTCGTGGGCTGGCATCGGGTCGCTCGTGCCGTCGGGTCATCCGCAATTTACGGCCCCTCGAGGGGCTATGGGCGGTCCCGCAACAGCATCGCGTGCAGCGCCGAAACCGGACGCCCCTGGGTCTCGCTCGACGACTGCATCCGGAGCGTCTTCCGCCGCTCTGCCGCGTCAAGTTCCCGTGCTCTATTACGCATGCGTTCGGCGCGTGAAAGAGCAGCTTGGTGAATCGTGCTTTGTCAAACGCGCGTCATCGGGCCCTGGCACCGATCGAGTAGGTGCGGGACCGACAGGCAATCGGCCGGTGATGGCGGTAGCCGTGCAGGTCACTGGGCGTAATCTCGTGGACAAAAATAAGCGCATCAACTCTGCGTTTCCCATGACGGCGTTGCCCGTGCAGCCCGGATCGTTTCGCATGACGTTCGAGCTCCCCGAAAACATCCGACAGATTGTGACGCCGAATCGCTCAATTGATTTTTTGCCGTTCATTCGGGGTAAATTTGCGGAAGCGGCGCTGGACGTTTGCGGCACGAGCTGGCTCTTGTCTGCCTCCGAGAATGCGCAGAAAAAGACATCGCAACATCCGGGGCAGCCGTTGCCGCTCACGGACTATCTGTTCATCACGGAGACCGAGCTGGGGCCGCCGGTGGAAGCGCAGTGCGCGGACCCGCTCGCTCTCTTCATTCTAGCGACCGCGATTGGCATGATGGTGTTCTTCTCGCTCACCCGCGGCCTCGAGGACTATTGAGCCCCCCGACGACTTGAGCTTCCCCCTTGCCCCTCGAACTACTGGAGTAGGGGTCTGGGGTCTCGATGCAAAGACGCTTGTTTGGGGCCGTGTGCGCTCGTCTACCCTGGTCGGCTCCTCTTTCGAAAGTCAAAAGTGTGTCACCCTCTTTTCTTGCAGAAAGGAGGGGACTCGTTCATGGCGGACGTGAAGGACGTCGAACCGGAAGGCCTTGTTGCGCCTCCGAGCGAAAGCGGCGAAGCCCTTGCCGTGCCGAAGGTTGTGCTGACGCGTGACTCCGAAGAGTACCAGCAGTTGAAGCTTCGTTTTCTGCAGGCGCAGCGCGAGGCCGCGTCCCAAGTGCGCTTCTTCGCCGATCACCTTTTTGACGAGGAGGGGGGCCATCTGGATGACGTGGCGTCCGAGTTTCATCTCTTCGATCGGCTCAAGGACCAGGAGGCGTTCGAGGACTGGCTCGGACTCGGCATGGAGGTGCACATCGAGCTACCTGACGAGGTGCACCACCCCCACCACGGCACTCGCCACCATCGGACCGCGGCCGCTCACGGAGAGACGACGAGGTGGGATCGCACGGCGTCTCGGGTTCCGGAGCCTCCACAGGTGCGCGTGCCGCTGCCCGCGTACCAGCGCCGGGGTCTGCGTCAAGTGGCTCCCGTCGCGCAGCCAAGCCCCGGCAGGCGAGCATCGAAGCGGCACGCAGCTGGGGGGGCACTGATGGGGAGCCGTTCGGCATCGCTGTCTGCGGCCGCCGCCTTCACGGAGTACATGCGCCAGCTGCGCGACACGGTCAAGCGACACATCGCCGAACTCGATGCCTTTGTGATCGACGTGGTCCACCGTCGGAAGGGTGGACGGGATGCCACCCCGGGGACACCATCACTTCCGGCGTCGTCCATTTTGGACTTTGCTGGTTTAACCACGGCCGTTAAAACAGCGACACGAGCGCTCGAAGGGACCGACCCGTCCGTGGACGACGAGTCGTCCTACCGAAACGGGAGGACGCAGGCGCAAAGGTGGATTGACGTGGTCGAGGTTGTGAGCGCCAAAGCCTTCGAGACCTCTCTCAGCTTGCAGCTGGTGCACACCACCGTCGATTCCGTCATCGCCGTGACGCCGCAGAACGTGCTTGAAGCCGAGACCGTCCTCGCCAGCTGCCTGGACCACTGCTGGGCGATCGAGCAGCTCTCAACGGCCGCCGGTGCCTTGTGCAGTGTGATGGAGGCCGCCGAGCTGCTGCACTCCACGGCGCAGCCGCTGATCGTCGCCGCGCACCGCATCATTGATGGCGTCGAGGCCACGCTCGTCGAGGCGTACCGACGATTCTCCCAGCGCGCCGCGACGGCTGCGGCGAACGTCGTCTCTCGCGACGCGTCGAAGTCTCCTCGATTCGGGAATGCGCTGGGCACGAGCACCGGCATGAGTGGGGCGCTGTACCGGCCCTCCGCCGCACCACGCGGCATGACGGAATTGCGACCGCCTGCGCGTCCCGTCGAGACAGCTGAGGAGGTTCCAACTGCCCCGGTGGAGTCGTCGCTCAGGCAGTCGGCAGCCAGCCACGTCATCGAGCAGTACAAGTGCGGCCACGACTTTCTCGAAGCCGAAGGGGAACGCTTCGTCATGGGTCCACTAAAGGCCGTCGACGAGCTGATTGGGCGCCTCCTCGCCCTTCCGCTAGCGCGGTTGACATTGCAACAAGGTGACGCGGATCCCGACGGGTCGTTCGATTCCTCTGATGTCGCGCTGCGGCGCACCGGTGTGAGCGCGGGCTGGTCCACGTGGCTGCGGCGGGAAGTGGATGCCCTGTTCGCGCGAATGCATAGCCTCGGTGGCATGTTTCTCTCACTGGATCTCATCGTGCCGCTTCATTTTGCGTGCCGCACGTTGCACGCCGCGCGCAACATCGAGCACTGGGTCGTGTCTCAGCACATCTCTCCGACGCTGGTGGCGGGGAAAGTGCTGAAGGGAGCTGGTAGCGGCGACAAGCACCTCAGCCTGACGTTGTGCTTCAACGCGCGCTTGCTGCTGCAGCAGTCCAGTCCAGCCTACGACGCAGCATGGGGCTTTTGCATGTGGTAAGGTTCAATTGGGGCAGCATGTATTAATACTGTAGTGAGTCCACGTTTCCCGTGACGCTCCCCCCGGTTACTAGGCGTGCAGGTCCTGTTTCAGGGCACCACCAAGTAACTCACGGTCTTGTGAAACTCTCCCTTTGTCTCTCGCTGGCTCTTCTTGCAGCCAAGCTCCCTCGCCACACCAACCGAACCAATGGCTTGCACCCGAGTCGTGCTGAAATCCGAAGCCCTGCTTCAGCCGGGGTGCCGTCGCCGAAATGGCGAGCTCGTGTGCCGTGAGTGCTCGGAGATGTGCTGCTCCGACGAGCAATCAACCCCGACCAGCGACCTGTCGCCCTTCGCATGTCAGTGTTCAGGACCCCCCGGCGTGGGTTGTCTCTTCGCGCAGCGCTTTGGTGAAGCAGTGACGCATGCCGAAGCGGCAGCCCTCCGTGACGATCTCGCCACCCGCATGCGGCCAGCGGTAGACAAGGCCACCGCTAGCCTCATGGACATGGCGCGCAAGGACGCCCCGCTTCGCAGCCTGCTCAACTGCATCACCGGACCGCCCGCTCGCGCCGTGGCGCTCCGCATCCTCGCACAGCTCAATTTACCGCCAACGGCGCAGCCATCGTCTGTCCAAGGCGTGACCGCGTTCATCGACGGCATTGCACTTCAAGGCGGCGTGGCCGCCTCTCCTTTTGGCCTGACCATCCAGGGGGTCACCGCCATGGAGGAGGCGGACCCATCGCCGTTTGCCGAGGGACCCCCGTCCTCCAGGGGCAGCAGCACGACGCTTGCACCCGACATCCACTACACCGCGTTCGAGGACAGTCACACCGGGTGCCTCGTCGAGGAGTTCAGCGTCGTGCGAAGCAATCTTCGACACTCCGACCCGACGCGAACAAGAAGGCCGCTCGTCGTGGGGGACAAATTTCTCCAGCACGTGAGCCCGCCGCACCGGGCGACCACCTCCGATGCCGCACTATTACTCTCAGCGGTGGCCGCGGCATTCGGCGCGGAGCCGCGACTACTTTTTTACTTGGTGCGCGGGGAAAGCTTTTTCCGCTTCGTGCGCGTGGAAGTGTGTCCGGTGCTTCAGCCTGGGGCCGCGGGGACCGCTCGCTTGCTGTTGGATGCGGCGATGCACGAGCCGGCTTGGTTGTCGTGTGAAGCACTGTTCGCTTCGCGGCATCGAGGAGCAAGGGGGGACATCTCTCCTGAACCGCGGTACCCTGCGCAGCTGGTTCTTGCCGTGTCGCTCGATGGGCATGTGACCGATGTGACCTCGCGCTACGCGCTGCGTCCGATCCCGCTGACCCCCACTCTGGTCGACACGACGCTGCGCGACATCAACCGCAACATCGCCATGCGAACCATCGACGAGCGGCGTTCCGCCATTCACGCGTCGCTCGTGTCGGCTCTCGAGGGCCATGAGCGAGCGAGGCAGCAACACCTCCTGGACACCATGCCGCCCTTCGCGGTTATGCCGCCGGATCATCGCGCCGCCGTCGAGCAGGTAGCCAAGGCGAACGCCGCGATCGACGCGTCCACCGCGGATAACGATCATCCCGCGCCCCTTCGTCGCTTCACCGGCGAAATCGACCAAGTCTTAAGCTATCTATCTCAAAAGACTTGCGTGACGCTACCTTCCGGGGAGACGGCGCTGGCTCACCAGCTGCTCGCACGCTGCGTAGAGAGTTGGCCCTGGCAACCCTTCGGCACGAGCCTTCTCCCGGCTCTCGCGAGCTTCGCAGTGTTATCCTCCCCCCCGGGCGGCAACGTCGCCGCCCACTGTTGCCACCTGTTCGAGTCCCTTGGACTCTTCTCCGCGAACTACGCGTACCTCGCTCGTCACTTGAAAAGCGCTTCCGACGCCCTGAAGCGCACCGCGCGCGCGTCCCCGGAGGTCACACGAGATGCCACAACCCTCGCGGCGACCACTCTCTTGGTCGTTCAGCAGTGCACGCCCGCGGCCGGCGTGGACACCGTCGCCCGGCTCGCCATCGCGACGCAAGCCGTGATCACGCTGCTCAGCGAGATCCGCCGAGGCGACTACACCTTGGACACGACGCCGTACTGGCCGCCGTATATTGAGGCCACGCGGCTAGTCCACCGGATCGTCGACCGCATCGCCTCGTTCTTGCCGTCCACAATGATGCAGGCGTGTGCCGGTGTAGCGGGGTCTCAGATGACGGAGGCCGTCAAACCTTATCACCACGCGATCGAGCAAACCGCGGATGCGCTGTTGCAACTGATGTGGGCCGCCGGCTGCGGTCTGTACCACGTCTCGGAGTGCGCGCAGCTGGTGAAGCGGTTCACCGAGGAGCTCCCTGCCGCATTTCGGGCCGCCACGGTGGCTCCTGGCGAAGCGCCCATCCGTTACCCGCCGAACGTCGTCAAAGTGCTGCAGAGTCATCTCGCCACGCTGCAAACGAGCGCGGCCAGGGGCGGGAGGTACAACTACAGCCAGCCAATCTAGTGCCTCGCGCCGATTGCGTTGTGCGGGTCGATCTCCAGATAAGCTCCTCCGTCGCCTCGTCATGCGGTCCATGAATAAACTTCAGCTCGGCGCAGCTGGTCGGGAAGACTCAGCATTCAAATCGCACCGGTGTCGTAAAATTTAATGCCTTGCTTTTCGTTAGTAACGGCTTCACGTTGCAAGACACCATAACAGACGTTTTGTCCTTTTACCTTTTCTTTCCCCTTCGACAGACGATAAATGCCAACGGTCACGTCGCACCCGCTGTCCGACGCAGGGCACCACCACCCAACCAGCGCCGCCGCCGCGGCTCCTCCCAGGGGGGGCAGCGAAACGGAAGGCGATGTCGCGATAACTGCCGCGGCGGCGACGTTGCCTCGGTCAAGGCCACGAAATGAAGGCTGTCTCAACCGCAAGGAGCGCACGATGCAAATTCTGGCGTCGTACACCGCCGATGAGGGCTCCCCCGTGCTGAGCTCGATCATCACCGCGGAGACGGATCTTAGTGAAATGGAGCGAGCGAAAATGCGCCTCGCGCGCGTGGGCGGATCAGGCGGCAACGCCACGGCGGCTCGCCGAGACGCGCGCGAGACGGCCCTCCAAGCGTCGCAGGTCGAGCTCATGTGCGTGATCGAGCAAATGAATGCCGACATTCTGCGCTTCTGGCACGGCGGCGACAAGGTCCGGTCCCTCCGCATCTCGATCCAAGCGTCGAAGCTGCTTGGACACAACAAAGTGCCTAAGGCGTACCCGAGCGTCTTTTCGCTCGTCTCCACCGTGCTGGACACCTTTGGCGACCTCGTGGCGGACCGCATCCTGCAAACCGCGGCCCAGCGAAGCTCGACGGTCGCCGCTCTCGTGAACAGCGGCCGCGGTTGCGACATCCCTGCCGTGCTGCTTCCGCAGCAAGCTGTGGAGATGTGTCACAACTGGTTTCTTAAGATCCTTAGCATCCGAGAGCTGCTGCCGCGGATCTACATTGAATTGTCCCTGCTGCAGTCCTACGCGTACGTTGAGCAAAAGGCGCATGTCGACATCGCAAGCGTCGTGCAGCGCCTCGGTATGCAGCTCCGCGGTGTCGCGGACCCCCTCGTGTCGGTGCATGCGCGTTGGTATCTGTTCCTCCGCGCTGAAAAGGTGCTCGGTTCGCGCCAAGCCGCTCGATTGGCGACTCGTGCAGCCACCACGGCTGCCCTAGCGCACGGGGGAGGGGGGCCGCCCAGGGCGAGGGCATCCACGGCGACGGCGACTCGCAATAGCGGCAAGACGACCAGCTGGGCCACCGCGCTCGTGCCGTGCTTCCTCGATGCGTTAGACTGCGTGGCATACGAGTCGGTCAACCGCTGCGGCCGGCTTGGCCTCAGCCTGGAAACGTACGTCTGGCTGTTCGTGCCCGCGCTGTCGTGGATGACGGAAACCCTGCTCCGCCACGGCCCGGCTGAGGGCGACGTGATGCGCCTCATTCTCGACAAACTATCGGGAACGGCAAACGACCCCGTAGCACCACGGGGGGCACCAGCCGCATCGGCGTCGTCGGCAGCTGCGGGTTCCACCACGGCTTCGCCGCTTCTGACGGGCGCCTTCCTGCAAATGATCATCCGCAGCTTCGCACCCGAAACGGTGCTGGAGTGGCTTGACAGCCACTTGCTCCCCGCGGTCGCCTCGCTTGAGTCGGGAGCGGCCCAAGTGGCCTGCGTCGATGCGCTCGCGCTGGCGCTCGCTTGCCATCCTGTGCCTCTGCCGGGCAACCGCTCGCGACGCACGCGACTCCTTCAGCAGTTCTTCGGCATGATGGACAACGAAGCGAGCAAGCAGCAACGCTGTGCCTATTTGCAGGCCCTTGGCAGCCTGGCGGCCTTCGCCATCACGCACACGGGCGTGCAGCACGTGAGCACCGCGTTGCAAGAATTCCGCTCTCAGCTGCGGGTGGTAGGCGACGCGGAGGCCGCCATCGTGAGCGCCATGCTGTCGGACTTGGCCGCGCGCACCGCGGTGGCCAACCCGAGTGCTTTCCGTCAGCTTCTCGCTAGTCACCAGTTCATGCCGCTCGTGCACGCCCTGCCCGACGCCTCGAAGAACGCGCTCGCGGTGGCCATCCTGTCCCTCCTCAATCGAGCCATGACGTCCGCCGCCCGGGGAGGCACCCTCGCGGTCGATGGAGGGGCGGCGGATGGACCGAAAGCGGCGGGCGGTGGCGGGACCCATCACTCGGTGGGGCGGGTTGCATTGGAGCTGTGCCGCATTCTTCACGACTCGCTTCCCCTCGTGCCGAAGGAGGAGGAGGTCAACCTCGTGTCCCGCGCCATTTCGTCCGCGGTCCGGGCCTCGTGCATGCCACACGACGCCGGAGAGGGGCTCGGCCCTTCCGCGACAAGTGGCCGCGGCGCTGGCGGGGGTGTTTCCAGCGCCGAGCTGGAAGCCACGCTGCAGTTCCTCGCCGACTGCCGCCACAGCCTCAACCGAATCGACGCCGTGAAGCTGTGCGTCATTCACGAGGCGCTCAAGCTGGTGCTCCGCGTGGCGCACTCCAAGAAGCGTCGCTCCGCGGCCCGCGGCTGTCTGGCCTTCTGTCACGTGACCGTACCGACGATCCGTTCTGATTTCGAACGCGTCACCTGCACGATGGCGTGCGTCCAGATCGCGCTGCAGCTCGGCTTCGTGGCCCAGGGAGAGGCCCTACTCGACAGCGCCGTAGGGTTTCTGGAGGCTTGCTCCGCCGTGGTCACGGTGTCGGCCACGGGCGTCACCTTCGACAAGGATGCCCGTATCACGGCGCTCGCAACGTCGCTGCTCCACACCGTCGTGTCCGCGCCACCTCACTCCGTGCACGGCTACTTTGCGCACGTCGTGCGCATCCTCAAGTGGCTCAACAAGGATCAACGGACCGCACTCAAAGTCGGACGGCGGCACTACCTCGTCGCCGTGCGCGCCATCGCGATGGTCGACGCTCTCGCCAAGGCACCCGCCGGAGACGCCAAGCCGCCGGCAGAAGGCGCCGCGCCGCGGCAGCTGAAACGGACGTCGCCTGCCCCACCGATGGTGTTTAGCGCCTGCTCGGTCATGACCGGCCGCGCCCTGTTCGACGACCCGGGCTACGTTCGGGGCCGCCGCCAGGTGTTCAAGCATGCATACAAGCTGCTTGAGCCCTTGGTGTCTGCCGACCCCTGTGTGGCTCAGGCCGTCTTGGAAGAAGCCGTGGCCCTTTGGGCCCCCGCCGCCCCCTCGTCGTCCACGACTCCAACCGCTCCGGCCGCCGTGACAACAGCAGCCGAAGAGCTGTGGGGGCCGCTCGTAGCCCCGGCGATCCGCAGCCTTCTCAGCGACCCCGCCGCCGGCCTCGATGTGTCAAAAATGGTGACCCTGCAGCGCGTTCGGTTTCGCTTCGGGGACGACGCCATGCAGCGAGCCCTCACAACGGCGGCCACCGCCGCGGACCCAACCGCTGACGATGAAAAGGCCGTCGAGCCTCCAGAGGGGGCAACGCCGGCAACGGAGAAAGCTCCTACGGAGGAAATCTGACCTCAGACAAATATTCCCCGCGGAATGTGGCAGGGACAAAGTAGGGGAGTGTGTAGGAGTTCGACGTGACATTTTGTGTGGCGGAAGGCTTCCCATGTGAAAAATGGGCGCTCTGGCCATCGCTCAAGAAGTTGTTGAATTCGGCGATGTTTTGTTGTTGTATTCGTCGGGGGCTGTGTACAACCGCAAGCATATCACAACCAAAACCGATGTTTCCCGCCTCCACCGCGCCGCGAGTGTCAGCGTCCCGGCAGGGTGCGACGGCTGCCCGGCCGCATTCCTTGAATGTGGGCGACTTTTTCGCCACTGTCGCGGGAGGATCATCCCAGCGCGGGGGCAGTGCATTTCAGCCGATTGGATCTGGCGAGGCGCCATTGCCCGCGCCTCCATTTTTGGGACACGTCGGCAGGCCCGCCTCGCAGCAGCGCCAGGTCAAGCAGCTGCCCACCGCCAACATCGGGCTTTCGCGCACGGGAGGCAAAGAGGACGAGATCACCAACGGTCCCCAGTTGCACACCGCGACGCCCGAGACGTGGGTGCGCGACGTCCCTGGAAGCCGCAGCGGGCCAAGACGCGGCGGGGGGACGTCCACCGGCGGTGGGAGTGGCACGTCGAACGGCCGGCCGCCACTCGGCAGCCTGTTCGCGTCTCTCCGTCCCAAGGCGCAGCAGCAAGGTGCGGAAGGTGGCGCCATCCCTCCGATCGCGAAGGCATCGGCGGCGGCGCAGCGACCGCAAGGGGCGACGAAGCCGCTGACTGCTGTCGGGGACGCGCCTGCGTCGGCCTTCGCGCCCAATCCGTCGGCGGCCTCGCCGGGCACGACGGCAGTGCCCCTTTTCCCCAACGTGCCGACCACGCCCCTCCGGCACCCGGGGACGATGAACGGCACCCGCACCAGCAGCACGCCAACGTCGGTGCAGCAAGATTTTCACCGTGGCCTCGTGTCTGCGTTGCAGGAAGTTCTGCGACAGCAGCGCCAAGGTCACTTCCCATCCAACCCTTCGGCAGCGACTGAAAGCGAGCGGCCGACGACAACGGCTGACGCGCGAGCGGCGCCCCCCCACCCAGCGGCTCGCGGCGGTCTGCGATCGCGGCCGTCGTCGGAGAGCGGTGGCGGAGCGGCCGGGGGCCAACCGGTCCCTCCTCCTCCGTTTGGGGACGACGACGACGACACGACGACGGGTGCCCTGCACTCGGCGGGAGGCGGTCGTGCCACGGCCTCGGGCATCGCGGCGGCCATTCGGCAGCGAAAGCAGCATTGGGCATCGCGGCACTGGGCACACTTGCGGAGGGACGCGCCACCGGACGGCGGGATACCCTCGGGTGGTATGACGGGCATGGATCGTTCCGCTTCTGGGTATCACCACCGTCCGCCAGTTGGCGGCGAGGAGGACGGCGACGAGGACGATCCTTTTCCAATGCCGGCCCCTCCGGCGAAGGGCCGCCACACTCGCACCGCGTCAAACCCGACGAGCCGCGCCGAGGTCCAAGAGGCGTTCGTCTCGTCTCAGTCATTGGGCGTTTCGGCCCAGGAGGGGAGGGCGCACCGGGAGGACAGCGCCGCCGAGCTCGACGAGAGCACCCTGAAAATTCGGGGAAATGAGGCGTACGACGCTGCCGACTACGCCGAGGCCCACCGATGCTACGGGCAGGCGATCGCGGCCGCGGAGCAGCGCATCGCGGACCCACAGCACAGGAGGCGCAGCAGTCTGTCGAAGCCCGACGGCGAGGCAGGGCCGCTGACGCCCATCGCACTGCTTTATACGAATCGCGCGGCCGCTCATCTCGCGCTGCTCAACTTCGATGCATGTGTGCGGGACTGCGAACAGGCGATTCGTCACGATGCCGCGTGCGTCCGGGCACACGCACGCATGGCGAAGGCCCTCGCCCTCAGCGGTCGTGTTCCCGAGGCGGACGGCTCGTATGCTAGCGCCATCCAGGCGATCGAGGCGGACGCCCCCGCGCCCATGGCGGAGCTGCGTCAGCGACTGCTCGACGAGAGGCGTGCGCTTCCTAGCCTCCGGCTGGCCCTCGACTCCGCGGCTAGGGGCGACCTCGCCAGCGCAATGCGTCATTTTTCAGCAAATCTTGGCGGTTTCGCGGCCGAGCACACGGTGCGATTCCAACGGCTCCGCTGCCTCTCGCTGCAGGACCCCGGTAAGGCGCGGGGCGAGCTCGTGCAGCTCGTGGGCCAGCTCGAGCCACAGGTCGTCGCGTATCACTCGACCAGCAATGCCGTGATCATGGCCAGCCTCGTCGGCTTGTACTGCGACGCCCTCGTGCAGCTCGCCCGCACCAGCTTTCAATGCGGCCAGCACTATGCGGACATCTCCATTTCCCTCGTCCTGCAGTGCCGCGCGCTGCGCCCGCTGCATCGAGGGGCGGTCGAGGTGCACGAGATGATCACGACCTTCGTCGACCGGTTCGCTGAAGGCACGCAAGCGGCGAAGGCCGATGACCTGGGAGCTGCCATCGTGGCGTTTGAGGCCGCCATACAGGCCCTGGGAGACCACCTCGAAGGGGCGGCGGCGGCGCAGGCTTCGCAGACGACGCACTCGCGCGCAAAGGTCGCCGTGCTGGCGGCTCGCTCGGAGGCCGCTTCGCGACTAGGGGGTGACGCGTCCCTGATCATCGCTGACTGCACGGCGATCCTCGTCATCGACGGGCTGCACGTCAAAGCGCTCGTGAGACGGAGCCGCGCGCACGCCGAGTCGGGGCACTGGAACCACGCGCTGAGTGACATGGAAAAGGCGGCGGCGATCGAAGACGACCTGCTCGCCGACCTCATCGACATGCGTCGTTCGGCGCAGGAGGCTAGGCGCGAGCAGCAGCAGCAGCAAGGCGCAGACGGCAAGGGTGGCCACACTCGACGGGGGTCCTTTGCCGGCGACCGTCCCTCCGCGCCGCCGTCGTCCACCGAACACCCGTCCCTTTACGAAGTGCTTGGGCTGCCCCACCGAAACGGCTGCGATCCGGCGCTGATTCGATCGCAGTACCGTAAGCTCACCTTGGCCTTCCACCCGGACAAGGTCGTCAACGAGTCCAGCGCCGTACGGCAGTCGTGCGAGCACCGTTTCAAGGAGGTGGCCCATGCCTACAGCGTGCTCACCGACCCCGTGCAACGGGCCGCGTACGACGCCCAAGTCTTTGCCTCGGTTGGTCTGTTCGACAGTTTGTAGTGTTACAGTGGTCGTCTGTGTGTTAGTGTGTATGGGACCGCAGTGAGCGGACCCTCTGCAACAGATGTTTTCCCTCCTCGCGGTTCCTCTTGCCGTTCGCCTTGCGAGGACAGAGGGAGAGGGACAACGATGTTTGTTTTCCGATACACGACGACAATTTGTTGCACACAGAGCGCCTCGCACTCGCACACGATCTCTTTTATTACCACAGGGAAGCAATTTGGCGATGATCGGCCATGATGACGACGTCGACGAAGTCGTGTCGTACCGGCACTCCGCGCACCACAATGCCAAGGAGTCGCTCGCCGATCTCCTGGCAAGGCTGCAGCTTCAGGCCGCCGTGGCAGCCCGGTCGGTCACCGCCCAGCAGCGTACTGGAGGCACTGCCGCGGATCAACAACCGTCGAGCGTCTCGGGCAGCCGACGAGAACCGACAGCGGCCGCTGATGATTTTTCACGATTTTTCGACGTGTGGGCGCCCCCGGAGCAGTATTTCGAGCGGCAGCTGCGCATCGTCGAACGCGAGCTAGTTGACGAAAAGAGAGCTCATTCCCCAACCCGCGCGCCGATAGGAACGCACGGTGACGACGAGATCGAGAGCTGCTCGGACGACGACGGCGCAACGGAGCCAGGCCGCGGTGCAGACGCCGAGGGAGGCAAGCAACGGCCACAGGCGGTGTCGTTATCGTCGCGAACTGCGGAATCAGCTGTAGACCGCAGATTCGGGCTTGCTGCCCCGTCCGGTCCGGACCATCGAAACGCACTGGTCAGCAGAAGGACTACGAAGCAGAGGGAAGGCGCCCCCGCGTCGCTCATCCGAGCCGCTGACGATCTCGCGAAGGTAAGTCGACTTCCAGCACGAATGACGGCGCCCACCCACCATCGTCGACCACTGATCACCGACTTGCTCGACAGGGCACCTCCTCCGGATGGCGCGGCCCCATTTGCCGGGCCTCGACCGGCTCCATCGATGCCCCCCGCGAACACGGGGTCCATGGCAACGTCCCGCCGGCTGTTCGGCTTGGACGGCGACGACAACGCCGCCCCCCACCTTGCCGCCGCCCGTTCCGCGTGTCCGTCGGCTACGGCTGCGGTCACTGCCGCGATCTTCCGGTTGCGCGACGATGACCTCTCTCTTCACGGCGGCGATGAAGGTGCCAAGGTGCGCGCCGCGGGAGTGATGATTCAAGAGCTCCTGGATCACCACACCGTGGCGCCGCCCCCTGTTTGTGATGCAGACGGGCTGTTGCACGCGGATGTCGGTGCCGCCGCGAGGCCCGGGCGCGCCTCAGCGGGCCACCGCGGGCAGCACCCCATTGCGCAGCGTGTTCCATGGGCTGCCGAAGCGCTGGCCCAGGCGTGGCGCGACCGTGGCTGCCAGCCGCTTTTCCTCCGCGAAGTTTTGGTCTGCCTGGTTCGGATCATCGGGCACGTTGTGCTCGTCATCGGAGCTCATGGAAGCGGCAGCGACCGTCGCGCCGTGGCCCTCATGGTGGCCGTCGATGACTCGGTCGTGCCCAGAATCCGGCCGGGAAGCTCGCTCGCGGTCGGGCCGCCGCTAGCCGTTCTACCCGCGGCTCACGCCTTTGGCGTCGACCTCGCCGCCGTCGTGGTGTGCACCTCGTGCCTCGCCACCGTGGAGCAAGCAGCCACCATGCGCGCAGACGTCAATCACCGCGCACAACCAGGGGGCAGTTCGGCGAGCGAGTCGGCGACGGAGCGACCGGAGCCAGCCGCCCCGTTTCGATATGTCGTCCCTCGAACGCTTGCGGCCGAGAGCGAATTTCCCAAGCGGCACGGCTCACCGGAGCCCACCTCATGGCCACCGCGCGAGCACGCCGGAGTACTGCTGGAGCAGGGCTGGGCCGTGGCCTGGCACGATCTTGCCGCCGTGTTACCTCAACGTGCTGTGTGAGGAGAGCGGTATCCGTCACCAACAAAAAATGCTTCCTTTTTTTCACATTCCTTCAGCGTCACTTCTTCCCTCCTGCCACTCGGGGCACATGGCTAATCCGCGTCCCAGTTGGGGGGCACGTCAGTCCCTTCCCAATTGCCTGTCGATTCTTTTTCAAGCCGCAAAGCGTTTCTGATCAAATCAATGGCCAGCCACTTGCCCGCCCCTCCGGGGAGCAACGGGGATGCCGACGTGGCACGCCGGACGATTTCCAGCAGCCAAGGACGGCGGACACGCCGCGTCGCCGATGACAGTCTCATGCGCATTTTCTCCTCCGCCACTCTCTCGACATCGCTTGGCAGCGTGCTGCCGGCGACCGCCTCGCGGCCTGTTACCTCGGGCACAACGACCACTTCCTCGCCTCTTTTCTCTCGGAGACTGGAATCCAGTGCGTTCGAAGCCGGCTCCGGTACCTTCGCCCGTCGCTCCAGCCACGACGTCGCCGCGCAAACTGAACTCGACTTGAGTCAGATGACCGTGTTCCACATGCTTCTGCAGACGGGATCAGGTATTGCGTCGGCCGCCCACGCGCGGGACCACCAGCTGCTGGCGATGCAGTGGCAACACCGCGAGATCGATATGGTCGTCAACGAGCGGTTTGGCCGCACCCAGATTTTCGTTCAGCACCGCGAATTTCTAGACCTCGTGTGGAAGCTGTTCTCGGCAACGGGTCCCAAGCGGGTCCTTCCACCTCGTCTGCTAGCAGCCGCTGCGAGTGGCGCCAAGTCGACGGTCGCGACGGGAGGGGGGCCGCTGTCCCCGAGCAGCAGTAGCAGCGCCGCGCTGCTGCAGGCAAGCACATCGGTCTGTGATGCCGACAAGATGCTGCTAGTCGAGGCGCCCGTACCGCCGGATGCCGACAAGGTGCTTCTTCTTGTCGCCGAGAACCAACGATTGAGGCATCGCATCCAGGCGCTCGAACGGCGCCTAGACCACAAGGTTGTGCAGCTGCTCGCCACGCCGGGCGCAGCGCGCGTCGACGACTCCTTCCGCGGTGCTGCCGACGGTGCGAGCCACGGGCCAGGGGACGCCTCAGCGCGGTCCATGAGGGCCACGGCGGCGCTGAGCGAACTGTTCCTTGAACCGTCCTACAAGTGGGACGTGGCGAGCCGCGGATTCGAGCTGGCTGTTAGCCACCTCGTCGCGCATCAAGGCAGCCTTGCCGAAAGCGTCGTGGCGACCGAATCGTCGGAGCGGCAGTGCATCGAGATGGCTGCCGCGCTGGAGCACATGATGAAGCAGGAGAGGGTGGACCGGAGCGTACTCGTTCTTCCTCCCTTCACATCGTACCGGCCCAAGATCCCGGTGGAGCACACCTTCACGGCGGAGGACTACCTCCGCCGCTGGCTGATGGCCGAGATATTCTATCACAATGAGGACCGCCTCGTCGCCGTTCAGAGGGAGGAGAGCGTCGCCCGCCAGGGCATCGAGGACGTCGCCCTCACCGTCCGCTCCTCGTGCCTCGCGGCGACCATGGAGCCAGTCTACCGCGAGGGCTACATCCAGCGCGGCCGGAAGATTCAAGTGCTGGAGTCCAACAACGCGGCGCTCGTTGGCAACGTCGAGGCGCTCGCGCTGCAGGCGAAGCTGCGCATCCTCGTCGAGGAAGAGGCCCACTCGCGCGCCGCCCTTGATTCAATCGAATCTGACACGCACTCTATTTTGTCCCAGGTCGCCGGTCGGCTGAACTCGGTCGGCCAGCTGGGCCAAGTCATTGGCGACTTGAAGCGAACGTTGCACGAGCAAGCGCTGCGGCACCGCACGGAGGTCGGGGTGCTGCGCGCCCAGCTCAGCCGCATCACCCTACGCGGCAATGTGACTGGGAACGATGGCTTCGCGCTGCCGAGTGACTTAGAAATGGAATTGGATGCCGCGAAGGTGAAGGCAGCGACGACACGGTCGACTCAGCAGCGCAGCGCTCGGGCGTGGATGCGCAACAGCCAGGCGGTGTCATCCTCGGAAGCCGCCGTGGCGCGCCTTCTGCCGACTCTCGGTCAGCAACGAGATGATTCGGCGGAATCCAGGACTGCGGGTGCACGGACGACGCGGCTTGCTTCTCTTTCGAGGGGTACCCGCAGTGGCGCAAGCGGACCGCTGGATCCCAGAGAATTGGCGCGTAAGTACCTGCAGTAACGTGCGTCATCGCTGTGTCCCTTTTGCTATCTCCGAGGAGAACCCAGTGCGTCGTGTGTATCACAAGGAAGGAAGGAAGAAGGTCAACCTTTCCTGCAATGTCGACCGGTGCACGCAGTGGGAACGTGGTGTGTGCTCGACGTGACGTGTCACCCCCCGATCAAAAGATTACCCACCACTCCTTCAATACCCATGAGCGCCGCCACTCCCCAATGGCTGAAGCTGGTGACGGACACCGTCGTCGACCTGCTGGTCGGCACCCCTCCGCCGCCGCCTCCGCCTCCCCCGAAGGGGTGGCAGGGGGGAAGCGGCATGATGGCGTTGTCACTGGGTGGATTCAAGTTGGAACTACAGCACGTGTACCTCGGCTGCGTCGCGTTCACGGGCGCGACGGCCGCCGCGCTGCTACTCAAGCACCGCATCGTGCAGCGCGCCTTGCCCACACATGCCGCGAAGCGAGTCGACGACTTGGTCGAGCGCATCGAGAGCGTCACGGAGCCGGCCGCGAGGTCCAAGTTGCCTCGTGGCATCGCGGCGTACTTCGCGAAGGCATACGGTTGTCTTGCCGCTGCGATCCTCTTGAATGTGGCGGGGTCCAGGTCGTTCATCCGGCATCCCACGGCGATTCCGATCGTGGTCAGCGTGGCGGTGAGCGTCGTGCCATCGTTCCTGCTCCTGTGCCTGCCTCGAGACATGTTCGCTTCGACCTACACACGACTCGCCCTATTTGGCGTGTCCTCTTGGGCCCAAGGCCACATGCTCGGCCCAATCAACTACGTGCTCAGCGATCTGATGCAGCCCGTTGGCCTTTTGTCCCTGGCGACCACCAGCGGCCTCATCGCGTCGAGCCTCCTGACGCGCGGCGCGATATCCTTCCTACTGACGTCGCAGACCCTGGGCACATGCTTCACGATTATCGGCTTGCACCATTTCGGCCAGCTGACGGCACCCAACGCGGAATTCATCAACACCGTGCTGACCATGCAACTGATTGCGGGGACCGCGATCGCCGCGCTTCACAGCGTGCCGCGGCTGCTCCACGCCAGCATGAGGGCCGCCGCGTCGTCCCCCACTGCGGCGCCTCGGAACGCGGGTGACGTGGACGAGTACGACACCCCCGCTTTCGACTGGCTCCGGGAGGCCAAGTTGATCCACTCCGTTGGCATCGTCGGCGTCTGGCCCTGACACTATGGATCCTCAGAAAAATAGCGCCGCCGCGACGGAGCGCGCAACAGTCGCCGCGACAGCCAACTCCGGTGGCCACCGCGGTATCACGCATCCTCGGCGGGGACGCCGCTCCGCACACGCAGATGGCGCAGGACTACCTCGACTTGGACAAGATGGCGAACCGCGCGTCCCCGATTTTGAGCGGCTTCTTGTTCTTCGTCGTGTACGTCCGCGTCGTGGGTAACCTTCAGAGGGGCGACGACGGTATGAGGAAGCTCGAGGCCATGAGGCGCGTCGTGGTTCAAATGACCCCGCTCCGCCTGCTGCAGAGCCACGGTAGCGCATGAGAGGATGAACGGCGAGAGGGCACAGCACATGATGATGGCAGTGGCACAATGTTCAATCTCTCAG
>ERZ1292630.757-Hain-H41-02um-R3-757-length-33071-cov-7_pt1 | contig 33071 bp, 36 predicted proteins | sample MGYA00564408_ERZ1292630 | MGnify/ENA primary metagenome ERZ1292630 (study PRJEB36523, sample SAMEA6512641) | groundwater metagenome | collected 2019-01-08 | study: AquaDiva: Metagenomics assemblies of 32 groundwater samples
TGAAAGAATTCCCCAAATTTACTCCAGAAACCAACAGATAACTTTACTTAAACCAAAATGATTTGATCACGACAGAACCAAGTTCACCCAAAACTTGGTTCTTTCCTTTTCTCACTTTCCCCTCTCTTCCCCCTCACATCCTTACCATCCTCCCCCCTTTTCCCCCAAATACTCATTTCCCTTCCGATCGGAAGCCAAACGAGTATTTGCAATTTAGCAATTAAAGCTTTTGCTCTTGATCAAGAGTAAAAGCTTTAATATCTTTTAATATCCGAGATAATCAGCTTCTCTATCCGCGTGAATTAGTTCCCAAAACAAAAAAAACCGCGCTAAGGCTGCCATCAACGCGGTTAATAATATTTTCCAATAAAGCCAAAGCTCACGGCAGAACCAGCGACCAGCCGGGCCGGATATAGTTCGGATCGGTGATGACATCCTGGTTGGCGCTGATCAGAGCCGGAAGTTTAATCCCGTACCGCTTCGCGATCGCCCCCATCGTATCCCCGCCCAAAACCGTGTAATACCTTGGCCCGCCGGCGGCTAGACCTTCCTGCGGAGGCAGGTCGAGGCGCAACCGATTGGTCGGGATTAACCCTTCCTGCCCGTTAATTAGCCGCACGTACGCCCACCGTCCGGAAACCGTAGAAAAACGATCGGAATCGCGAAGGACAGTGCGCACTGTGACCGCAGTACCTTTCGCCAAGTTAACAATGCAGGACCGCCGACCATTTTGGAACAACCCGGCGTCGATCAGCGGATAGACCGTTGCGAGAAACGCCGTGACTTTATCCTCGCCCGAACCGAGGCGGATTGCGCGATTCACCCCGCCGGTCCGGAACCAGTCGGCTTTTATCGATTGTCCGGTACAGTCTTTTTCACCCGGCAAATTAGGGTCAAGGTATTCAATCCCCAACCGGTCCGCCGGAAAGAGCCAGTGCTCACCGCCAATGTTGTCAAACCAGCCCGTGACCCAGCGGTTATCGCCCGTAATTGCGCTGGGACCATTCACCCGGAAAACCGTCCCGGGGTTCAGCATCGGTCCGTAAACCACCCGAGCGTGGTTGGAAACAAGTTCATCGTCCACCACCGGAAACGCGCGCTGCACGAAAAATAAGGTGTTGCCTTCGTAAAGTTCCGCGGCAATGTCCGGACTCGGCGTTCCCGCCAAGTACCACTCAGAATCCGGCTCAACCCCACGCTCGGCCGCCGCCGAGAAAGGCAAAACGGCCACCAGCGCCAGGACTAGAACCAAAACGTAAAACAATCGCCTTTTCATCTCTACCCTCCTACCTTCTGTTAGTAACAGGGCCGAAAAACGCTAAAACCCCGTCCCTGCCTTGTATACCACGCCCCTTTCCCAAAATCAAATTCCTTTCTAAATCAGTGTAAATCCGTGTTCCCTATCCCTGAAAATCAGTTCCCAATAAAAAAAGAAACCGCTGGAAAAAAATCCCAGCGGTTATAAAATGATCATCAGTCTTGCCTGGCCTAAACGACAACTTCCGGCTTTTGAAAAGTCGTGAAGGGCACCGGTGCCGGCGGCTCATTCAGCTTATTTTCCGCCCAGATACAAAGTCCCCCGATTTCCAAATCCTCCAGCGGCAACTGCCCACACAAAACTGCCTCCCAAAGATCAATCACTTTGAAAGACGTCGCCATCAGGGCCAAAGCCAGCTCCGCAGCTAATTTTTCCCGCGGAATCAGTCGGACTTCCCACGCCTTTCCCCTGCGTTTCAGGCAAACCAGCCGGCTGTCCGATCCAAGGGAGTGAAAGACTGCCAAAACGGCCGGAGTTAAGCCGTCAGCTCCGTCAAGATCCGCCAACTGCCGGCGCAAATTCCGGAAGTACGGCCAAGTGATAACCGCCGTTCCGATCAAGATAAGGAGCGGAATTAGGATGTAAATCCCCAACATCCGCCATTCAGCCATTCCGAAAACCCCCGCCGCCAAAACAAGCATTACCTCGATCGCGGCGACCAGGATAACCAACGTCCACCAAAGCCGACGATCATCAGCCATTGCCTGAAGAACCCTCTCCCGGCTCATTGTCCAATCCGGACGATAAGGAATCTTGGCTTCCCGTAAAGCCGACACGGCAAAGGATTCGCCACTATCTGTAATGGTTGCCATCTCAACCTCCTTCACCCTAATCTTGGGTTATGTTATTAGACTTATATCATATCCGCACCCGCTCGGCAAACGAAGTGCTTGCATCAACCCGCTCCCCCTGCTATCCTAACCCGGCTTTGTCAAATTGATTAGGCACGACAAGAAAAGGAGAAAGGGATGATCAGACGCGCAATTCCCGGAGATATAGTTTATATCCACCGGATGATGGAACAAGCCGCCGGCGTGGGCGAGCTGGAGCTTAAGGAACAGACGGTGGTCCGGCGCAACCGTGACCAATACTGGGTAACAGTCGCGAATGGAGTGGTTACCGGGATGGCGCGGTTTATGCCGTACAGCCCGAGACTGGGGGAAATTCTCAGCTTCTTCGTCCCAGCCAACCATCAGAAAAAGGGGTATGAGCCGCTACTGCTGAGGGCGTGCCAGGAAGACGCGGTTCGGTTAAGGATCGCCCGAGTTCTAATTGTCACTAAGGAAAAGAAATTAGTGAAGCGGGTAGACTTCCGGTTGGCCACGCCGACGGAAAGGCTGCCATTTTTTTGGACCCCAAGGGAATTCAGTTTCCAAGCCGATTCCCACCTCCGCGCGGCCGTCAAAGAGGACATCATCGCCATTTGGGCGCTGATTGAAAAAGCCGCCGACCACAGGCTCCTGCGGCCGCGGTCAATTTTATCCGTGGAACAGCATTTGGGAGAGGCGGTCGTGGCTGTCAATGGGCTGGGTGAGGTCGTCGGAACGGCATTTCTTGAGGTGTACGCGCCGGAGACGGAGCTTCAGCCGGATTTGGCGGAAATTAGATCCCTTGTGGTCGCGTCCGAGGAAAGTTCCAAAGGCTTCGGCCATGCCCTCGTAAACGCTCTAAAAGACCGGGCGTTAAAACGCGGGGTGAAGGAGCTAATGGCAGTTACCTCGCGGGATAAGTTTTTCCGCAGTTTGGACTTTAGGCGGACAACGCAAGGCGAAGCGTATTTTTGGGAACCGGAACCGAACAGTCTTTCCGTTCGGGCTTAGAATCAACCTTCCACGAGGTCGCCTCGTGTAAATGTAAACTGGATATTTACCGTTCGAGCCTGCCTGCGCAGGCAGGCGTAGCGAGAACCTCTTCTCGGACCTTCTCACCTCGTTCGAAGGGTCAGAAACAAAAAAACCGTGTCGCATTTAGCGAGACGGTTTTATTTTTTTATTGTCCCTGTTCTTTAAACCTCTGCCAGAATTCGGTCCAATAAAGTGTTTGGCGGCACTCTTCGGTAACTGATGCTATCTCTTCGTCTAAAGCCGCTGCCATCTTTAACGCCCCCGGACTATCTTTCCACTCTTTCAGGAACGCCATTACGGAAAGCGCCTCTCTTTCCCCGTTGGCTAAAAGGATGTGGCCATCGCCAATGTAGCGTGAGAGCCAACCGTATGCCCCCTCAAAAGGAACAAAGTTCCAGCCCAATTCCGTCTGGCTGTAAAACTGCCATAGCAGAAGAACGTTGCCAGGCACGGAGCCAAATTGCACGACCCACAACGCCATGGTCTTTTCCCGGTGCCGGGCAATTTTCTGCCTCAGGCGACGCTCGATCAATAAACGGCACCCGGCGATAACCGCCAGATACAGGATTAACGCCACTAAAATAATAAGATAGTGGGCGGTTAATTCTTTTGCCAAAGGAACTGGCCAAAACAGTAAATAAATCCCGCCGATTAGGACCGGAGAAGTCAACACGCTTACAGTTGATACCCGACCACACAGGGCGAGCCTATCCTGCATTGTCTTTAGGGACTTCCGCCACATACACCCATCCGATACGGCGTATCCGATTAAATAATCCCAACTCAGTACTTCTTCTCCGGGTTGGAACATTCTTCCCCCTTTCTACCCGAAATCACTAAATGTCCGGTGTGGGAATACTATAATTCTTATCGGCTGGAAAAGTCAAAAAAGAGGAGTTCTCTATCCCTCGCAGGGTAAGTGGTTTCTCGTGGCAACCCGCAGCTCCGAGGCTGTTCAAGACTTCGCTTTTAAGATAACGGCCGTCTCGGAGCGAGGTTTAGCGGTGCGGAGAACCAAGCTTGGGATTAGTACCGAACCACGCAACCGCGGCCACGAAAACCACGACCCGAGAGGGCTTCCTAAATTTGCGTAAATCATTGGCTTCAAGGACAGTTGGGTTTCGGGAAAAGCTTCATTTCTTCCGGCATCAAACCAGCACCAATCGGATTATATCCGTCGCAAATCTCACTCCCATCCTTATAACCGTCCCCGTCCGTATCGGCTTTCAAAGGATCGGTTCCATAAGTTGTTTCGAGAAAATCTGGCAACCCATCATTATCACGGTCGAGGTTCGGATCGGGTGGGGGGGTTAAACCGGGAGGGGCGGTCGGCGGCGGGGTAGGAGCGGCCGTCGGTTTTGGTGTCACACTGGGCGTGATAGTTGGTTCACCGGGGGTTGGGGTTGGTGTAAGTAACTGGTCTAGCGTAACCGCATCCACCGGCTCAACCACACCCGCCAGCTCACCAAACTTACGGAAGTTAAGGTCAATAAACGTACTCCCGTTACTCCCCTCCCGCTCACCCGTGAAAGTTATTCGGTACGGAAGACTGTCCTCCCGACCAAGGTACAGTTCCCCGCTTAAGTTTTTTAGCCGGGTAATACTGGCCCGGAGCGGATCGTCATTATTAACCTTAGCTACGGCCGTACTATCTAATGTAATTGGATAGCGGTCGGTCTTTATCCCGTCCAGCAATACTTCCGTTTTCTTCCCGCCGATTTTAAGTAAACCTACGATTTCGTTAAGAATATTAAAACTGCCGGGATACCCCGATTTCAGCCAGCGGTTTTTCAGCTGCCCGGTGCCGGTGGCCTCCAGACCGGGATAATTAGTTAACTGAAGATACAGATTGGTAGTCGAAAATAGTAAATCCCCGGTGAGCGGACTGGCCGTGCTTGGAACATCTTTCGCCCCCGGAGCGTTGTTCAGCGTGAAGAAAAGTGAACCGCGGCGGCTGGTCGCGTTATCCCCGTCCACCATAGAACCGGTAATCTCAATGGCTAATTTTCTCGGGGCGGACGGATCGGCCGGAACCGGAAGGAGTTGGCGGAGAGGGCTAGGCATAGCGGATAACAGAGCTGGTGGAATCTCGGTTTCTAAACGGCCGTAGAATTGATACGATTTCGCCGCCGTTATTTTTTCTCCGGTGAGTTGTAAAACATTTTGGGGCTTATGCGTCAATTGGCCGTAAGCGAAAACCCCCCCGAGAACCGCCACGAGAAGTACTAAAACAATAATCAGCACCGCTACGATCTTTTTTCCCGCAATAGATTTAATATTTATCCTCTGCGCCACTCCGGAAGGGATTCCGGTGGAAGTTATTGTCGGGGTGACGGAAGCCGTCTCTGCCGGAACAGAACTAAGCGGTGTCGCTGAAGCGCCAAGCACAGGGTTTCCGGACGGCTGGCGGGTTTCTTCGCTCCATTGTTGAATTTTGGCCGGCTCGGCACTTATCGGTGGACTCGGATTTACAACGGGGGGTGTCTCCAGAACGGCGAACGCTTCTTCGACATCAGCAACATTCCAGCCCTTAGCGATTAGGACACTTTTAACTTCGGGAGCAAGCGCTCCGTTTTGGAGTTGCGCGCGGATGTACTCAACTAGGGCAGGTGTAATCATTCTTCGCAGAGATATTATAGAACAAGTTATAATGCAATACCACCACTGATTGAATCAAAATAAAATTATGGTAAACTTTAGGAGCTTCGAGGGCTGTTAGCTCAGTTGGTTAGAGCGCGACACTGATAATGTCGAGGTCCGTGGTTCGATCCCACGACAGCCCACCACCACACCCCATAGTTTGACATTCCTTTAGTTTAGAAGTACAATAGCTGCCTGAGCACCAAGAGAGAAAGATCGATTTATGCCTTTCTAATGGGCAGGTTTTGTTTAGAGGTCGAAACCTGTGCTTCATAAGTAGCTTAGCTTTCGGTCAGAAACAGTCAAATCAAAATAAATCGTTTCCAAACCAATTGCTGGCAGTTAGTTCCAGCAGCACACTGAAGGAGGAAATTGTAATGGGAGCACATGTTTCGGAGGAGTTTAAGATCGACGATCATGGGAAACACCTAGCCTTGACATCGTCTGATGGTGTTTTGCGTCTGCACCTCAGTCGGGACAGGGTAGGTGGCCGAGTTAAAGATATTCTCGATGCCACCTTTAATCGAGACGGGGCAACCAAACTTCTCGAGGCGATGCGAGAACTGAAAGAACTTGGGGGTTACCCCAATACTGATCTCGAAGATTGGCACCATGTGCCCTTGACGAGCAAAGTCACAATAAGCGTCAAGGGGGGAAGTTGCTACAGGGAACCTTACGAGATCTCGTATCTTGGTGGCGACGAAGTTCACTTCACCGACACCAAATTCGTAGAGCTCATAGGGTTTGTGGAAAGATTTCTCGACGAGGAGTGTGCGCGATGAAGAAAAGAAAGCTTAGGCTCGCTGCGTTTCGCCGCTTTTGGGTAACGTAAAGCAGTTTTTTGAACTAAAGGCTCTGATTTCGCAAGGAATCGGAGCTTTCTTTTTTTATAATAAAAGTAATTAATTACTTAACACCGAACCTAACGGGGAACTTAGTACTAAGCTGGTAACCAAATCGGGAATATAAATATCCTCCGTCGCCGTAACAAAATAGTTCTGAAGGTCCTCTAAAATAGTCCATCAGCCCTAATTTACCGTCCCTTTCCCAATTCCACTAAACCCTTCCCTATAGTTTCCTCGCGAGGTTATCAATTTACACCTTAACCCCGCCATTTTAATTTCACAAATAACTCGTCGATCGACGGGAAATAATTGAAGACTGTAGTAATAAATCGAAAAAGAGTTTGACACGAGGCTTATAATCTGCTAAAACTCCCTTTGGTCTTTGCTTTTGACCTCACACAGTTCAGAGAGGAGGAGCTACTGTCCAACAGTGACTGCGGGTTTTTATTCGTCCGGTGTATGGATCACCGGTTAAACGACGTCTGGGTCCGGTTTTTAGGGACTTTTGGTCTCAGACCGGAACGGACTGATTACGATGAGCTGCGGATTGCCGGCGGGGCAAAAAACGTAGCGGAGGTATTGGCGCACCTGAAGGTGGCGTTTAACAAACACGGAGTCCGGAAAATCATTCTCACTGTCCACGAAGATTGTGCTGGTGGCGCGGTGGAAAATGATTTGTTCCGAGCACGGGCGGAAATTCGCAGCGCCAACTATATTGGCCTGGAAGTCCGTCTTTTCTATTTCTACCGCTCCGGCAGTAAGTGGGCCTGGCGCGATATGACCAATTAGAAATTAGTTCAACTTACGAGGATATCCCAAAAGGATATCCTTTTTTTAACGTAAAAAGACGATGGAGAATAGAGGATTGAGAATAGTGGTTGAAGGTTGAAGGTTGAAGGTAGAATCCAACTTCTATTCTCCATCTTCCACTTCTATCTTCCATCATCTATCACCCACCGTCGATTTTTGATCTTTGATATTTAATATTTGATATTGTACTCTTACGTTGATGCCCACTTCCGAGACCCACGCCCACTGGGAAACTTTCTACCGCGAAAAGCCGGTTTGGGCGATCGGCTGGCTGGAGCACCCCGACGATTGGCTGCGACAACTGATCACCGACGGAACCATCCGGAAAGGAACCGCGTTGGACCTCGGTTGCGGGGCCGGCGATAAATCCGTCTATTTGGCGAAAAACGGCTTCTCCGTCACCGGCGTTGACATCTCCCTCACCGCCCTGCGGGAGGCTAAAGCATTAGCGCAAAGAGCTGGCGCGACCGTTGAGTTCCGAATGGCTGACGCCGCCAATTTAGTCATTCTTAAAAAACCCTTTACCTTTGTCCTCGACTTCTCAACATTTCACATTATCTCCGAAGACGTGCGGACCGATTATCTGAATGAAATCTTCCGCCTGACCAAACCTCCATCAACCCGTCATTCTGGGGAGTCCGCGACTCCAGAATCGGATCCCGGACGAAGTGGCATTGCTTCCCAACTTTTCCTCCACGTCTTCAGCAAACGCGACCCGAACCACACACTCGGCTTTTTCCGCTCGGATACGACGAAGGAGATCACCTATGCCTTCGACAAAACAGACATCGATCGTCTATTCGGAAGTCATTTCAAAATTGTTCAGTCCCAACCCTCCGATTTTACCATCAACAACAAAAAACTGTATTTTGATGAGTATTTGATGGAGAGGTTGTAGTTCCGAAAAAATGAAGTTAACGGCCTCGGAAGGCCGCCATGATAGACCCCGACTCCCGGAGTGGTTGATGGCGTTGACTTCCCGCTGCCGCAATAATTCCCGCCCGGATAAAAATTGGGCACAAAATTCCGCCGTAAAATCACAAATTACAAGAGAATATTGGTAAGTAAGAAGATACTTATATCCCGCTTGGGAGTCCACAGGAAAAGTATAACATGGTGATAGCTTGCCACTAAATTACCCCTTTACCCTTCTATTATACCACTTTTTCCCCTTTTTGTCAATTCTATAGGTTTACGTATGCAGACTTAGGGATTGAGCTTTTCATCGGCGTAAGACCTATTCACCGCTGTCTACCGCCACTGCCCAGCCAGCTATTCTCGGCCTTGTCAAAAGACGTTTCTAGGTGTACACTATGGGTGGTTATCGAGTTAATCGGCACTTTAGACCTAGTTATCTGAAAGGAGGAATTAATTAATGTACAACTCGACTGTTAGTGACATCGCCCAGCAGATGGGAGTGGCGGAAGACCTAAATTGGGGGAATAAACGCCAAGAGCTGGAGATCAAACTAGCCGGAACCGCTTACAAGCTTATGGGACTGGCAATCGGATTGTTAATTGCTTTCTTGGCGATTTCGTTCCTGATGCCAGAGGGGGCAGGGCGCTTTGTGGCACTATTCGTGTGGGCCGTGGCTATGGGCATCACCGTCGAACAAAGTCTTCGGTTCAAAAAGCAGTCCTTGGCTGAACGGGCGGCTAGCAATAAGGAGTTGGGTGGGCGGATGCCTTTCTGCGTGGCGGTATTGACCGTCCGGACCGTGCCCAACCGATTGATTGCCTTCCTCCGTTTTGGCCAACCGGCGAATAGACATGAGTACCGGATCACGACAGCGCAGGGCATCGCTGGGGCGCTTTCAACTTATGTCTCCCACAACCCGAGCCGCTACCTTCTCGTCGGGGTTTTCGAACGCGGCCGGCTGGCTACAGTCCAGGATTTGGAGAACCTTCTCCGAAGCACTCTCATCCTGTACTTCGCCCGCAAAGTTGGCGGCAACTTGCTCTTACCCCCGCCACCGCTTTTGGATGAGTTGCGGGAAATCGAGCGAAAAAGCACAGTGCCCGGCTCGATGCGGTAATTTTAGTAAACAAAAAAACTGTATTGGAACTTCCAATACAGTTTTCTTTTTATCCATGTAAAATCGGCTTCGCCATCCGCCAAAGGCGGATTGACTCGCCTCGCTGAAGCTTCGGCGAAGCGGGTGCTCATTAAATTCGCTCCGCTCATTAAGTGATCAGTCAACAAAAAACCACGGTTTTATCCGTGGTAAATATTGTCCGTGCTTAAGTGACTTAAAAGCGAGAAGAACCGTTTATTACATTTAAAGCTTATGTAAAGAACTTACCGAACAAAGGGTGTGAGACCCCTTCGCTTTTGGAAACAGGTGGGGTGGTTAACCGGTCACCTGGACCCCCGCCGATATAATCGACGGGTCTAAAGCCTCCTACAAGTTATCTTCCGGAAATCGAATCCTTAGACTCGAAATCAGAAAAAAATTTAGAAAGGAGGTGATCCATCCCCAGATTCCCCTAGGGATACCTTGTTACGACTTAGTATTAATTATCGGATTTACCTTCCCCCGCATCACGCCCTACGAAAGTTCTCATTGTTCAATTACTCGGCTAACAAAAAATTTTGGAGTAATTTTTTAGTGAGTTGTCTCTCTCATAGAGCTGGATGCGGGGTTCGGGTACCTCCGACTTTCCCTACTTGACGGGCGGATTGCGATAGTTAAAGGTTACTTCGCGTTCCCACCGAGCGAGCGGCTTTCCCGCACTCGGCGAGCCCCAAGATTCATCTGCGATTTTAGTTTGGTTATTTCTTTTACAACTTCCCCCGGTTTAAGGTGGTCTCTATTTTTAAAGAGCACCGCGATTCGGCGAAAAATTAAATAATTCTTCTTTTTGGCGCTTTGCAAAGAATGTTTATCAAAGAAAGGAATTAAGACTTCATGGATATCTCTTTGCGCATTAATCTCGAACCGATAACAAACAGAGTGGTTCAAGCGTTTCTCCTTCTGGAGATAAATCGCCCCGCAACCAAAGAACTTCTTAACCTTCTCGAGAAGTTTCAACTCGTCTGCCCGCATTTTAATGTAAAAATGCGTTTCCACCGAGAAATTCACCCGAAATAAACTTTTGTCGGGTGGGCGGAGATTAACGTAAAAACATCCTTCGCCATCAGTTAAACCAACTATATAATCTGCAGATATCATCTTAGGTTGTTTCCTTCACCGCTGCGTCAAGAAAATTATATCTTAATTTCCTTGAAAAACAAACGGCTACTATGAAAACAGCTGACTTCTCTAAAAGCAATTAACCTTTTCTTCTTTTAGAGATCTCCCTGGGTTACTCTATAAGCTTTTCCGGGCATGCTTGAAAGGCTTTTTTAAAGATCTTCCCCGTAACACACCGGCACGGGTCGATCAGCCTTTTTCTATCAAGCCTGTCTTTTGCCTCAGACCCTCCAGCCATCTCCTCGCGGAAAATGGCCTGTCATATTTTTTTGGCTACCTCGCTATCCGATTCGGACAACGGGATCGGATTTTAACCGATTAGTTTATAAAGCTGCCAGGCGCGCTTTTCTTAAATGTGTACAAGACCCGAGAACGTATTCACCGCCGCATGGCTGATCGGCGGTTACTAGCGATTTCGACTTCATGGGGTCGAGTTTCAGACCCCAATCTGAACTGGCCCACTGTTTAAGGATTTGCTCCGTCTTACGACGTGGCTGCCTATTATCAGTGGGATTGTAGCATGTGTGTAGCCCCAGGCATAAAGGCCGTACTGACTTGACGTCATCCCCGCCTTCCTCCGCGTTGCCACGGCAGTCCCGCCAGTGTGATACAACTGGCAGTAAGGGTTGCGCTCGTTAAGGGACTTAACCCGACGTCTCACGACACGAGCTGACGACAGCTATGTAACACCTGTGCAATCATCCTTGCGGATCATCCACCGTTTCCGGCGGACTAAACGAATGCATGTCAAGCCTGGGTAAGGTTCTAGGGTCATTATCCTATTAAACCACATGCTCCACCGCTTGTGCGGGTCCCCGTCAATTCCTTTGAGTTTTAGCCTTGCGGCCGTACTCCCCAGGCGGCTCGCTTAACGCGTTGGCTTCGACAGTGAACCCCGAAGGACCCACTATCTAGCGAGCATAGTTTACGGCGTGGACTACACGGGTATCTAATCCGTTTCGCTCCCCACGCTTTCGTGTCTCAGCGTCAGTTTCCAGCCAGAAAGCTGCCTTCGCCTTTGGTGTTCCCCACGATATCAACGGATTTCACCCCTACACCGTCGGTTCCGCTTTCCCCTCTGGACCTCTAAGCCGACCAGTATTTCCCGCCAGTCCAAAGTTAGGCTTTGGAATTTAACAGGAAACTTAATCAGCCGCCTACACACGCTTTACGCCTAATAAATCCGGGTAACGCTAGCCCTCTACGTTTTACCGCTGCTGCTGGCACGTAGTTAGCCAGGGCTTCATCCTCGCCCGTCCTCCGGACAAGAGCCACTAATCTAAAGCTAAAGATCCGCAATCGGAGAAAATTTCTCGTTCCGATTTGATCTGTTTACTAAAAAACTAATAACTCTAGTCCGAAGGACAAAGCAATTAAGTGGTTTACGACCCGAAGACCTTCATCCCACACGCGGTGTCGCTGCATCAGACTTTCGTCCATTGTGCAAGATTCCCGATTGCTGCCATCCGTAGATGTGAGGGCCGTGTCTCAGTCCCCCTCTGGCTGTCCGTCCTATTAAGACCAGCTACCCGTCATAGCCTTGGTAGGCCGTTACCCTACCAACTAGCTGATAGGCCGCGAGCCCGTCTCCGACCGGTTTGCACCTTTACTCGCCGTTAAGGCGAGACCATCAGATATTAGCCAGCCTTTCGGCCGGTTGTGTCTGTGTTGGAGGTTGGTTCTCACGTGTTACTCAGCCGTTCGCCGCTAACCTCGCGCACAGCGCGGGAAATTCAAAATTCAAAAGGGGCTGACGTCATTGCGAGTGTCGCCCCAGGCGACCGAAGCAATCTCATTGAGATCGCCACGTCCGTCTGTCGACGGTCTCGCGATGACGCTGTTGCGTCACTTTTGACTTAAATTCCCTGTGCTGCGCACAAGATCCGCTCGACTTGCATACCTTAGGCACACCGCCAGCGTTAACCCTGAGCCAGGATCAAACTCTCATATAAGTAACTAATGACTAGTCCAAGCATCCAATCTCACGACGTGACACCGGACACAGTCACCAGCTACCATTTTTCTTCCCGCTTCTAAGCATTTAAGCACGTTATTAAATTGTCAAAGTTCAATGAGGCTCGAAGCCATCTCTTGACGGATTCGGTAGCCGAATTAATCCCGAGTGCATCCGAGGGATCTCTATCAATAAAACGAATGCGCCCCCATCGCGGCGCAATACTTTGCTTTTGCAGACTAATTAGACTTATTGTCTAACTGTTTTACATATGCCGCCCCGATTGGGACAAGGAACTGTACCACACTTCCACCCCCTTGTCAACCACCCTATAACGTGATAGGGTGGTGAGACCTACAAAAATCCTGGAGACAGGCGAAAGGAGGAATTAAAATGTCGTCAGCACCCTTTGTTTTTACGGACGACCACGGTTACACGTTCCCCAAAGTGTTGGGAATTATTAGGGCGAGTGGACAACCGGCGGTTTACGTACCCCGGCACCTGTGGGGAGTACTCGGTGAACAGCGGGATCCGGGCCAGGTCCTCGTTATTATGACCGGGGCGCAATTGGCAGAACTCGAGGGGGAGTCTCGCGCTCTAACTACCGAGCTCTTAGCAATCCAACGCGACTACGGCGCAGACGTATTCCTTAAATCCTAGGTTAGGATTAGGTTTACCAGCGCCCAATTTTCTTTCGCCTCTGTTTCCCCACGGAGGCGATTTTTTACTCCTCACTTATTTATCTAACCCGCGGGAATCGGACCCCGCGGTGGCGGACCCCAACTCCCCCCACCTCCTCCACCTCCTCCCTCTTATAGAGAACTCAATTAGAGTTTAGGCCTGCCGGCAGGCAGGTATACGGAAAACATTCTCAGATTGGACTAAATGTTACCGTTCGAGGCCGTCAGGCTGAGAACTTCTCGCTGCGCTCGAAGGGTAGGAAGTCCAGTCTGTGCGTGTTGTGTGAATACCCTTCGAACGTCGTGAGAAGTTCTCTCTCAATCTCCAGCCGTTGCCTACGACTGGAGATTTCTTTTTGACAATAACCTATAAACCCCCTAAACTATCCCCGCACGCTTTATTTATTCGTGAATATTCGCGATACCAGGAGACTGACTCCTTGTTATTCGCGTCTATTCGTACCTGGAGGAAAGGAGGGACCTTATGAGCACGATGTACATGTTTAACCGGAAAAATGCCCTTTTTGGCGTTGCCTGCTACGGAAAATTTCTGTTAGAAGCTTTGCGACCCAGCGGGGTTAAAGAGCTTCCGGAATTCGACCACGGCTTTTATGCCTGGCAAAACAGCGTCGTCTTTTTCGACACCGCCGGCTGGCCGGTTGACTGGCTGGAAATGGTCACGCACTACACTGACCAGGACAACATCGTTGTCGTTATTTACGACGAAGTGGAAAAATCGGGCGAGTTGATTGACACCTTTGCCGGCGCTTGGTATCGGGTTGTTCTGTTGCCCCGAACCTGGGAAGCCGACCAAGTCCGCGGGTTTTTCAACACCGCGGATAATATGCTGAAAGAGTTATCTGCGTAAATCGGTGTTTTCAATCTGTGGTAATCTTTTTCTACGGAAGGAGGAACCGAAGTGTACATCTTACTTTCCAGCCGCGACCGAAAGTTTATCCGACGGATCCGCCGGATTTACAACGACGGTGTCACCACGGTGATGGTGATCCCGGTTATTTATTGGTTGGGAGATGGGTCGAAAGTTTCGGAAGTCCCCGACGTGGTTCTCTTCGACATCGAAGGCTTAGAGCCAAAAATTTGGCCTAAGAACGTGGCGCACTTGCGGAAAGACTGTGATCTGAAAGTCATCGTCGTTGACCGCCGGGCCAACTGCCGACGCACAGTAACCGCGTTCAAAAATTATGCGGTTAACTACCTATCAAAAGCAAAACGGGTGGCAGACGCAAAGGTTCGGAAAGCTGTTACCGAGGCATTTCGCGCCGGCCTGCCACTTCTGCCCAGCGAGCACTAAACAACACTCGTCATTGCGAAGGAGCAAAGCGACTGTGGCAATCTCACTTTATAGACCGAAGCTCATCCCGAGCCTCGGTCTTTCCTTTTCCCCAAAAGATCTCGATACCCACTCCGGGAGTCGTCCATTGTCGTGACGGCCTTCCAAGCCCGTTAACTCCTAATTTCACCTTTCTTTCCTTATTCCCCAGCCCCCAAATACTCCTTTCCCTTCCGATCGGAAGCCAAACGAGTATTTTGTTGATATCCTCCTCCGTGCAGGATGAAATCTCCAAGCTGAAAAGCCGAGGCGCAGACGTGTCGGAACACTCTTTTGCCGGGAACCGGTCGCAAACGCGACTGGTCTTGAAAGCCTGCCTGCGAAGGCAGGAGTGGATGCCCGCTTCGCCAAAGCTTCAGCGAGGCGAGCCGGACACGTTGAGCCGAGAAGATTTTCAGCGCAACAATGTTGCTGTTTCTTTGGAGATGAGCCCGAGTGGTTAACTATATACAAAAACCACGACCCGAGCGGATTTTTATCCGCGTAAATCAGCTCTGAATCAGTGGAAATCCGCTCTTTAATCAGCAATAATCAGTCGCCTCCCAAACAAAAAAAGAACCGGGGGTAAATTAATACCACCCGGTTGAAATGTCTATTCGCTATCTTCTTCTAGTTCACGATACGGCAAAGGTTCTTTTCTTCCCCACACCGCCTCGTAAAGGTTAAACTCGAAAATAACGGGCGGGCAAACGCGCTCGTGAAGCTGGGCAATCAGCCTTCCGACAAATTCCCAAGTCTTTGATGGTTTATCGGCCTTCTTGACTCTTGACTCCCTGCCGGGAAAGGTCATCTTCAGAAGGTGGCCAATCGCCATTACAAGGAGCACAAGCACCACAATTGCCAAGAGCAAGGAGCCCCAAACCCAGGAAAAGAGAAGACCAAACCGGAGGCCGCTTGTTCTTTGTTCGAGTTCGTCTTCCCAAAAGGCGGTGGCTCCAAATATCCCAACCAACCCATAACAGACAAGAACCACAAATCCTCCGCCGGTGCCCTCCGCGGCAATGAGGGTCAGCACAAACAGCGCTGCCGCAAAGATAAGAAGGGAGAAAACCTGAAAAGGCCGGAGAAGGCCCCTCCACCCACGCTGGGTTTGATAAAGCCACTCGATCGGCGCCCAAAAAAGAATGACGCGCCAAAAGTGACAAAAATTTTCCTGCTCTGGAACCCGCGTGTAGGTCTTTTTCAACCCATAAATGTAAATCCGCGCCAACCAAGAGTTGGCATCGGGCAGAACGAACGGCGCTACATTGGCCATCGTGTCCTCCTTTGTGCTCCAATCTAAACTTCCCAATCTAACTCAAAACGCCAAATATTATAGGTATACGACCTACTTTTTGTCAACCCGCTGTGCCCGGGGACTCGCTTTCGGATCTTTTCCGACTTTCGGCAGAGATTGGCCCGGATCGGGTGTCCCGCCGTCTTGAAGATCCCGAGTCAGAAACATCGAGATCCCACTGCCGACGGCCGCCCCGAGTGAATAAGCCACCGCCAAATCCCAACGGTTGACCGCGTCGACAAACGCGAACAGCACCCAAAATCCTAAGAGCTGCTCAAAAAAGATAATAAAGACCGTCGCCCACATCTTCCCCTTCGCGATTAAACGTGAGGACAGAATCGCAATCACCCACTCCACCACCGCCACTAGGAAAAACAACAGCCAGCTGTTGATCATTCATCCCTCCCGATTTATTCAATATCGGCCGGAACCTTACCGGCGGGTTAATCAACCACGCTCCGATTATAACACTATAGAATATGTCCTGCAGTCTTATCCGAGCCTATCTCCAGGCTGACGCCCAAACTAAATCAAAAAGCACCGCCTGGGTCTGAGCCAGCTCCTCATTCCAAATCTCCGTCCCCACTATCACCTCCGGCCCGTAGCCGACCAAATAAATTTTCTGTTTGGTAATGATCGTATCCGAAGAAAAAGTAACCTCTTTCGGTAACAGCGCGATCTGATGTCTTTCGGTCCGATAGGCTTTAATATATTCCGTGGCTTCGGGGCAACGGACCAGTAATTCTTGCGCTCGCCCGCCTCGTTCCCGAAGCGTCAGAGGAATTTTGTGAAAAAATTCCGGCATTATATTTTTTACCCGCCCGGGGTGAAAAAACGCCTTGAATGACGCTTCTTTAAGGACTTCTTCGTACATCGCCCCAACCCGATGCACCCCTTCGTAAAAACGAATCTCAGGCGTAATCCCGTGAGTCTTTTCCAATTTTTGTAACTCCGGCAGGCTGCTTTGTAAAAGCGCCCGGGTATTGGCGATCAACTCTTCTTTAGTTTTAAGCAGTGCGGGCAGTTCAATTACCGGAAGGGCCTGCGCGTACTTTACGCCTTTGTAGAGAAAGGTCGTGACTAGTCCGGCCTTTTCCAGCCGCTCAAAGACAACATACATCGACGAACGGTTAATGCCGGCGTGCCCAGCCCAAATGCTAATCGGCTTTGCCCCCAGCTGCACCAACTCAAGAAAAGCCGTGGTTTCCTTTTGATTTAGGCCGAAACGGGCAAAAAGTTCATTCATTGCGTTGTTGTACATTTACAACAGTATTTATTAACTATATATAAGGCAAAAACAGGTATTTGTCAAGTTTAGTGTTAAAAACTATTGACAGTTACGATTTTTCGATATATAATTAACTTGTAGTATAAACTACTAAGTTATCTGCAAAGACCAGGTAACTAATTCAACAACCCAAAAGGAGGTTCGCAATGGCACGACAAAAATTTAGTTTAGAACTCTTGGAGTTTGTTCTTGCCCTTAAGTGGACCGCGAGAATGTTTCCTGAAGCCCCGCACAAGGAAGGATTTATCGGTGGTTTCCCCGATCAAAGCGCTGGCTTCAAGGAGGATCTTCGCTGGCTCTTGCGTATGGAGTTAGCTGGTTACAACTTCTACACGATCCGTGATGGCCAGTGTGACGTCTGGTGGCGGAAGGTCGAGCGGGTTATTCGGGAGTTTCAGGATTACCACCCGGATCTCCTAAGTGAGGTGGACGCTAGGACGAAGTACATATTCATTCGCGGCCCACTTGAATATTATAAGGACATCTGACCAACCGAAACCCACTTTTGCCAAAAGCAACGGTGGGTTTTCTTTTCCCTCTTTGGCAGAGATCAAAAAGATAATAAAGTCAGAAAGGATTCAGAAAGGATTCTCCTTACCAAGGACTATCCTTACCAAGGACTATCCTTGGCAACTTGGCAACTTGGCATCGGGCTTTTTAAAACAAGGTAATTTTACCGTCGAGGATATCGCGGGTAACTTTGTGGACTTCGGCTAAGGATCGGTCAACTACTTCGTGAATTTTATTCTCCACCTTCCCCCGCAGCTGCTTGTCTTTTAGGCGGACCACCGCATTGGCCATTAACGGTTCGGACACCGGGGAACCGATTTGGGAAAGGAGATAAACGCTCGCTTCTTCAACTTCAGGAATTTCCGCTACCAATCTTTTCGCTGTCGTCAGGGCCAAAACATTGTAGATTAATCCGACGTGAGAGATAGCGTTTTTACCGCAAGTGGCCTCCAGAGAGCTCGGCCGGAAAGGAGCGATAAATCCCGTGACCCGGTTCCCGCGGCCGACCTGCCCATCGTCCCCGCACTCCGCGGAAGTTCCAGTAAGCGTTAGGTAGTAATCACCGTTTGCCGGATTGTCGGCGTGGTTGATCTCAATGCTGACCGTAATTTCCGCCGGGACATTTTCTTTGGCAAAGGCCGTGAGTTTCTCCGTCAGTTCTTTTTTCACCGCTAAATAATGGGCGGCGGTTTTAAGTTCAGGTCCGATGAAAGGAATGGCGCAGGTTAACGAAATATTCACTCCCCGCCGGCAACCCATGACCTTCGTATCTTCCCCGATTGGGTACAGGTAAAGGAGGTTGGTGTTGAGGTATTGGCTGGTTTCGTAAACAAGATGTTCGAGGACTGATTGGGGCCAGTGAGCAACGCCGAAACTGGTGTCGTTGGCTTTGACCCGATTTACGGTGTTCGTTAAGTCGGAGGAACCGTGGCCGGCGAAGCAGTCAACGACGACGTGACGGTCGATATCAAGATTGCGGACGGTTTTTTTAAGATAATTACGGGCAGTCACGATGGCGAGAGTATCTACTGGCACCGCTCGGCCGTTGTATTCCCGTGTTCCCCGGCCGGCAATTTGGATCCGAATCGGCTTAATCATCGCCCCTTCGCCAAAACTAACTTTCGATTCCCCGGCGACCAGCTGCACCTTGTCGAAATTGTGGTGCAGGAGAACTCCGAGATTTTTCTGGCACCAGCGCGAGTATTCGCGGGAGATTTCGGCGGCAATCCCGTCGCAAAGTGAATCGGGGTGCCCTAAGCCCTTGCGCTCGACAATTTCGACCGGCAACTCATTTATTTTTGTGGTGGTCGTTTCGGATATTGTAATGTTTCGTTTCATGTTAATGCGGTAATTAGCTTCGATTCGTGAAAAGTAGAAGAGGAGTTAAACGTGAAAACTCACGGCTAATCTCATCTTCCAATCCCCCGAATCGGGAGATTGTCGGATTTGGCACCCGCCGGTGAGGCGGGTTGCCGGAGCATCATCGGGCCGATCCCTCCGCTCCTCTGGATGAGGGCAGACTAAACTGGCACCATTATTATGCCTCTTTCGTGTCCTGTCAACCCATATATTTCATATTTTAGGACTATATCCGCGGTCTTATATACTATATGGTGTCGTACACTGCTTCTTGATAAATCTATAAGTTTATATTTTTTACTTTTTCATTTTTTTCCGCTGCTATCTTTGCCTAAAGATACTCGGCCCTGATTTACTTCTTACCCTTCGACCCTCCGATTCGGAGGGGAGAAGTTCATAACCCGGAAACTCAGGCAACAACTTAATAATCAATCACAAAGTCGCATCATAGCACTCCATTCTTTTCCAGATTAATCATTTATCTGTAATTTCACCTGCAGTTAATACTTTTTGTTCAAACAGGTAATGTATAAATAATGTATACGTTATTAAAACAGATATCTTCATTCAAAATACTGGCTCCAAACCCGGTAGGGTTGTTGTCCTTTCCGACAGTCACTTACAAGTTCCCAAGTACAGAACCGCATCCCCGCAGCCCCTTTATTTCATCTATTTCATCGTGAGACTAGGGGTCAGGCTACCTAACATATATGATAGTGTTATAAGTCAATTATGAAGCAAATATCTGTCAGCTGCTAACTCCTTCCTCTATCTCTTAGTCGCGATACTTTTTAGTGGTCCAAAAGGTGCAAGCATCCCCGGGCCAGTCTACCCTTCGGCCCTCCGATCCGTAAGTGAGAAGTTCTTGCGCTGAAGCGTTACCACCCAGGGATTCCAGGTAATCGTTCCGACAGTATTTAGCATATTTTGCATTTACCATTTTATTTATTATATTTCAGTCATTTTCGTCACGGTTTCTAATGCCTAAGAAATATTATTTCCTAAAGTCGCCTGTTTGCGGCGTTATTATGGCTTATCTAGAGATTAGGAACCTTATTAGCAAAAACCTTCGAAGACACAATATGATACGCTGGTTACACTTTTAGTCATCTGCCATTTTCAGCCTCAACCCTAGCTTTCTCTTAAATCAGTATACTTATTAACAAGGGAACAAGGAGTCAATGAGACGATCAAACAAGATATCTTGCCAAAAGGAAGCTATCAATAAATAGCCATACGATCGACGTCTTTTTATAGATAAATTTATCAATTTTTTAACGTCGATCGTGAGTTGTTTATAGAAGACTATAGTTTTCTGAGATACCGGAAGAACTAGATTCTCTTAGTCGCAGAAAATATGTGTGGGCCGCTTCTTTAAAATATGGCGGATCCTTAACTTAGTCACAGGTCCCCTATTAGAGTATCGAAGGCTGTTATTCTAATTGCCTGAGACGACCTATATACAAGAAGAATGGGCACCACTCTGCTTAGCCTTTGTGGGCAGGCACATCGATAACCGCCGACTACAGGGTACTGAATATAAGTCACAAAATACGCCAATTCAGTCCCTTGAGAAGCTAGTCCCAGTTGGTAACCGTTATCACCCGATGTGGTACACAAACCATTAACAGGTTAAATATTACAAGATGACGGCCAAGTTTCAAGAAATATTGTGGCTAAGATATAAAGAGCACAAAATGTATACAACAGAAGAGCTATAGGAAATATACTGGACCAACCATATTTAATTTCGTTGAGTGACTTAGTTAATACAGCTAGACCTCTAGCTAACAGCCTGATGACAGCCATCGTCCGCGCATGGTAACGTATTATTAAGAATAAATGCTGCCTGAAAACGAACCTTTATTAAACACGGAAGAGGAAACGGAGTACTCCCTTTCCAGCCTCGAGGGGATGGACCCGAATTCTACCCTCCCTCCGGTCGGCTATAGGGACGCTTTTCCGGAGGAAACCGATCCGGAACAAACGACCCTCCAGTCTAAACCCAACCATTCCCTTCGTATCTTTGTGACCATCCTTTTCATACTATCGCTAATCGGCTTCGCCGGGTACGGACTGGTTCTCGCTCAACGCTCAATGGAACTCAACAGCTTGCGCGCAGAATTAAAAACAAATCTGGGCAAGTTGGCAACCGGCTTAGAAAGTGTTGATACTGCGCTCACCTCCCTCCAGATGACGGGTAACAGCCGGGAACTAACGCTCGCGCAGCGCCTAACCCGTCAGGAAAAGCTTAGTTACACGGGGAAAACCGAAGCCATCCGCGCTACGCAAACCCTTTCGGCAATTAAAACTATCTTAAACAACCCCTCAATTTCCGGCCTTACTCCCCCCTCATCAAGTGCATTCGATCAGGTAAAAAGTCTCACCCTCTCCGGGGAAAGTTTCACCGACGAAGCCTACAAAACGTTTGCGTATCTTGCTCGGACCTACGCCGCTGATGCATCCTTGGCCACTCTAAGTCTTAATTTAGCCGAGGTCATTAACAACGGTCTGGTCAACAGCGACACTGATCCGAACCAATTGAAAGAGACGCAAACCGCCCTTGAAAAAACTAAAACGACATTAGCGGAAGCGGGAAAAGATCTGCCGTTTGCCTTAAATACCGTGGCCGAAAAAAATCTCGCTCTTCTCGACGGATTTGCCGCGGCCGTTACCGCTACGAAACTGGCGTTAATTACCCAGGACCGTCTTGCTCTCACCACCTTAGTCAACGAAACCGGCGCAAAACTCAACACCCTCTGGCAATCCCGCCGAGCCGACGAGAACGCTTTTTGGACGAGCAACCGGACATTGAAGCGCTACCTCTATCTCAAAACCGACCTCGCCAAACTCCTCCAACTTCTGTAAGAAGAAATTAAATATGTTCCTCGCCGCCCTCCGGCTTTCAGCGTAAGTGTTGACCCCCCTCAACTCCCCCAAACCCCACAAATCCCCTAATTCATAATTCCTAATTCGTACTTCATACCTACCTATAGCAGTTGCGCCCCGGCCTAATTTGTGTTATAATAAAAGTTGAAGGGTCAGTTCGACCTGTTTTTTGGTTTCGCGCCGGACAATAATTGTCCCAAGCATGAAGCCAACTTCCGCCTTGCTGCGGGAAAGGAGATGAATAAGAGAAGTTATTGTTCGTAGCACCTTTATTATCGAAGGCACGTCACTCGCCCACCGGAGCCAAAAATTTAACTCCCCCGGGCACAAGGAGGACATGGTGAGCACAAATTATTCAGATCGGTTACTCTATTTGCTCGGCATGCGCCGAGCCGGTCGAATCACGGCGGACGAGTTCCTGAAAGGAATTCGTTTTGCGCGCAGCTGCAGTTCGCGAACGGAAGCGGAAAAGAGCGCTGCTAACTTCCTGGAGATTCTTGGTAAGCATCCGGAACACGCGCCGGAGTACCAACGCGCGGTCGGGCACCTGGCCCGGCACCGGCTGATCGTGGGCGTCGAAGACTTCAGCCGTCTTTTCGTGAAGCTGCTGATGGATGCCTGCATCACCGTCGCGGAAGCCCAACTGATCTTGAAATTCAGCGCTTCCGATTACCGCGCCGGCGCCCTTGAGTTGGTCAAACTCTTCCAAGAAGGTAAGATCTCTCGGAATGAGGTTCACCTGGCTTTCACCGCGGCGGTGACCGCGAAAAGCCAAGGGGAAGCCGAGCGTTTTGCGCAACAGCTTCTGTTCCAGAACCGGCTTGAGGGTTTCAGCGACGCGACGCCGCTAGAATACTCTTTTTGCGCCACTTGCCTTTACTTGGTGGGCGAGTGGTCTGGCCTTGCGGCGAGGGACCAAATGATCGTCGAGATTAAAGGAGCGGTCGAGACGGAAGAGGACCAGAGGGTTACCACCCCCGCGTCAACCGTCACATTTAATCCGGATATGCCTAGGCCAATGGTGGTCAAAATGGTTGATGGTCAACTCTGGTATTTCAGCAAACCGGATCTCAATCAATATCGTGATGTCGCGGTTTCGTTTGTTGGCGCGGGAATGGATATTTTTCCTTCAGCCAGAGCGACAATCATCGGATCGACGGAGGAAGAAAATGTTTCTTTTCCTCCTTCAAATCATATTGTTCGGATAGGAGAGAGGATGGTGCTTGTTCCACTGGTGCAAAACACTAGATACTGGATCACCACCATCGTTCAGAAGGTCGAGATTTTGTAAGTTTTTCGCGAAGAAGGTTGGGTTATGCTCTCCCTCCCTTCTTCGCTCGTTTGAGTCTTTCACTTTGTAATGGAAGCCTGAAACGAAATCCTCAATTCCCCCCATTCGTGTTGATTCGTGATACCAATGAACCCCTTCTACGGAATTTGTGAAAATTCGTGTTGAATAAAAAAAGGTGGCATGAAATTAATCACGCCACCCGAAAACCATCTTTCAAATTGTCACCACAAAAATATTCACTATCCCCGTCGGTTGAAAAACAATCCGTATTCCCCGACTGAATGGCTCAACAAAACGTAGCAGCTCCACCGCTTCTAAACACGGGGTCCCGAATCGTTGCCTTCCTTGCTCGGTTTCGGTAGGAGTAAGGCCACGGGCCAAAACAACAAAAGCGCAGCCCGGAAGTACGTCCCGCCCGGCGCGAAAAGTATTTGGCTGATCCAAACCAAAAACAGCCACCGGCACAGTCCGTCCGCGGGCGCACGTTCCAACCCCCTGACTAATCCCCAAGAAATGAAGTTGCTCGCCCCGAACCGTAAAAAACAGGCTGTCGGGTTGGAGTTGACCGGTAATAATCTGCGCACAGGACATTAAATCCGTAATCGCCCCCGGCTGAGATTGCCTTATACCACTCATCCTGCCCCCTTTCTTATCCTTCCATTTTTTCCGCTAAAGGTCGCCGTGGTAAACCCGGCATCGTCATTATGTCCCCGGTTAAAACCACGATAAATCCGGCTCCAAACGCGGGATAAACACTCCGGACGGAAATCCGAAAGCCCCCCGTCACGTTGATTTTTTTCGGGTCATCAGAAAAGGAGTATTGCGTCTTGGCGATACAGATTGGTAAGTGGAGCAAATCCGGACCCATGCGACTCTCCGTCATGCTGGTTTTATCCAGCATCTTCCCTTCCGTCATTGCGAGTGCATCCGAAGCAATCCCCGATTCTGGAGTCGCGTTGCTCCCCAGAATGACGTTTTCTAGCTCTTTAATATCCCTTTCCGCCTCCTCTGAGTAGTCCACCCCGTCCGCCCCGTAAATCTCCCTTGCCACCGTCTCAATCTTCTGCTTAATCGGCATTTCCAGCGAATACAGCGGGCGGAAACCAGTTGCGTCACCCTTCGTGTCACTTTTGACTTTTTCCCTAACTAACTCCGCCAACTCCTTACATCCCTCTCCCCCCTTATCAAACCCCTCACTTACCGCCGCCCGAATATTCCACTCAGCGCACGCCTGCAATATTGTCTTGACCTCTACATCGGTGTCTTCCGCAAACCGGTTGACTGCCACCACCACCGGCACTCCGAACTTTTGTACATTCTCCACATGCTTTTTTAAATTTACCAAGCCCTCCCTAATTCCTAATTCGCAATTCCTAATTCCCCCTTTCTCTTTCCCCTCCCCAAGATATCTTAAAGCCCGAACCGTCGCCACCACCACCGCCAAAGACGGGGTTAGGCCCCCAACCCGGCATTTAATATCGAAAAACTTTTCCGCCCCTAAATCCGCCCCGAACCCGGCCTCAGTCACGACGAAATCAGCTAATTTTAGGGCGTAACGGGTGGCTAAAAGCGAATTACAGCCATGGGCAATATTGGCAAACGGGCCGCCGTGAATAAGGGCCGGAACCCCTTCCGTGGTTTGGACTAAATTGGGCATAAAGGCCTGTTTCAATAGTTTCATCATCGCTCCCACGGCTTTCAGTTGACCCGCCGTGATCAATTTTCCATTCCCATCGTACCCAATAATTATCCGTGTCAATCGGTCTCTTAAATCCGTGTAATCGTTTGCTAAACATAAAATCGCCATCAGCTCACTGGCGGCGGTAATTACAAACCTACTCGACCGTTCCCCTTTTTGTCCGACGGCCACGGTGACATTCCGCAGTGCCCGGTCGTTGACGTCAAGGGCCCGGGGCCAAACAATCCGCGCGGGATCCAGCGGGAGTAAATTGACTCCCGGAGTCGGAGAGCCCTGACTCCGGGAGTCTCCCCCTTGAAACCCAAAATGGATGTGATTGTCAACTAAGGCCGCGAGGAGGTTCTGGGCGGAGGTCAGGGCGTGAAAATCGCCGGTGAAGTGTAAATCAATCTCCTCAGCCGGTTCTACCTTGGCAAGACCTCCACCTACAGCCCCGCCCTTAAGACCAAAAACCGGGCCTAAGGAGGGCTCGCGCAGCGCCACTACAACCTTTTCCCCGATTTTCGCTAAACCTTGCGCCAATCCTATGGTCGTCACTGTCTTGCCTTCCCCCGCCGGGGTTGGCGTCATCGCCGTGACTAGAATCAACTTTCCATCCGGACGGTCCTTAACCTTTTCCCAAACAGACGGCAACAACTTAGCCATAAAGGGACCGTAGTGATAAAGATCCTCTTCAGTCAGCTTCAATTTTTTAGCAATTTCGGTGATTGATTTCAAATTAAAAATTAAAAATTTAGTTATTACCCCCAACTCGGCGCGGGAGCTTTCTTCGTGAGATAAGAATAAGCGGAGGCAGCGGCCAGCGCGCCGGCGGCGGCAGAAGTGATTATTTGGCGAAGAGGAGCAGTACCCGGGATCCGACACATATCCCCGGCGGCGAAGACACCCGCGATATTTGTCCGACTGTCCGCCGTCGTCTCGACGTAGCCATCCGGAGTCACGGTTACTCCCAGCGCGACGGCCAACGAGGCGGCGGGGATTAATCCCACCTCGACAAAAACACCGTCGACCGCTAACGTTTTGTCGCCTCTGTGCGCCTCTTTAAGCTCTACCGCCCCAACCATTTTTCTTTCACCATTCCCGTCATTGCGACCTGCCTGCCGGCGAGGCAGGGGAGTCTGCGACGAAGCAATCTCTTCTTGTGTCATCCCGGACTTGATCCGGGATCCAGTTCCCAGAATTTTAACAATCTCGTTCCCCAATACTTCCTCAATATTGGCCGTGGCGCGCATCTTTTCAAGCCACACCGGCTCCGCCTTAAAATCGTTCCGGCGGTGGATTAAGTACACTTTAGTTGCGTACTCGGCTAAAAGTAGGGCCGCCGTTACGGCGCTATCCCCGCCCCCGACGATTGCCACCGTTTTGCCCTTATACAACGGCGCGTCGCACGTGGCGCAATAGGAAACCCCCCGGCCAAGATAATCCGTTTCGCCCGGCACGTTTAAAGCTCGATGGCGCGCGCCCATCGCTAAAATTAAACTGCGGGCCTGGTAACTCTGTCCCGACTTTGACGCCACTTCAAAAGTACTTTCTTCCGGACCGTCAATCTTTTTAATTAAACCGATACTTTCGGTAATTATCTTGATCCCGTAACTTTGCGCGTGATCAACAAACTTTTCCGTCAACTCCATTCCGGTAATCGACTTAAAGCCGGGATAATTTTCGATAATGTGGGCGTCGACGCATTGGCCGCCGGGTTTTTCCCCGAAAACCAGATGGTTGAGTTTATAGCGGGAAGAATAGATTGAGGCCGTCAGCCCGCCGGCCCCGGCGCCGAGAATGATCAGATCGTAAACCATATGAGTATTGTAGCAGAACCTCCACCCAACTTGCCAGAACCTATAAGATAAGGTATCTTATTCGCAGAGATTGGCGGTAAGGAAGGAGGGAACCAATGCACGCTCTGTATTTAGGCTCGGACAGTGGCTGGGCCCATGCGGTTTTAGCCAAAGCTTTGGGCGTTCCGCTGGAGGCCGCAGTTAGTGAAACCGAGGCGCTGTTCCACGGGTCGGGCAGTTATGACCTGATTTTTTTAGACCTCACCGACCTGACTGGCCAAAGCTGGGAACACACTATCTCCCGGCTGTGGCACCAGGATTTGAGGGTTGTGGTGATTTCCCCACAACCGAACTTCCGGGAAGCTCGCTCTGCAATGTTTGCAGGCGCTGTAGGTTACAGTCCAAAAACGGACTCTATTGAAGATTTGGCAGGAGAAATTGCAAGAGCAGCAACTACTCCGGCGCACCACTCTCGTTGACCCGGTTTTATGTCTTACCGTTCGATCCTGAGCTTGTCGAAGGAGAGAACTTCCGACTCCGCTTTCCTTTGGTTAGCGGAGTTCTTTTTTCTCCCTTTTTAATCCGTTTAAATTGGTGTCAACCCAAGAGGAAACGGAGAAATAGAAAAACAATTACCAATTCAATGGAGAGTTCAATCCCCCAGCCGAGATTTCCCCACCCCGTCGACTTTATTCGCCGCCAATTTTCCCGGCAATTGCCGTTTTCCTTATTCTTATCCAGCAGCTGTCCGCCCGCGAACCGGAGATAAAACCGTTCCCCTAAATCACCATGGAAGTGCAACCGGTGGTGCAACGTGTTAAAAAAGTTGTTCCGGTGGCCGAAAATCACCAAACTGCCCGTGATTAAATCCGGTAAAAGCCCGAAAAAGCCTCCAGTGAGAATTGCCAGACCGTTTGGATGGGTCAAGCCAAAAAGTAGGATGACAACACCGCCGGAAAATAGCTGCAGCAGCGCTAATGGGCTCAGGTAAATGAACTTCCATCGGTTCCAGTAATAGTAAATATAGTCGTTGTGGGGAATGAGGTCAAAAACAAAATGGGCGGCGAAAGCGGCGGGAGCCGTCAGGAACGGGTTGCCACTAGCCGCCCCAATCGCGCCTCCAATCAGCATGTGCGTAAATCCGGTCACAATGGAGGTATGGTACCAATTTTCAGTCAGGCTGTAAAATCCGGCCGTGTGGTAAAATCCTCAAGCATGGGAAAATTCGAAGACTTAAAAGCTAAAATGAAAGTCTCGCCGGAGGCGAATTACAAAGGCTTTCGTGCGGCGGCCGGAGTTGTGGCTAAGTATAAGGTGGCCACCGCAAGCTCGAGGGGAACAGGCGCCTCCTTCCCGGAAATAGATAAGGCCTACAACCAAATCTCCAATACTCTTATCAATGCCCAAGTAGCCGAAAAGGCTGAATACCGCCGAAGGGTTTCCGAGGCAGCGGCTTCGCTCGCCTACTACAGTGTCTTATTCCATCTAAATTTTTTCGAACCCAACTTTTTCGGATTAACAAAAGAGGACAAATTTCAAAAGTGTCTCCGGCAGATGACAATTTTGTTTCGAAAGAAAAACCGCGACTACGGCAACTCTTTCCGTTTTTGGGGAATTGCGGGTCTTCTCGTCCGACTCGGGGATAAGATTTTCCGTCTGCAGCAATTAACAACGCGGGGTTATAAGCAAAAAGTTAAAGATGAACGTATTCCCGATACCGCCCTTGATCTCGCCAACTACTCCTTAATGCTCCTAATGCTCCTTACGGAAGGCCGCTCCCTAAAGCTCGGACGGTAATAAAGCATCTTCCACTCTTTCGTGCTAAACTCAGGCTAAGATGAATTGGGAAAATTTCCTCGCCTCATTCCTAACGGACGGACAAATTAGCCAACTGCTCCCCCGAATTGGGAAAACATTCGTAGTCTTAGTCACCACTGTAGTTGTCCTTTATTTCGCCCGGAAAGCACTCTCTTTAGCCTTTCGCCAGACGCTTGAGGCTGGAAGTGGCGGTCGGCGACAGCGGATTGTTACCGTTGTCGACACACTCTATCACTTTCTCAGTCTCATTCTCTGGTTTATTTCCGGCCTGACTATCCTTTCCGGCTGGGATATTAACGTGACTCCGCTTCTAACGGGCGCGGGACTTTTAGGCATCGCGGTCGGACTGGGCTCCCAAACCCTGATAAAAGATCTGGTCGCCGGACTTTTCATCATTTTGGAAAATCAGTATAACCAGGGAGATACGATCGGAGTAGCTGGTGTTAAAGGACGGGTGGAGCGGATTAGTTTGCGGATGACCGCGCTGCGGGATGAAAACAACAACGTGATTATCGTCCCCAATTCCGCTATCCAAACCGTCACCCGCTACCAAAAAGAATAAAAGGAACTAACGCCACAAATTCCCTTCACGAATAAACCACAAATGTAAAATTAGTTTAAAACACGCCGAATAATGACACCGTGGCGCGTGAAAACGGCGACTATTCCCAACTTCTTGCCGGAATCCTTGAGGTAAGACAACACCTGGTTAATGTTTCTTTGATAGAGGTTGTCCCCGACTTTCATCTCCAAAACTATTTTGTCCTCGATCAGAAAATCTTGAAAATAAAATCCAACAACCTTACCTTTGTAATTAACCCGCGAAAAGCTTTCTCTTTTGAAAGGGACTCCTAAGCGAAATAATTCCTCTTCAACAGCTCTTTGATAAATTTTCTCCTGGTAACCAAAACCGAGACGGTTGTAAACTTCATAAAGAGCACCGACGATCTTATAACTCAGCTCTTTATGAATGACTTTCTTAGCCTCTTCAGTTCCCATTTGTGGTCGATTTGTGGAGGAGATTCGTCGGCGTTTACACCTATTTTTTAATTTCCTGATCAACTAACTCTTTAATCTGGGCGAAAGTGGGGATAAAGCCCGGCTGACCGGCTAAAATTCCGTTGACGAATACCGTCGGGGTTCCGGAAACACCGATCCCGATGCCAAGCTGAACGTCCTTTTCAACCTGCTCCTTCGCTTTCGCGCCCGTTAAACAACTCCGGAAAGTCGCGCCGTTTAGCCCCAGTTGCGTCGCGTATCCAACAAACGTCTCCGTCGGGTCACTCATTGAGGCCCAATCGGTTTGTTTCATGAATAAAGTATCGTGGTACTTTGGGAAAGATTTTTGGTCGTTCGCGCACATTGCCGCTTCCGAAGCCGGCTGGGCGTTCGGATGGATATTCCGGAGCGGGAAGTTCTTCGCCACGTACTTAATGACCCCTTTATCAATATATTCGGCTTTAACCTGCGGGAAAACGTTGGCAAAATAAGCGCTACACGCCGGACATTGAAAGTCCATAAACTCGGTAACAGTAACAGAAGCGGTGGCCTCACCGAGAAAAGGACTGTCGCCGAGAGGGATTTCAACCTTCGCGGCCACTGAGGGGCGGACTGGGACGGAGGTCAGAGCGGGGCTACCCACTAACTCAATATCTTTATTCACAATCGTTCCGGGCTTAAGCTGGTCCCGGAAAATAATGGCCCCGGCAATCAGCGCCCCGGCGATAACGATCGCGAAAGGCACCCAAAAAGAAGAGGCGCCATTTTCACTGGCTTTGCGGGCCGGGCGTTTTCTTTCTTCCGTTTCTTTGTGGACAATAAACTGGGCCATAATTCATTAATATGATAAGTTCATTTTTACTTGTCCGCAAGGGGGTAAAAAGGCCGCTTCCTTAGCACCACTAAGATTAGAGTGATAGTAATTATCCCTAAAGAAACCGCTTGAGCCACGGTTAAAACCCCAAACCGCCAAACATTGTCGGTTCTAAGAAACTCCAGAAAGAACCGCCCGAGGGCGTAGAGAAACAGGTAAAGGACGAAAGTGGAACTAACGCCACGAATTTCCTTCACGAATAGTCCACAAATAATCTTCCCATTCGGGGTTAATTTGTGGAGAAGATTAGTGGCGTTACTTCCTTTTTTGCAGTTGACCAATAAGACAAAGACCACCAAATCCCAAACCATCTCAAACCCTGCGAAAGGTAAAAGTTCGCGGTTCACGAGATTCCCGACCCTCCCGATAGCCTGCCCAAGCGCCAGGCCGGGAGCCGCCAGATTCAACCAGATACACAATTCGTTCCGGACACGGCGGCGCAGGGTGAGAACCTCAAAAGTAAGTCGCGGAGGCGCACTAATACCGTTGCATCCTTTTAAGTCGGCGGTTGGTGTGCGCTGAGCGTCTAGCGACCGACCCGAGAATCGTCCTTTGAGATTACTCCCAAACGGGAGAGTCGCGGTACTTTTAAGGTCGAACCCGAGCCGCCAACACAAGAAGACAATAAGGCCAATAATCCCCCCGGCCAACCCGCCATAAATCCCCAACCCCCCATTCCAAACTTCCAGCACGCGGATTAGATCCACGGAATAGTAAGCCCAAAGATGAACTACATGGTAAAGACGGGCCCCAATCACCCCGAAAACCAAGACCCACGGCAAAGCTTCCCAGACCCTGTTAGGATCCCGCCCAGCCTTCTTAAACTCCCGCGCGGTCCAGCCGGTTCCGGCTAAGATGGCGAACGCGATAATCAGACCATAAGGATTCAACATCCTTTTCATCTTACTCTACTTATACCTTCCAGGTGTATCGAAAACTTGTCAATTGGAGCGGAAACCGAAGAGGTTTTTGAGGAAACTAAGGATATTGTTTACGATGCGGACGAGCTGGTTTTGCGTCGCTTCCTGCTTTTGGACGCCCGTTTTCAACTGCTCCAGATCTTTTTTCGTCGCAGATAAATCCTTTTCTAAAGCCCGCATTTTAACTAAAGACTGCGATTCGCAAAAAAGACCTTGCCCCGTAATCGGCTCCGACGCACAAACTTCCTCCACCCTGCAGTCACTGTCGCTGCCGCACCACTGGCGGCAAACTCCCGCACTGCCAATGTTATCGTCTGTCGGTGGAACTAATGTTAAACCGGTGCAACAGGTTAAACCCAAAGGGTTGACGGCCGGAATGGCTCGGTTCACCGCGAAACAAGCAACGGGAGTTGGAGTGGGCGTAACCGTTACCACCGGTTGCGGCGGATTAACTACTGTCGCCCGGGCAATTATTACAGGGATTACAGCAGTGGCCAAGACTTCCTGTGTCTCCCGATCCTCAGCCTGCGCAGTTATCCGCGTCCGGCCGGTTGCGTAAGCCCTAATTTGACCATTGATATTCGGACAGGGAGGCTTAATACCGTAGGCGCAAAGAGGCCCTGCCTCAACGGAAGCGATCCGGGGGTCCTCGGTCAACCATCGGTAGATAATATTACTTTGATCAGTAACCGTCTGCCCATCCTTGGCGGAGCGCAAAAGAACATTGACACCGTAGCTATACTGCCAAGGTGGGAGGTCATCCCGAAAAATGATTTTTATGTTCTGGCTGATATTCAAAGGCTCGAGGGAATAGCCTTTCTCGGAATAAGGCGGTAGAGGGCGAACCGGAAAAGCCACGAGGTTAAAATCGCTAAAGCTGATTTCGCCACGCCCGTCCTTTGAAGTTAGAACCTGAAGTTGATTATAGTAGCGGGTGTTTTTCTTGGAGCCGGAAAAACCGTTGTAGAAAAGCCACTCCCCTCTTTCCGAGCCGTCATACGTCCGGACTTCCGTGACCTTCCAATCGGTGTCGTTTTGGGAAAAGTAAAAATAGAGGCGCATCGGGCGTCCGTTTTCGTACCACTCCGCCTCTAAAGTCGTATAGGTGTTGTTACCGGGATCGCTATGCAACCGGAGACTTCCTGCCTCGCCGTGATAGTTTTGACCGCTGATTTTGATAACTAAATCACTGGCTTCCAGCGAAGCGTAAGAAGTTATCCAGCTGACCGGGTAAGACTCTTGAGCTCGAGCCGTCCCGACTAAGGCCATGCCCAAAAGGAATGTGAGGAAAGAGGCTAGAGATATTAACTTAATGTTTTTTCCCATAGTTACGGCGAAAAATCCGTGAATTGCCTTCTCTCTTTATATTATAAGACATATTTCAAACTTTGTCAAATTAAGTAACTCTTCGGGGGGGGGGAGGCGGGAAATGGCTAAAAATATAAACCGCGGGGCGGAGGTATCGGAAACCACCTGGAAGGTGGCCACGGAAAAAGAAAAACAGTCCGGCTCGGCGATAAAGGCCAAGACGGACTGCTTTTTTGTCGTATAAAACTAGTACAGCGCGTCGGCGGTGAAATTGGGGTTGTGCAGGAGTTGCACGCTCTCCATTCCCGGTGACACCTCAGTGCCTGTTCCGCATGGGTGCCCTGCTTTTCCCGATTTCAGGTGCATAAGGCTTGGTACATTCGCAGTGGAAGTGCAACACCTGACATTTAAGTTGACTTCAACTTAG
>ERZ1292630.760-Hain-H41-02um-R3-760-length-33007-cov-15_pt1 | contig 33007 bp, 27 predicted proteins | sample MGYA00564408_ERZ1292630 | MGnify/ENA primary metagenome ERZ1292630 (study PRJEB36523, sample SAMEA6512641) | groundwater metagenome | collected 2019-01-08 | study: AquaDiva: Metagenomics assemblies of 32 groundwater samples
CGATCGTCCTGATTTCTTTCCCCGAAAATAAATGATACATCATCAAAAGATTTGCAAGTGCCGGCTTTTTTTCTTTATCGTATACAATTTCTTTCCCCGAGTCGGTTACCGCCGCCTTTATTTTCTTCACCACCGTGTCTTCGGAATCAGAAAGAAATACCGCGTTCCCGCGCGACTTTGACATTTTCTGATCCGCATCAAGCCCCATAAGCCGCGGTACTTTTGACAAGAGCGCTTCCGGTTCCTTGAACGTTTCTCCATAGACGCGATTGAACGCGCGTGCTACTTCTCTGGTTTGTTCAATGTGCGGAAGCTGGTCTTCTCCTACCGGCACCAAGTCGGCATCAAACGCCAAAATATCAGCCGCTTGAGATACTGGAAAACTTAACATGCCCAGCGACATCTTTCCTCGTGCCGTTGCGCGCACCTCTTCCTTTACCGTCGGATTTTGCTGTGCGCGAGAAACCGGCACAAGCATAGAAAAATACACGAAGAGCTCGGCGAGCGCCGGCACTCTCGATTGAATAAAAATAGGCGACAGATCGGGGTTAATGCCGCATGCCAAATAATCAAGCAAAAGCCCGATGGTGTTTTGCTCCACATCTTTCGTTTCCAGCCGGTCGGTCAAATACTGAAAATCGGAAATGATGGTAAACACCTCATTGCCCTCGCTCTGCAGTTTCACCCTGTTTTGAAGCGACCCGACATAATGCCCCAGATGAAGCGACCCTGTCGGCCTATCGCCCGTGAGAATTCGTTTTTTGGCCATACGCTAAAGGATAATTTTAACAAACTTTCTTTTCCCCGCTTGCACTACTTCTCCTCCCTTAAACGCGATTTCCTTGCCCCACTCTTTTTCCACGGCGCCGTTCACCTCCACGCCCCCCTGCTCTACCAATCGCTTTGCATCGCTCTTACTTATGGAAAGCTTCGCTTCAACAAGCAATTCAGAAAGCGTGATGGGGTTTTTGGAAAGCGCATGCGCAGGCATATCCTCGGGCAGTTCTTTTTTGGAAAACACTTTCTCAAATGCTGTAGCCGCTTCTTCCGCGTCTTTTTGCGAGTAATACAGCGCGACGATCTTTTTGCCGAGCTCTATTTTAATATCGCGCGGGTTCGCGCCTTTTTCAATACGCCGGTGATACGCATCGAGCTCGTCTTGCGACACATCGGTGCACAGCCAGAAATATTTTAAGATAAGTTCGTCGTTTATCGCCATGATCTTACCGAACATATCGGCAGGCTCATCCACGATCGTGATGACATTCCCCCAGCTCGTGGACATTTTCCTGCCGTCCGTCCCCTCAAGCATCTGCGTCGTTACAATATCCTGCTCCGGCTGGCCGTATTGCTTTTGAATGGCACGCCCCGCTTTGACGTTGAACAGCTGGTCAAACCCGCCGACTTCCACATCGGCCTGCACCGCGACGCTGTCATACCCCTGCATCAGCGGGTACAACATTTCCCGCATACTCACCTCTTCGCCTTTATCAATGCGGTCCTTAAAATTGCGCCGAGAGGCCATTTGCTGGAGCGAAAAGCTGTCGGCAAGCCGTGCGGCCTCGCGGAAATCGAGTTTGCCAAGCCACTCGCTGTTATAGCGGATCTCGGCGTGCCGGATATCTACTATTTTCCCGAGCTGTTGTTCATATGTGCGCATATTCTCTCCTATCTGCTGTTCGGTGAGCGTCGGGCGCTTAGAAAGCTTGTCGGACGGGTCGCCGATTGTCGCGGTAAAATCCCCGATAATAAGCACGATGGTGTGGCCAAGCTCCTGAAACGCACGTAATTTGCGTAGCGGTATCGCGCGTCCCAAATGGATCTTCGAGCCTGTCGGATCAATGCCGAATTTCACCCGCAGTTTTTTGCCGGAGCGCAATGCGGCCTCGAGGTGCTCTTTTACCATGATATCTTCCACTCCGCGCTCAAGTATTTCTTTGATTTTTTGCTCATCTGCCATAAAACGATAATATCAGTTTTTGCCCGTATCGGCAACCAAAAAAGCAAAAGGGAGCGAATGATATCGCTCCCTTTTTTTTGCTTTTTTACGGATGCACCACAGAAAGTGGCACACCGCGCTTCTTTTCCGCGTGATGATGGCCAAGAATCTTTACCTTGGCAGGAAGACGATGCCTTAGTACTGCAGCGCACCACCTTGTCTCCTTAACCATTTCCTGTTCATGCAATTCGTGGTCGGTCGCATGTTTTTGGGGCGGAACGCGCCGAATGCTTTCCTGGTGATGATAAACTATCCTTCTGCCCGGCATATCCGCAGTACAGCAAATATAATACACCGTACTGACAGAACTCTGCTTCAAAAAAACTTGTTCGAATGCGCCTGTCATCATGCTGTGCACAGATGTTATCTCAACGCTTGTGCACCCGTGCTTCCCCACGAGATCGACGAAGTCGTCCAAACTCTTCGCCTTTTCAAGTTTCAGCAAAAACATCTCTATAAATCTTCTTCTCATTCTCCCCTCCTTTGGTTTTTTATTTTTTTTAACGTGCTCTACAAGGCGCAATAATAACACAGCGAAGGGTATATAGTCAAGCCCTCGCATAACTTCTTACTTTGGGTGCGCGTTGGAGGTATCGAACCTCCGGCCTTCACAATGTCAATGTGACGCTCTACCACTGAGCTAAACGCGCAAAACAAAAATATATGAAAATGTAGCGGGCGCAGATGGGATCAAGCCATCGGAGCACACTACTCATAACGAGTGCGCGTGCCTGGATTCGAACCAGGAACCGCGGAGATATATGGTTACATATAATTCCATCGCTCGGATGAACTACAAGACATTGTCCGCCCACCAGGACTCGAACCTGGGACCGCGGAGATATAAGCTCCGTGCTCTAACCAACTGAGCTATAGGCGGACATTGTCTTGCAATCATCCTCGCTCGAAATTATAAGCTCCGTGCTCTGCCGTTGAGCTACACGCGCAAGCACCCAGACACACGCCGCGCTCATTCCTTCATGAGCGCCGCAAATTCATCTCTCTCTATCGTCTCTTTTTCAATGAGCCGTTTCGCGATAACATCAAGTTTTTTCCGATGTGTCTTTATCACGTTCTGCGCGACAAGATGCGCGTCATGAATATGCTGGCGTATTTCTTTGTCGATCTCAAACGCCACCGCCTCGGAATAATTCCTGCTTTCATGGATCTCCTTTCCTAAAAAGACAAGTTCTTCCTGGTGTCCGAATGTCATCGGACCGAGTTTTTCCGACATGCCGAATTGCGTGACGAGCCGCCGCGCAAGTTCAGTCACCTTCTGAAGATCGTTGGACGCTCCGGTGGTCAGCTCATGAAACACCTCCTGCTCCGCGGCGTACCCCGCAAGCATCACGGAAAGATCGTTAAGGAATTCGGTGCGCGTATGCAAATGCCTGTCTTCTATCGGCAGTTTCATCGTATACCCTCCCGCGCGGCCGCGCGAAATAATAGATATCTTGTGCACGGGATCGGTGCCCGGCAACATTGCCGCCACAAGCGCGTGCCCCGCCTCGTGATACGCAGTGATCTCTTTCTCCTTGGATGAAAGAATATGGCTTTTGCGCTCGGGTCCGAGGAGTACCTTTTCGATCGATTCAAACAGTTCATTCTGCGATACGATGGTTTTATTCCTGCGTGCCGCAAGGATCGCTCCTTCGTTCATGATGTTGGCAAGGTCGGCGCCCGAAAACCCGGGCGTGCGCTCGGCGATCTGCCGAAGCTTTACGTCTTCCGCAAGCGGCTTCGTAAGAGCGTGTATTTTTAATATCTGCTCGCGATCGTTGATATCCGGCTCGTCCAGCACCACGCGCCGGTCAAACCGCCCCGGACGCAACAGCGCGGGGTCTAAAATATCCGGCCGATTGGTCGCCGCCATCACGATGACGTTCGTTTCCCGCTCAAACCCGTCCATTTCCACCAGGATCTGGTTTAAGGTCTGCTCGCGCTCATCATGCCCGCCGCCAAGCCCCGCGCCGCGATGGCGCCCGATCGCATCAAGCTCATCAATAAAAAGAATGGACGGCGCAGTTTGCTTGGCGGTCGCGAACGTATCCCGCACGCGCGACGCGCCCACGCCCACGAACATCTCAACGAATTCGGAACCGGAAATATGAAAGAACGGCACTTCCGCCTCCCCCGCGACCGCGCGCGCAAGCAATGTTTTACCGGTACCCGGAGGCCCCATAAGCAAAACACCGCGCGGAATTTTTGCGCCGATATCGATGAATTTTTTCGGGTTCTTCAGAAAGTCGATGATCTCATGCAATTCTTCCTTCGCTTCTTTCAATCCCGCGACATCGGCGAAGGTAACGCGATCCCCTTTCCCCGCCATGCGCGCTTTTGTCTTGCTGAACGAGAACGCCTGCAAAGATCCTTTTTGCGCTTGGCGGAACATAAACCAAATAAGCACGCCAAGGAATATGAACGGCAGGAGAAACGGCAGGATCGCGCCGAGCCAAAAGAGCATACCTGACGGCTCCTGCATGGTGATATTCACCGCGCGGAGCTTTTCCGAGTCCACGCCATAATTTTTCAGCGACTCGGTGAGCGATGTTTCGCTTTCCTTCTTTGTTGTTTCTTTTTTATCGTCATGCAAGACCACCGAAAGATTGCTCCCCTCAACGATAATCTCTTTTACTATCCCCTCATTCACCTGCGTCGCAAGCCGTGAAAGGGCAACTTCTTCCGCCGTTTCTGCCGGCGTGCGCACCAAAGAAAAAAGAGCGGAGATAACCGCAAAGACAAGTACCGCATACAATACGTTTTTCGTGAATATTTTCATCGTAGTATTCTACCCATATTTTCTTAAATAGACAACATGAGCTGTAATAAAAATGCGTTTTCAAGCTCTCGCAGGAAAAACGCATTTTTTGCTCTGATACAAAGATTATTCCTACGCTTTTTCTTCCGCGCTTTTTTCTTCGACTGCTTCCGGTGCGGCGGCTGTTTCCTGTGTTTTTGTTTTTTCCTTTCCGAATCCAAGCCCCATGCGATGTTCCTTGCCGGAAACGGACTGCACGTAAAAATCATACGTTTCCCCCACCGCGATCGTTTTTTTCATCTGCTCATCGGTACCGAATTCAGAAATATGGCACAAACCCTGAATGTCGCCATCAACGCGCACGAACGCGCCGAAAGGATTTACTTTCACTACGGTGCCTTTTATCGCGTCCCCTTTCTTGAATTTCTCTTCCGCGCCTTTCCACGGATCGGCTTTTAACGCCTTGATCGACAATGAGATCTTATCGCTCTCAAGCGAAATGATCTGCGCGCTCACCGTGTCGCCAACTTTGAACGTATCTGCGGGGTTTTCGATAAGCTGCCAATCAAGCTCGGAAATATGCACAAGCCCTTCGAGCTCGCTTAACCCTTCGCCCGCCTCCGCGCTCGGCGTGAATTTCACGAACACGCCGAAATTCACCACGCCCGAAACCTCTCCGGAAACGATATCTCCCACTTTATATATTGAGAGGATCTTTTTCAGATCGTTATCCTGCGCTTCTTTCTCCGATACGATCAGCTTTTCATCCGTCTGATTCACATCAATGATCTTCACTTTGAATTTCTGCCCGACGAATTTCTGAAGCTCCGTAAGTATCTTTGCTTTATCGCCTCCGTCCACGCGCGGATAATGCTTGGTCGCAAGCTGTGAAACCGGCATAAATGCGGGGATATTGTTGATCTCCGCCAGCAACCCGCCTTTATTCACCTCTTTGATCTCCACCTCAATGACTTCGCCCGTGTCTTTTTTCTTAATAAGATCGTCCCACGCGAGCGTGTAACCGGCGTCCTTCAATGAAAGCTCGATGAATCCGCGGTCATTTTCAAGCTCCACCACTTTCGCGGAGATCGCATCGCCGATATTCATCTTTTTGATGATGTCCGATGCTTCGCGATATTCCCGCCCATATACGATACCGGTGCCCAGCACGCCAAAATCGGCATAGAGCGTTAAACTCCCTTTATTTACCACCGTCCCCGCGATCACATCGCCTACTTTCGGCAATTTCGCGGCACCGGACTTCAACGCCTCTTCCATGAGGACCTTGATCTGTTGGTTCTGCATCTGATTTTGTCCCACAATGATATTCTGCATAATGCTTAAAGCAAAGTTTACTCTATCAGATTCTTTCCCTCTGCGCAAGGGTTCTTGCCCGTCTATTGACTTTTCTGTCAGGAAATTGTATAATGTTGCCACAAAAGAGGCATACTGCCCTTTTCATGTATACGAGAAAAACAAGATCTTTGACAATACAATAACCTAAAAGGAGGAGGAAAAAATGGAAAATGTTATCTTCACACTCGCGCTGGTGTTGATCGGCGCAGGAATGTTCGTGTGGCTGTTTGTGCGGTTGGTGCCGCCAAACATGCTTGCCATCCCTGTTTTTTTGGGAGGCAGGCGGCTCAACAGAGTTTTAACGGAAGGACTGAATATCCTTCCCCCGTTCTGCTCGCTGACGCTTCATTCGCTGAAGCCGAGAGAAAGGGTGCCATTTGAGTTTTCGGTGAACGTACTGGGTGACCAGATCGAGTGCAGTGGCACGTTCGGCTTTCAGCTTCTGCCGCCGGATGAGATGAACAAGCGCGGCTTATGGCGCATCGGCGAGTCAAACTATCTTTTACTGTACGACAAAAAACAGGAAAAGATAGAGACCGACGCGAAAGCTCGCATGGCGGAAATGCTCGATGAATTACTCACGAGCATACCTTCCGAATGCGCACTCTCCAAAAAGCTGAACGACGCGATTCAGCTTGCCATCGGAAAAGGTCTTAAATACCGCATTCCAAGCAATGGAAACGAAACGGCGGAGCAAAAGATCATCGCGATTGTTGCCGCCTACAAAGATGAGTTCATAAAAAAAATGACGGCGAATGGCGTTCCTGTCACAAGAATACCACAGATACCGCTTCCCGAAGAAAGAGATCTCCCCGAACAGGACAACAATGTGCGCGGTCTTGAGCGGATATTTCTGGAGGATTACGGCGTCTTGCTCACCATCAGCACGCTTGTGCTCGAACCAAACCCCGAGACCGCGAAAGTACGAAGTAAGCTTCGCCAGCGCGACATCGAGCGTGAAATTGAGCAACTCGACACCGAGCTGGTGCTCGCGATGATAAAGAAGGTGAAGATGGACAATCCATCGCTCAAAGAACAAGAGGCGCGCGACCTCGTGATGATCGTACAAGAGTATTATCAGAAACCCGAGGCACAACGCATTGATATTTCGCTGACGGGGCTTGAAAACGTTCCGCCAGAAACTTTGCACGCGTTCGGCCAGATGTATATGGCGGGACATACAGTCCGCGGTGGCAAAGGCGGCAAGAAAGGAGGTAAGCAGCTATGAACATATCGGACGACAAAGCGGTGAAGTTTGGTAAAGACATACTCTTGTGGGGCCTTGTATTGCTCTTCGTATTGTCACTCTCCCGATGCGGGATGGAACTGGCGAAACGCGAGGTGAAAGCATACCGCAACTCGCATGCTCCGAAGGGCTTCGTGGAGGGAGACCTGTGGATCGCGAAAGGGCCGACAGAAATGAAGCCTAATAGAAAAACAAAAACCATCCGCACAGAAATAGGAGATAAAGATGTGGAAATCACCACCCCTTGCGAGGTGATGTATCCATATATCGACACGCTTGAGCCGGGCGAGAACATTCAAATACGGCACATTGATTTCGGGCCGGACCTTGAAACCAGAAATCGCTGTTCGTACAGCGTCACCGGTGCAAGCATCCCCATTTATGGCGAGCCGGGCAAAGCGACGCGTCCGCGGTTCCGCCACGACCTTCCCTTCCCTGACATGCCCCATGGTGTCATGGTCTTTATCATTCAAGACGCGGCCGGGAAGATCGTTATGCGCGACTACATCAGAGAAGCGGGCGGGATCATTTATCTTGCCAACCCTCTTCCTGAAAAAGCAGAGGTACACCTGCAGTACAATTTCATGCAGGCGTTTCTCACCGATAAGCTCATGAAAGAGCAGATCGGATGGGATGGGTCCACCGCGAAGTTCCATGCCACGCGGTTCCGTTCGGAGCCATCAATGGAGGTCGAGAACCACTGACCTTTATAATAACTAAACCCCTTTATTTGCAAACGCAAATAAAGGGGTTCTTTTTTTAAAAAAATCTATTAGCCAAGCGTAAAAATAGCCTTTGTAATGGCAATAATGCTAAACGCGAGTACCGCTACCGCAACGCCGATGACCGCCCATAGAAGCGTCGCGCGCGCGGTTTTGAGCTGTGCCGCCTCGCCTCTCGCGGTGATAAAAAGAAACCCGGCATACAAGCCCATGACCACCGACACAAGCGCGATACCCCATGAAAACCAGTTTACCAAATCTGTGATTTTATTTGCAATCGTGCCTGGAGTTTTGTAATCTTGATTTTCTTCCCCTATGGTGACGGAACCAGCGGTAATTTTCCCAAGCGCAGAACCATCCGTACCCGGCGCGGCAAGGGCACTAATCGGCGCAATTAGAACAACAGATAATACTACGATATAAAATATGTACTTCATGGTGTTATAGACTAAAAATTGATTTGGTTAATATGATAATACTGAATGAAACAACCGCCACCGCAATACCGATGACCGCCCATACAAGCGTCTGGCGCGCCGTTGAGATCTGTGATGCTTCTCCCCTGGCAGTGATAAAAAGAAACCCTGCGTACAAGCCCATAACGACGGACGCAAGCGCAATAAACCATGCAAACCAGTTTACCAATGTGGTAATTATGGTAACAAGCGTATCTGCGATAACCACATTGTCTACAGTTCCTGCCCCCACGCTAATACTACTCTCAATCGTGCCTATCGGATTGTTCTGCGCTAAAACACCAAACGGCATGACGATAGCGACACCCACCAGCACAAGTAAAACAACTTTTATACAGATATTTTTCATATATACAGCATATCAAAAACATCATAAAAAAGCATCTTTCTTTATCCCCAACAACAAACTCCCGCCCTTGCATGAAGCAAGGACGGGAGCGAGATGTCAGAGTAAAAAGAATTACAGAGCGAAGATCGATTTCGAGATCGCGACCAAGCTGAATGCAAGGACCGCTACCGCGATACCAACAATCGCATACAGCAAAATGCTTCGCGCAGTCTCGATCTTTGCTGAGTCTCCTGCCGCAGTAATAAACAAAACGCCCGCGTACAAGCCCATCACAACCGCCGCAAGACCTACAAACCACGCAAACCAATTCACCAAATCCATGATCTTTTGAACAAGAGAAGCGGTGTCGGTGACTGATCCTGAAGTGCCAAGCGTGTCAGCGGTAAGTCCCGAAGGAGTGATTGCCTGACCAGGAATCTGCGCGAACGCAACGCTTGCGAAAGAAAATGCAAATGCCACTACCATGACGAATGCTAAATATTTTTTCATAAAACGAAATAAAATTGGTTATTTTTTCGACCTTTTTTCTTCCTTTACTATACCAAACTTATAGGAAATGGTATATGTTCGGTATCCACAATAACAGCAAGCCCCCTATAACGAGGGGCTTGCGCGTATTCGAGAATAAGATTGAATTACAGAGAGAAGATCGATTTCGAGATCGCGACCAAACTGAATGCAAGCACCGCGACTGCGATACCAACAATCGCGTAGAGCAAAATGCTTCGCGCTTTTGTGATTGAATCTGCATTGCCTGCCGCAGTAATAAACAAAACGCCCGCGTACAAGCCCATCAAAACTGCCATCAAACCAACAAACCACGCTATCCAATTCACCAAATCCATGATCTTTTGAACAAGAGAAGCGGTGTCGGTGACTGATCCTGAAGTGCCAAGCGTGTCAGCGGTAAGTCCCGAAGGAGTGATTGCCTGACCAGGAATCTGCGCGAACGCAACGCTTGCGAAAGAAAATGCAAATGCCACTACCATGACGAATGCTAAATATTTTTTCATAAAACGAAATAAAATTGGTTATTTTTTCGACCTTTTTTCTTCCTTTACTATACTAAAAAAGCAGTAAAGAGTCTATCCACACCCTCAACGAGAGTCCATAAAGTCTATAAAGTCGAAAGTCCCTAAAATCAATAAACGATGAACGATTTTACGATTGCCTTAATACTGAATGCCGCGATAGAAACGACAACGCCGATAATGGTGTACAAAAGACCCCTTGATGCGCTTGCTGTTTTTGCCGGGTCCCCTTTCGCGGTGAGATACAGCGCGCCAGCATACAGGCCCGTCGCGACGGCGGTAATAGAAACGAACCAGGAAAACCAGTTAATGAGATTGATAAACATCAGCACGATCGGATTTGTTTCCATGTGTTATTTTGAATTACGAAAAATGTTTTTTACTTTGTCGCGCCACCCTCGCCTATAATTCTTTCTTTAATCCTCTCACGCCTTTTTATTTATATAATAGTTATTGAAAGGCTGCGCTTCCGTTAAGATAAAAGAAAGAATTATAGGCGAGGGTGGCGCAGAAATATGCGCGGTAGTCTTATGCTTAGGAGATCCTATATCCCGAAGAATGTTTTTGTCAGTATGATAATACTGAACGAAACAACCGCGACCGCGATGCCGATGATGGTAAAGGAAAACACTTTCGTCGCCTTGAGCACCTGCGAGGAATCTCCGCGCGCGGTGAGGTACAGCGCGCCGGCGTACAGGCCCATCGCGACGGAAAAGACGGAAACAAACCACGCGAACCAATTAACGAGTCCTGTGATCGTTTTTATAATGCTCTCGGTCGTTATTGGCGTGGAGCATGCGGTAAAGGACGCAGACGATGCTCCTGTAATATCAACAACTATCCCGAGAATTCCGGGAGCCAGCAACAGCAACACCACTCCCGCCGTCACATATAACAGTGTTTTTTTCGCGACAACCGCCTTCTGGGGAATTTGGCCGCCCATCATGAACAAAAAGCCGACCACCAGCATCATCAGCACCGCAAGCGGCGGGAGAATTGTTTTGGAGAAAAAATCAAGTACATTACATACAATGGCAGAAAATGACGTTGCTCCGGTGGGAGGATCGATCGTGTGAGTAAACGGCGTTCCGCCCGCGGATGGCATGAGCGGCTGGCATACCCCTTCACAGGTACCGCTTGACAAACAAACACCGGATGGGCAAGTGTTGGTGGCGGGGACTGGAGAACACGCCTGGCCAAGCCCATAGCACGATTCCGTAGAAATAAAACACGGTACACTTGTTGAGCATACTTGTTGAGCATACACCTCCGCTGTCGGCACAAAAAGAAACGCCAGCGCGATTACGGCGACAAAGCACAGCGCATAAATCTTGAAACTTGAATCTTGAATCTTGTGCTTCATGTATTAGATGTTCAGTATCGCCCGCGTGATCGCCACAATGCTGAAGGTAAGCACCGACACGCCCACGCCGATCGTAGTATAGATTAAATACCGGCGCGCGAGAATAAGCTTGCGCTCGTCGCCCATCGAGGTGATGTACAGATACCCCGCGCGCAGACCCGAAAGCACTGCAAGGAGCGCGATGATCCACGCCATCCATAAGAGCAAGGCGAGAATAATCGCGACGAGATCACAGTTGCCCGACGGTGTGACCGCCGTACCGGTGAATGTATAGCCGAGCGTATTGCAGGATGTAATACCGGATAAAATCGAGCCGATTTGCCCTGAATATCCGTCGACGCACAACGGATGTGTTGGATTCAACGAACAGAACGTATCATAATTACCGTAATCACATGCTCCCGTACCCGCATTGTATATGGATCCCTGCGGACAATAGTCTGTTGAACATGAGAAATCTCCAGGCATACACGGTGGCGGCGGTGGACATATCCCGCTTGCGGGACACATTTGCCCATCGGGGCACAGCGTGCCCGGATCGCATGGCGGTGGCGGCGGCTGGCAGATGCCATTCCCGATATTGGGAACACACATCCACCCTGTTTCGCATTTGTATTGCTGATTACACACGCCGACCGAGAACGGGATCGAACAAACTTTTTCCACATTAGTAACAGCATCTTGGCATCGCACGTAGTGTGTGTTGCCGCCCGTCACAAGCCCCGAAACAAAGGAGGAGTGGCTCACGCTACCGGTTGTTGTAAACGGGGTCATTGCGCCAAATGTATCCCCTCCATTCGTAGAATATCGGCACGTTGCATCCGCGGGGGTCGTCATACTGATAGTCGTACTTGGAGTTCCCGGAGCAAGCGCGCCTGTCGGTGATGCGTTCTCGCACACCGGCGGCTGGCAGATGCCTCCGATACACATAAATCCACTCGGACACATCGCGCTGTTGGCGCATGTCGTTCCCACGCTGAATGCTATCGAGCACGCGTTAGTGATTTTAGTGGGATCCGCCGCATCCTGACACTTTGCGTAATAGGTATTTGCACCCGTGAATAGGCCTGTTACGTTCGTGCTGTGGCTTGTCGTACCGGTAACAGCGAATGATGTCATGACATCGTACGGATCAATTGCCACAAGCGAGTACCGGCATGAAGCGTCTTCTTTGGTGGTAAGTCCTATGTCAGTAGCGGTCGTGCCGAAAGGAAGACTACCCGTGGGGAACGCGCCCGCGCATGCAGGAACGGTTGCCGGGCAGATGCCGCTTGCGGGGCATACCGCGCCGTTGGGACATATTGTGCCTGGGACACACATGAGCGTATCGATTACAAAATCAATCTGACACAAACCGGCAAGCACGCTTGATGATAATTCCTGGCACAACACATAATACGCATACGAACCGACGGAAAGACCACTTAACAGCTCATTATGGTTCGTCGTGTCAGTAGTGGTAAACGGCGCCATTGCGCTGTAAGTGGCGGCGCTGTCGGTTGAGTATCTGCAATTTGAATCCGTGGAAGTAGTAAGGCCGAGATTTGCCATGGTAACGTTCCACAGCGTTCCTGATGGCGTTGCGCCGGCGCACCGTGGCGGTACACACACATTTGCATCGCATATCAGTCCCGCGGCGCAATCCATCGAGGTAGTACAGGTGGTCTTGCACTGTTCACCCGTTGCGCAATCGACATCTCCCTGACAGGCAGGAAGGCATGTGCCGTTCAGACAGATATAATTTGCGGGGCAATCGGCGTTCGTGTTGCACGAAGTGAGTGCGCTGGCGCTTGTATCTAAAAACCCAGGCAGAAGCCCGTCGGGGTTCAGCATGCACTGGACAAAATCGTCTCCGCCGGTGGCGGGCTTGACCGCGCCCGGGCACGAAATAGCGCCTTGCGGGTTCGGCTCGTACACGCACCCATTCCCCTGATATTCGCACAGGTTCGTTCCCGTATCGCACACCGGGATCATAAGCGGCGACGAACTTGCCGCCGCACACTGCGCATTTGTCGTGCACGCTGTCGCGGTAGCTTTTGTATAGGTGCAGTCAACGCTTCCATCGAGATAGTAATAACATCCGTCAACCGAGGTACAGTTGTATTCCTTTCCCGCGGTGCCTTTGTCAACGACAAAACAGCCGGCAGGAATGCCCGCCACCGGCAATTTTTTCGATTTCTCGGCGTAGCGCGGCAAGCAATTGGTTTTTGTCGTCGGCGTCGGCGGCGTCGCCAGCGGGCTGTAATATTGGTAATACACGCATCCGGTGCCTCCTTCAAACGTGTTCACACAATTTGCCACGCTGTTGTTGGAATTAACAATCGGCGTGCCGGTAGCGGGATAGTAGTTGTAATACAGACACCCGTTGATACCTTCGCAGTTGTTGGGCGCGTCGGGCGTCGGCTGGGTGCACGCCTGCCCGTCGGGTTGAACGCCCAGCTTCATGACTGGCATCGTGTCGGGCGATGTTGTGGTGTAGAGCCCTGTTACTCCGGTTCCGAGACCGGGCCCATACGCGCAGTCGTAGATGTATACGCACGCACCGCTATTGCAAATACCGTCGCTGTCTGTGCAATCAGCATCGGTGGTGCACGCCAATGAATTTTCGTATGTGCACCTTGCATATCTGCAGGCACCGCTTGCCGTATCGCACACGCCTCCCGTCAGGCTTTCGGTGCAATCGATATTCGTCACACAGCTTCCTTGTTCCTCCACATAGCATTGCGTATCAACCGCGGAGCCCGAAAGCACGCACACATTTTTCGCCGCGGGGCAGAAACCGCTTGCGGGGCACGCCGAACCATCGGGGCATGTCGCGCTTGCAGACGGGGTGCAGGTAACGAACTCGGGGCATCGGCCGTCTAGAGGACACAGCACTCCCGCCGAACACTCCGTGCCGGCCGTACACGATACCCCAAGACACTGATACCCCGTGCCGCAATTCGCATCCTCAAGACACGCATAGCACGCCGTGATGTTAGGCGTTTCCGTGGGACCGCATACCGGCGTTGATCCTGCGCACGACCCTCCTGGTCCCGCCCCCGTTGTGCATACGTATTGCGCAACCACAGAAACATTCTTTGTTACGGTGGCGCCCGCGAGACCGCCATTATCCGTCACGGTAAGCGTGATAGTATATGATTTAGGGGTGGAGTACAGGTGTGTTGCTTTCTCGCCGACCCCGGGTACCGTTCCATCGCCCCAATCCCAGCTGAACGACGTGATACTCCCGCCTTCGGGGCAGAAGCCGTTTGCGGGGCATACCACATCAGAAACAGAACAGGTGGCTCCGGAAGAGCACGCTATCTCATCGGGGTCGGCGCTTGCTGATGCGTCCACATTCACGCGCAGAGGCACCGCGCCGGTAAATGGCGTAGCTTTGGGAGGCACGCAATTGTTATTGTTCGCGTCGCATACTTTGAAATCGGCGACAGGCGTCTGGTTTGGAGAAACAGTAATGCCTTTCGCCGCGATATCGGTTACACCCCCATTTGTGGTTATCCGTAATGCGATCGTATATGTTCCGGGCGCAGTATATTTGTGCGACGCACGCGCGCCTGTACTCTCTATAGTAAATGCATTGGGATCGCCGTTGTAACTCCAATCCCATTCGTATTTTGTTACCGTTCCCGCAGAAGCGCGCGCGTCCACATTCACCGTGAGGGGGTCCGGTCCGCTGGTCGGCGTGGGGGTGAAATTCGCGATCGCGCTCTCGCCCGTGACTACCGCCGATGACGCATTACAGCTGTATTTATTGAGAAATGCCGAGCCGCCGTTGGATGCCTGATACCCGACGACATATACGTCATTAGAAGTAGTAGTGTGTCCCGAAACGGTTGAGTTGGTCAGCGCAATGCCATGCGCCATTTCGTTATACTCCATCAGACCTCCTTTGTCGCCTTGGTAGGGGTGAATATTAAAATCGAAAAAACCACTAAGCACGCTGTGCCAACGGACATCCATGATAAGATTAGGATTTGCCGTCGGGACGCTACTGCAATTACCGCCTATAATTCTTGTATCGTTCAGGTAGCTTCTTGAAAACGTCGCCGATCCCTTACAATCTTTAGTACCTGTATTAGAATCAGTGGTGTCCACCATCGCGGTAAATGAGTCTATTTCTGGAGGGACACTATTCCAATCAAATTCATAGAATAATCTTTTGACGCTGTTACTGTCGCTCCAATACCCTGGGTCACTACCGCACCCAGCTCCCCACGCATTGGTAGAGTTAAGACCCATAAGATACACGCGCGCTATTGATTCTTTGGTTTCATATACAAAACCGATTTTACCGGCGGTGCATAGAGATTGCGGTCCCCGAGAATAATCAGGGTAACTAATAAGCTTTGTCAGATCCGTATAGTATTCCGTTAAAAACGCGTCCTCATTGTTTGTCTGTTGGCGCCCTACTATAAATACCCTTCCGGAATTGCCGGCTGCCACCCCCGCTCCCACGTCATTGGGAACTCCTGAGGAATTGTGCACCTCGTGCCATATGACCCATCCCGCGGAACTATATTTCCTCAAAAATACATGCCCTCCATTTGCGCTGGTGTATCCCGTTACAAACACATTTCCATTGTTGTCCACGCTCACGCCATATCCTGTTTCGGTTCCACTCTCATCAGGCAATGTAACACCAAAAATAATTATTGAAGCCTGATACGTTTTAGACCACACATACGCGCCACCGGTGGTATACTTTCTCACAAACATATCGGTATCAAACCAAGACGCCTGAATATACCCCGTCATATACACGGAAGAACCCGATACCGCGATGCCGAGCGCGGATGAGTTGTATACTGAGGAATATGATACCGGAAATCCTGTGCGAAGATTTCCGCTTGGGCCATACGACAGCAAGAGCGCCTCAATGCCTGTCCCCGATGCTTTTCCCCGGTGCCCCGCCACATACACATTCTCCGCGGTATCAAGCGCGACCGCGCGCGCAACGGTCTGAGCGCCCTGCGCGTACACCACTGTCCCGCCGGAACCAAACGATGTTACTAATGATCCGGCTGAATCATACTTGCGTATGAATGCCTTTCCGTCCTGGCTGCCCGCCACATATACGGCACTGCCGCTGGGTGTTACCGCGATGCCATATCCCGATTCATTGCCCCCCGCATTATCATACACCGCCGACCACGCTATACTGCCGTTTGCGTTATATTTAATGACATACATATCAAGCCCTGTCGCGGGAGCGTATTGTTCTCCGGTGACATATGTATTATTACTGCTGTCCACGGCAACGCCGTATCCGAACGCGTACGCCTCCTCTTGCAGATCGTACGTCGTCGTACGCTCAAGACCAAACGTGGAGCAGATGGGCGGAAGAATATCGCTGGTGATATACCCTACTATTTTTATCTTCCATCCATGGTTAAATCCCGGGGCCGGCACGCTGTATTGAAATGTGCCGCCTGAGCTGAGAGGAAACACCCCTTGATTTGCCCATGCGATATCATCGCCGCCGCCGGCGGATCTCCCGCGTAAAAGCACGTATTCGGAAGACGACGTATAGTCTTTGCGGATTTTAATATACCCATCCACCCCGCTATCCCCATCGGGCCAATGCATCGCCGCTTCAGCTTCCAAAATAACGCCGGTCGCACTAGAAGGGATAATGTTATCCGAATCACCATAGGTAGCCCAATTAGTAGAAATAGAGCCCACATTTGACCCGCTTATGGAATACCACGACGGCGTATAACTGGCGACTTCGGTTGGGGCTATAAATATATTAGTGGCAGTAGTATACCCTATTATCCTTATCCACCATCTAGTGGTATCGCGGCTCGGGGGCTCTACACTGTACTCAAATGTGCCATCTGAGCTGACAGGAAACACCCCTTGAGTTACCCATCCGATACTGTCGCCGTCGCCGCCAGATCTCCCGCGTAAAAGCACGTATGCGGGAGACAGAGTATCTTTACGAATCTTAATATGTTTATCTATGTCCTGACTACCATAATCACCATCAGGACCCGACATACTCAGTTTAGCTTCCAAAATAACGCCGGTCGCGCCCGGAAGAATAGGTTCGTCTGCGATTGCACCTGCATATGGCACCCATCCAGTAGTGTTCGTGCCGGTTGTTTCAATTGGGGGTATAAATACTACAGCGGCAGTGGTATACCCTACTATCCTTATCACCCATCCTTGACTAAATCCATCCCCGCCTGTTGGTTCGCTTATTACTTTGTATTGAAATGTGCGGGTTGAACTGACAGGAAACACTCCTTGATTTGCCCATGCGGCTTTGTCGCCGCCAGACATCGCTTTCCCGCGTAAAAGCCAATATTCAGAAGATGACACGTCGTCTTTACGGATCAATATAGACGCATCAGTACCACGCGTTGCCGCTTCAGCCTGCAAAATAACGCTGGTTGCTTCAGGGGGAATGTACGCGGATACGGATGCCGTCAACCAATCGGTTTGACCACCATCACTATCGCTATTGATGACAACAGGCGATATAAACACCGGACCGCCGGTCGTCTGCGCATGCGCAAACAACGGCATCGCGCCTATCGCGCTTGCGATACCAATAACTATACAGCACGCCCCGGCAAGCGCTTTCATTTCATGCCTCATGTTCCAAGGTTTACGTTTCATGGTTTCGGTATGCAAATATCAAATACGTACGGGATAGCATTGCGAACATAATCCGCATTGATGAGGCACGTGTAGGGCATTTCCCCCGGCGGCACGATAATCGGCGCACCCGTAACAAACGATATGGCTTGATCGGTGTTATTCACGATACCACTCTCAAGATCACGACAGCGGACATAGTATGTGTGGGGTGTCGCAGTCGTACTCTGCAGGCCGGTCAGCGTGACCGAGTGAGCGGTGGTGCCGGTGTGTGTAAATGTTTTCATCACGCTTGCGCCGTAGGGCGTATTGCTCACGGTCGAGTATTGGCACTCCGCGTTCACGTCTGTTTTCACGCTCATGATAACAGAAGCGGTTCCCGCGGGGAATGTGGCGGGTGTCGGCTGGCTCATGGAGCCGTCGGTGCGCCAGAGGTATCCGTCGTAACGGGTCGGTCCTACGCCGCTCCCTTGCGCGATGCAAAACTTCGAAGGACCGCAGATGTTGGGCGCTGTACAATCGGAGTTATGGGTACAGTCTGCAGTGCACACATTTACCGGAGGTGGAGGCGCTATCACCGCAGAGACCTCGATCGTTTCGTAGGCGGTGTTGCTACCGCCTTGATTATCAACCACCTTGAGTGAAAGCGTGTAGGTGCCCGCGGCGGTATACGTATGCGACGATCCAACACCGGTCGCGCTTGGCGAGCCATCCCCCCAATTCCAGCTGTATTGCGTAATACTCCCGTCAGAGTCGTAGCTTCCACTGCCATCGGCGGATAGTGCAAACGGTGCGATGCCCGGTGGTGTTGGTGTTACGGCGATCAACGCCACCGGATTCATATTTATGGGAAACGCAATGATAAACGAAATCGGATAGCCGCTTGTGTTTGCATACCCCCCCGGCGTATTCTGACACCGCACATAATACAGATACGGTATGCCATAAGTAAGGTTCGTAAGCGGTACCGTATGATTTTTAAGATCGGAACTGGTGAAATTATTTGTCATAAGGTCAAACGTAGTATCGCTGTCTTGATTATATCGGCAATACGCATCGTCATCGGTGACCACGCTCATAATCGCTGTTATGGTGCCTGAAGCAAGCGTGCCTGAAGGCAATCCGTTTGAAATAATTGGCGGCGTGGTGTCTGGTAGCGGAGAATCAACTTGAAACATATACGGGAAATCTACCGCATTGGTATTGCCCTCTCCGTCGCGGCATTTTACATAATAATTGTACACCGTGCCGTCGGTGAGGCCGGTAATGGGCTGTGTGTGGTTCGTGACTCCTGTGGTGCCAAACGGCGTCATTGAGGCAAACACAAGTCCGTTTGTCGTGCTATAGCGGCACGTCGCGCTTTCATCCGTGGTCCCCCCCAGCGTCGCAGAGGTCGTACCCGCAAGGAGTGTTGAGCCGGGAGAATTGAATATAAATACCGGCGGTTCGGTGTCGGGTATCGCGGGCGTTGTTATGGAAACGGTGTTTGACGGAGTGATGAGCCCGCCGCCGTTAACCGCGTCCACCCGGTAGGTATATGCTGTTTCCGGTGAAAGACCGCTGTCCACGTAAGTAAGCGCTGCCGAGCCAAGCGTGGCGATGAGTATGCTGTCGCGATATACGCGATAGTTTGCGATCCCCGACTCGGGATCGATTGATGCGGTCCAGGTAAGCTGAATCTGAGTTGAAGAAATCGCGCTTCCCGAAAGCACCGGCGCGGGTGTCGGCGGCGTGAGATCAGGTGGAGCATAAGTCGTGTCGGAATCGATATTGGAATAACCGCTGTTGTTTCCTGCGCCGTCATACGCTCGCACACGATAGCTATAACTCGTGGACGGAGCAAGACCTGTATCGCTATAACTTGCGACGGGAGAAGTGGTGATTTCGGTAAAATTTGCACACCCCGTGCCGGTGCATCGCTCGATGCGATACCCCATAACTCCCGAACCGCCCGTGTCAGTGGATGCCGTCCACGTAAGATTGATCTGAGACGTTGAAGCGGCAAGAGCGGCGAGCGTGGTCGGATTAGTAGGGGGAATTCCGTCGGAAAACGTCACTGCATATTCCTTCCCCGCGCTACTGGAAAAATTTCCTGCGGCATCATATGCAAGCACATAATAGCCATAGGAAGTGCCTGCTAATAGACCGGTATGCTGGTACGTTGTTGTCGGCGCAGAAATAGTAATGTCTGGAAGTATGGGCGCGGGAGTACAACACACCCCTTTGAATCGAAATATCTTATAATAAGCCACCTCGATATTATCCGATGATGTCGTCCATGAAACAGTGATTTGAGAAGTAGATACCGGGGTAGCCTTCACCTTCACCGGAAAAGGGGGAATGATATCGCCCGTAAAACCGCAGTTATTAAAAAGCCACGCGCCGGGGAGCTCCGCAAGATTAGCTGGAGACGTTTTGCTGTTTCCACAATCGTATTTATCGTTTATATTTTCTGAAGGAAACATTTTATGGCACTTAAGCACCTCTGATGACGACTGTTCGCAACCATAATTATATGTCGCACTGTATACGGCTGGAGGAATCGGGGAATAAAATTGCAGGTCGGGATAGGGATACCCCGTCGCTGTTCCCGTCAATGGTCCTTGTGCGGGTCGTACGTTTAGCGCGGCGCGCGCTTCGCCTGCCACACCTAATAGAGCAGCAGAAAAAACAAAGATGGTAATGGCGATTTTTATGCGGTGCAAGATGCTAATATCCATATATCATTTTTTCATCAACGTATTGATTTTCGTATCCGCGTTGAGGATAGCCTGGTGAAGCGGCTGATCTCCCGCGACCTGCGCATCGATCATCTCGGTAAACACCTGTTTGATCACCTGATTGTCGAGCTGGATCCATGATACCGCGGAAAGCGCCTGTTCGGCGAATACTTTCATCTGCGGATCTTCTTGCTGTGCGGCGATTACACTCCTCCGGCTTCCCGGCCGCTGGGTAACCGAGGCGTAATACGCGCTGATGTTGTGTTGGGCGAGAAAATGCAAAAACTGCCATGCCGTATCTTTGTTGGGAGAATTTTTATATATAGCATACCCCCAATAATCGGCGTAATTTTTTTTAGTGATGGCGTTTTTCACCTGGGGAAACGGGGCGACCGCAAACCGCAGGCGCGGAGACTTTCTTACAATGCTTTCTTTTGTGCTCGCGTATCCCAGCATCATCGCCACTTTTCCCTGCGCAAACATGCTTTCTGAATTTTCTAAAGAAGTGCCTGACCAGCTGTAATTCGGACTTGTCTGTTTTGCAAATGATGTATAAAACTCAAGCGCCTTTTCTATAGGAACCAATCCGCTGGCGAGATTTTTAAAATTAATGCGGCCGGTGGCATTCGATAAAAGCGCCCCGTTTTGCAGCATAAGCGCCATAAGAATATCGCTCGAAAACTCAACATTCTTTCCCCCGCCGAGTGCTGCTCCCGAAACAGCAATATCGCCGGCTTGCTTGCGCCTCGTGAGCGCCTGTGAGTATTTCGTGAATTCTTCCCAGTCCTTCGGGGGAAATACAATGCCGGCGCTGTTAAATAAATCAATGTTGTAATACAACACAAGCGTATCCGTATACAGGGGAACACCGAACAGATTTTCCTCAAAAAGAAAGTCTTTCTGCGCCACATCTACGAATTGCTCGCGAAACTCAGACGCGGGAAAAATTTCTTTCGGCGCGGCGGCAAGAAGATCGCTGTACCGATACAGCCATGTGTGATGCACGCTGAAAATATCCGGGCCTTCGCCCGCGGCGAAGGCGCGCAAAAGATCCCGTTCATATGTGTTTTCCAATTTGTTATAATACGCTATCTCTATACCAGGGTTCTCCTCCTTAAATAATGTAACGAGGTTATCGTAGACGGTGGCATCGTCCATCGTTCCCCACACAACCAATTTTGATTTTTTAATGGTCGCTTTATCGATGATCCGCAGACCCGGTATCACGCCCGCCCACACAAGCACCCAAAACACCCCCACACAAGCAAGTACCGCGCCGATAATGTATTTTACTTTACCCATACGTCATGAATCATGAAACGTGAAACGTGAAACATAGTGCGTTTTTATGCTCTATGCTTCATGATCCATGCTTCATGCTTTTGTGAATATCATCCCGAAATGAAATGCGCCGGCTTCAATTTCTTTTTTGAACACGAATCCTTCCTGTATAATAAGTTTTTCTATCGCTTCTTTTTCCATGCGTAAATTGCGCATGGGTCCAAACGACGCTTCTTTTTCCCAGTCCACAAATATCGCGCTACCTCCAGGCTTCAATACGCGCATTGCCTCACGTACAACCTCGACGCGTTTCTCCGTTTGAAATAAAAGATTGGTCAAAAGGACCGCGTCTTGGGACCCGTCGGCGCAGCCGCTCGCTCCCAGCACCTCCACGTTCGCCTTTTTAAGATCGATGTTCAATAATCCCCCGATGCGAGCCTTTGATCTTGTCGAGCTGAGCGCGGAATCCTGAATATCGATCGCGTGCACTTTTCCTTCCGCCCCAACGAGCTTTGCGGCGGCAAGCGTGAAATCTCCCTGACCACAGCCAAAATCGGCAACCTGCATTCCTTCGCCGATGCCCGATTGCGCAAGCACAAATGAAGGATTGAGAAATTTTACGCTTTGCTGGGTTATGGAAGCCATATTTCGTTTTATAAACACACGATAGATGCCACCCTATCTCCTGTAGCAAGCCGCATCACCCGCACTCCTTGCGTTGCCCGCGCAAGCGCCGGTATCGACACGAGCTGAGTCCGTATCACTTGTCCTTTCTTTGAGATCGCGATAAGATCTTCCTCTTCTTGTGAAATGAGCAGTGATGCCACGAGCTTTCCTGTTTTTTCGCTGACATTATATGTCTTGATCCCCTGTCCTCCGCGGCCTTGCGCGCGATATTCGTCAAGCGTTGTCTTTTTCCCAAGCCCATGCTCCGAAATGACCAGCAGTTCAAATTCATTTGCTCTCCCCGCGGGGATCACGTCCACGCCCACGACTTCATCCCCTCCTTTGAGCGTAATGGCGCGCACGCCGCCGGCGGTACGCCCCATGGCGCGCACGCTCTTTTCATGAAACCGGATCGCTTTGCCGTTTTTGGTAAGGAGAATGATCTCGTCATCGCCGTTTGATACGCGCACCCACTTGAGTAGATCGCCGCCTTTGAGTGTGATCGCCTGCACTCCGGTGCTTCTGACCGTCGTAAACTCCGATGCTTTCACTTTCTTAATGATACCATTTTTCGTCGCCATGATTAAGTGGATAGTGCTTTGGGCGTCGCTTTTTCCTTTTTTGCCGAGCATTTCTTTGAGCGGTACCAGCGCGGTCACCGCATCTTGCTGTTGGATATCAAGGATGTTCGCGATCGCCTTTCCTTTTGATACGCGCGACGCTTCAGGCACTTCGTATGCCTTCGTCTGGAACACTTTTCCCTTGTTCGTAAAGAATAAAATGTTTGCGTGCGCGTTCGTCGAGAGCAGATGCTCCACGACGTCTTCTTCTTTTGTTTCCATGCCGATGATCCCCTTCCCGCCTCTGCGCTGGGTGCGGTACATCGCGGGATTCACGCGCTTGATATATCCTCCGTACGAAAGCGCGATCATGGTCTCCTCGTCGGGAATAAGATCCTCTTCTTTGAACTCCGACACTTTTCCTTTTATGATCTTTGTGCGCCGCGCGTCCGCATATTTTTCTTTGATCTCTTCGAGTTCTTTTTTCACGACGCCGAGGATCTTTTTGGGGTCCTTCAAAAGGCCGCTCAGATATGCGATGAGTTTTTTCTTTTCTTCGAGCTCGTCTTCGATCTTTTTGCGTTCAAGCCCGGCGAGCGTCTGCAATTTCATTTCCAAGATCGCGTGCGCCTGGATCTCGGTGAGTGCGAACGTACGCACCAGTTGTACATGCGCATCTTCTTTCGATGCTGACTTTTTAATGGTCGCGATGATCCGATCGATATGGTCAAGCGCCTTTTTCAGCCCTTCAAGGATATGCGCGCGGTCTTGTGCCTTTCCGAGGTCGTAGCGCGTTCTGCGCTCCACCACCTCTCTGCGGTGCGCGATAAAATATTCGAGTACGGCTTTCAGCGACAGCACGGTCGGTTGAATGCCATCCACGAGCGCAAGGATATTGCAGTGGAACGCCTTTTGAAGATCGGTAAGTTTATAGAGCTTATTGAGTATCTTTTGCGGGAACGCGTCGTTTTTGAGATCGATAGCGATGCGCAGGCCGTCTTTGTCCGATTCGTCGCGGATATCCCTGATGCCTTCAATCGTTTTTTCCCGCACGAGGTCGGCCATCTTCTCGATCAGCGACGATTTATTCACCTGAAACGGAATCTCCGAGATGATGATCTGATGGTGTCCGCTTTTTGTTTCCGCGATCTCCGCTTTCCCGCGCACGGTAAGCGGCCCCCTGCCGGTGCTGTACACCGTCACGATATCGTCCTGATTATACACGATGCCGCCTGTCGGAAAGTCGGGTCCTTTTACGAATTCAAGCAGTGCCGTAACATCCGCTTTCGGGTGGTCAATGAGGTGTATGGTTGCGTCCACCAGCTCGCCGAGATTATGGGGAGGGATGTTGGTCGCCATGCCCACCGCGATGCCCGTTTGTCCGTTAAGCAGTAGCTGGGGCACGCGCGCAGGAAGCACCTTCGGCTCTTTGCGCGTACCGTCGTAGTTGTCGACAAAATCAACGGTTTCTTTTTCGATATCAAACAGCATTTCTTCCGCGACCGCGGTCATACGCGCTTCGGTATAGCGCATCGCCGCGGGCGAATCGCCGTCCACCGAGCCGAAATTCCCCTGCCCATCCACCAAGGGATAGCGCAGCGAAAAATCCTGCGCCATGCGCGCAAGCGCATCGTACACCGCAATGTCGCCGTGCGGGTGATATTTACCGAGCACATCGCCGACGATGCGCGCGCACTTTAAAAATTTCACGTTGTGCCGGAGGCCGAGCTCCGACATCGCGTACAAAATTCTCCGGTGCACCGGCTTGCTTCCGTCCCGCACATCGGGTAGCGCGCGCATCACGATGACTGACATCGCATAGTCAAGATACGACTCTTTCATTTCGTCGACGATCTCGCGCGGCTCAACGTTTCCTATAGAGAATTTTTGTTCTTCTTCTGCCATGAGTTATTGTTCGTTCTTGATTCCCTCTACGATATCTTTTACATTCGCCATCACGCTTTCTTTAAGCCCGGGAAGACGAAACTCGCCCGGCAACCCGATGGTGTCCGCCGCACTCTCGCTCAGCGAATGCGCAACGGAATTACGGATGGAAAATACGTACAGCGACGCAACTACCATGAAAAATCCGATCATGGAAAAAAGAAATATCTTCCGCTTCACCGGCTCCGGCTTATATTTTAATTGCTGAAGAAAATGAATCATAATACTGCGCTTTGCATTATAAAATTATACTCTCTTTGATCGGTTTCGCCGCCCCGCTCTTTCTTTTATCTTAATCCGCCAGCTGGCGGACAGCCCTTCAATAACTATTATATACGAAAAGGGCGTGAGAGGATTAAAGAAAGAGCGGGGCGGCGAAACCGATCACAATCAAATACGGTTCATATAACAACCTTCTATCCTATGCCACGGAAAGCACCATAACTTTTGTTTCTTCCTGAGGAAGGTCTTTTTTCTTTATGGTTATTTTATCCACGGGTCCGTCGCCATGCAAAACGCCCATCGCCTTCAAAAACGGCTCGACGCTTCCCAATGCAAGCGTGAGTCCGGGAACCTTATAATGCATCGGGATCACGATGCGCGGCTCTATCTTTCCCACCAGCGACGCCGCCGCTTCGGCATCAAGCATATGGATCTCTTCCTTCCCGATGCGATGCGTGCCGCCCACCGGCACCATAAGCACGTCGATCTCGCCGATCTTTTCCAAAATAGCGTCCACCTGCTTGGGGGTGGCGTTATCAAGGTGGCACAGCGTCACGCCCTCCATAACGATCGTGTAAATCGTGGATTTTCGCACCGCTTTTGTTCCTTCATGAGCATGAAAAAACGAAAAGCCGTTAATCAGAACACCTTTCACCTCGTATTCCCCTTCGCCCGAGATCACAACACTGCCTTCGGGAGTCGTCATATCGCCGTCGTTGCCATCGCCTGAAAGCAACACAACATCCGCCTTTCCTCGCGGCGGATTGAGCCCTATTCCTTTCCCAAACGGACTTATGACAAAAGTGATGTCGCCACTTGAAACCTTAAAACACGCCTGACCATACCATGTGATTTGCATGCCTCTCATGGTAGCAGATTTTACGCGGGAAATCAATGGTAAAAATCAGAAAAATTGCCCTTTTCAGTATGCGCGGTATATAATGGAACTATGCGGAAAAAATTACTTATCGTCGGGGCGCTTTTTATGATAGCGATTCCGCTCGTTGCGCTTGCGGCCGGTCTTGTTCCCTGCGGACGAACCGGGTTTGACGCGACAGCCGCAGAAAAAGAACCATGCTCTTTGTGTCATCTTTTTGTGCTTGGCGATGTCATTACCGATTTCCTTACTATGCAAATCGCGCCTGCGCTCGCGGTACTCGCGTTCGCGTGGGCGGGGTTTAAGATACTCACTTCAGGCGGGTCGCCGGGCGCGCGTCAACAGGGCATAGTCATAATCAGAAACACCATCATTGGCCTGCTTATCGTTTTTGGCGCGTGGATCATTATTGACACGCTCCTTACCTCCCTTGCGGGAACATTTTTTAAGACATCCGGGGGCACAATGCCGTGGAATACGATCCAGTGCATACCCCCTTTGCCTATCGCGCCAACGGGCGAGATAGGGTTCACCGATAAAAAATCGGTTGAATTGATCGCGTTAATTAATTGTGTTAATGCTGTGGTTCCTACGCTGAGGATAACATCGACAACGGATACAAATATCGCCGCCGGCACCTGCAATCCAGCGGATCCAAACGAAAAATTTAAAGATGCGAATAATTGCCAACATACGAAAAATTCATGCCATTACGGGGGAACAACGTGCATGTTTCGAGGAAGCTTTGCCTTTGATTTTGGGATCGGAGCTGTATCAACAGACCCTTCCTACGCCACAGTGGCGGCAGCGGTGTTAACGTGCAATAGCGCTGCATACGTTTTAAACGAAACAACTCACGGTCATGCGAGCATCGGCGCGGTCAATGGTTGCGGCTGTGACTAATCCTCTTTACTAAACCGCAAACAACTTCTTCGCGTTCTGTGTTGTTCGCTTCGCAACTTCTTCACGCGACAATCCTTTGATATCCGCGATCCGCTGGGCCGCATATTTCACGTATGACGGCTCGTTTCTTTTTCCGCGATGGGGAATGGGTGCCACGAACGGCGCGTCCGTTTCCACCAATAGCCGCTCAAGCGGCACGCTCCGCACAAGCGCGTCGTAATCACGCGTAAACGTAAGCACGCCCGAAAACGAGAGATAAAACCCGAGATCCAAATAGTTCTTTGCGTCTTCTTTCGTGCCGGTAAAAAAATGCATGACGCCGGGGATAGCGGACAGCTTATAGCCGTTGGCTTTTAGCAATTCAAAAAGGTCGTCATGCGCGTCTCGGCAATGAATAATGGGCGGCTTTTTTACCTTGTATGATAATTCAATGTGTTTGATAAAAAGCTCTTTCTGTTTTTCTTTTGCCCGTTCTTCGCTATCCGCCATCCTAAAATAATCAAGTCCTGTTTCTCCTATCGCTACCACTTTTTCGTCCTTCGCCAATTCTTCTATTATTGAAAATTCACCCGCCCTACTGGCATCAGTGGGATGCACGCCGACTGCCGCATACACGCCTTCCTGATATGCGTGAGCGATCGCAACTGCTTTTTGCGAATATGCGGCGTCCGTCCCCACGTTGATCATCCAAATATTTTCATCAAGGCACCGTTTGATCACCGCATCGCGGTCAGCATCAAAGTCCTTAAAATTAACATGCGCATGCGAATCAAAGAGCATTGTTATTGTAGTTTCGGGAAAAGAGATGTCGCCGGTTTTTGAAAATGCACTACGATACCGGTATTACCGGCAAGTGCCGTGATATCCGTGCCGATCGCAACAGCGATTTTTTCCGCGGTCTCCGGAAGAAACGGCGCGAGCATATACGCGATAGCGGCAAAAGTATGCGCAAGCTCCGCAAATACCTTACTTGCCCCTCTTGGGTCCTTTACGGCAAGCTCCCACAGCTTCGCATCTTCCACTGCTTTATTTGACCGTTCAACCAATACCCATACGTGCTCAAGCGCGCGGTGGAGCTGAAACGCGGTGATCGCGTTTTCATATTTTTGGTATATTTCCTTTGCATGCGCGAGAACCCCGCTTATCGTAATGCCTTTCACGGCCTCGGGGTGCGTGAACGCAAGCGCCGTCACGCGCGACACCAAATTGCCGAGTCCGTTTTGCAAATCAGCCGTATAGCGTTCTTCAAACCGCGCGAATGAAAAATCCCCGTCATCATCCGAGGGCATCTCGCGCAACAAATAATACCGTACCGCGTCTTTCTGATATTTCACTATCAGCTCCGCGGGGTCAACCACATTCCCCAGCGATTTGGACATCTTTTGCCCCTCTATGGAAATATGCCCGTGGACCGCGAGCATCTTCGGCAGATTGTTTTCCAAAAACCCGCATGCGAGCAAAAACGCCGGCCACATCATCGCGTGAAATCGTAAAATATCTTTTCCGATCACCTGTGCGTCAGGCGGCCATCGTTTGTTAAAATCACCTGTGCCGTAGCCCGCGCCCGATACATAATTTAAGAGCGCGTCCACCCACACATAGATCAGCTGGTGTTCGTCGCCCGGCACAGGGATCCCCCACTCCACGCTTTCTTTCGGCCGCGACACGCTGAAATCGCGCACGCCTTCCTCGGAAAAAAGATTAAGCGCTTCTTTTTTGCGGAATTCGGGAATGATGCGAAACACGTCCTCGCGGATAAGCTGTTCAACCTTTTTCGCGTATTTTGAAAATTTGAAAAAATAATTTTCTTCACGCACGGCCTGCGTTTCTTTTTTGTGAATACGGCATTTTCCTTCTTCGTCTATCTCCGCCTCGCGCAAAAATGCCTCGCATCCTACGCAGTAATTCCCCTCATATTCTCCTTTGTAAATATCGCCTGTGTCCGCCATTTTCTTCCACATCTCTGCGACAACGGGCACGTGCGTTGTTTGGTCGCTCGTGCGGATGAAATGATACTCGGAAACACCGAGTGCAAAGCACAGCGCATCAAACCGAGCCGCTATCATATCAACGTACGCGCGCGGCTCCATAATGTTTTTTTCCGCCGCTTCCGCTACTTTTTTTCCGTGCTCATCGGTGCCGGTAAGCAAAAACACGTCTTCTCCCAAAAGACGGTGATACCGCGCAAGCACATCCGCCTGCAGAAGCTCCATCGCATACCCGATATGCGGCGGGGCGTTTACATACGCAATGGATGTGGTCACATAGAATTTTCTGCTTGCATGAGTCATACGCTAAAGGATTATCGCGCCGCCTTATTCCTTTACACTATCACATCCCTCTCGCCAAAAACAACCATATAAACAAAAATAAACAGAAATAGATAATATTATTTCATGTCGTTATTCTAGCGATAGCGCGAATAACAACATGAACGCATGATGCCCTCCATGGTTAAGAAAGGATCTGCGCCGCCGTGATCGCGCCAAGCACGATCACAAACGCAATCGCCTTTTTTTTGTGGAATTGCTCTTTTAAGAAAAGCACCGCGGAGACATATACCAACAACGGCTGAATGGAAAAAAGCAGTACGGTATACACGATCCCAAACTGCTGGAAACTGTAAAAATACAGCGTGATAGCAATCGCGGAAAGCGCCGCAGGAAGAAAAGAAAGCCGCATTGCCTGAGCCGGCAACCGCGCCGCATGCCTCGAAAACAGCAGGAAGATCGCAATCGCGATCACGCCGGAACGCACAGTTGCAAACGCCACAGGATGCCAATACAACAATAATGTTTTTGCGATCACCGCCTCGATCGGCGCGGCAACCGCCGCCCACATCACAAACTCAAGCGTGCGCTTTGCTATGGCAACCCGATGATGTTCCCAGTGCGACCAAAATACCGCACCCGTGGCAATAAGCGCGGCAACGACCACAACCGCATTGCGCTCATCAGAAAATAAAAAAGACGATACCAGTACCACGGGGATATAATGCAGAAGGTCGAGCGTTTGCACTTCGCCAAGCCCGTCATCGTCAAGCGCGCGATAATACGTGATAGCCAGCACGAGCATCACCGCCGCAGATGCTAAAAACAACGCGAGTAGTTCTCCGGCAAAAAGCTCAGGAGGAAGCGGCGGAGAAAAGATCAGAAACAATATGACCATCGCGCCAAAATACACCGGGTACCCAAAACGAAGATATGCGCGGTAATCGACATTGTGAACCGATAAGATCACTTTATCGAAGGTAAGCGAGCCCGCTGATATAACCGCCGCAATAAGAGGAAAAAATGCGTTCATACTTTTGCTGGTGAGATCACGATCACAAACTCACCGCGCATATCATCGGCTTTCAGCCCAGCGAGACACTCGCCGGGGGTGCCGCGATATACCGTTTCAAATTGTTTCGTGAGCTCTCGCGCAACCACGATGCGCCTCTCCTTTGCATACTCGGCAAGCGCGGTAAGCGCCTTTTCTATCCTGTGTTTTGATTCGTACAACACCGCGGTTTCGCGCATTATTACTGCTTCTTCAAAAAATGTTTTCCTTCCTTTTTTGTGCGGCGGAAACCCTAAAAATATGAACCGGTCGGTGGGAAACCCGGATACGGAAAGCGCGGCGAGCGCGGCATTCGCCCCGGGAATCGGAACGATTGTTACTTCGTCGCCGAATCGTTTAACGACTGCTTCAACAAGCAGTCCCCCGGGGTCGGATATTCCCGGCGTGCCCGCATCGGAAACCAATGCCAGATTTTTCCCTTCCGCAAGCATATCCATGATACGCTCTATTTTTGCAAGCTTGCTGTGTTGATGATATGATTGAAGCGGTTTTTTAATGTCGTACCGGTCAAGCAGTTTTTTTGTCACGCGCGTATCCTCGCAGAGGATCAGATCGGCCTCTTGCAATATCCGCACGGCGCGGAAAGAAATATCTTCCAAATTTCCTATCGGCGTCGCTACAATAAATAAATGTGACATAGCGTTTCCTTGTTCTGAATTATGATCCTCGCTCCTCATATGCTTGCCGGCGCCGCGTTGGCAACCTCCATCCATCATCCGGTTCTTCTTGCTCTTGGCGCCGCAGGGCTTCACTTTCTCCTTGATGCGCTCCCCCACTGGGAGTATGACATTATGACGTCAAAAAAGACAGCCGCATGCAAGATCACGGCCGATATCGCCGCGGGACTTCTGATCATTCTTTTTATACTCCAGCGCTTTGGCTCCGCAGAGCAAGCGCTTCTTGTGTGGGGCGCGTTTTTCGGCATTGTTCCTGACGGTCTCTTGGCAATCCACCTTTTCTCGCGCGGGAAATATCTTCGCCGCCATATGCAATTTCATACCTTCTGGCACGCGCTCATTACACCCATAGGAACTCGCCCGCCGCTGTGGCTTGGCGCTACGACCGAAATCCTTGTTGGTGCCGCTTCTCTTTTCCTGCTCTTACGCTGATCCTGCCTTTTTCTTCGCAAGATCATCCAACAACTCGCCTCCAATCGTCGCAAGCGGCACCGCAATAAGCATGCCCATAATGCCGCCGAGTTTCGCGCCGACAAGCAGAGCGACAATGACCACCACCGGATTAAGCCCCGTGATCTTTTTTAAAAATAACGGGACCAGAATATGATTCTCGATCTGCTGGAGAACTCCGTAAAAAAGAAGCGTAAGGAGCGCGAGTACCGGCGAAACAAGGAACGCAATGGAAATGCCGACGAGCGCGGAAAACAGCGGCCCCGCGATGGGGATGATCTCAAAGATCCCCGCAACAAGCGCCAACAACAACGCATAAGGCACGCCGATCAGCGAAAGCCCGACAAACACAGTGATGCCCACGATGCATCCGAGCAGAAGCTGGCCTTCAAGCCATTTCCCCAGTTTTATTTCCACGCGCCGCCACACGTCAAGAACGTATTCCTCCTGCGCTTTGGGCGTCACAAGCCGTAAAAAATTCTCAACGCCTTTACGTTGCATCGCGAGATAAAACGAAGTCACGATCACCATGCCAAACGCCACCACCCCGCCAAACACATCCATAGCGGCAGACAACGCGCCAGAGGTTACACCAGTAATGCGCGCCTCAAGCCCCGTAGCGAATTCCTGCATGCTTCGCGCGTAATCGGGCGAAATGCCGCGCGTGGTACGAAAGATCTGTTTTGCCACGCTATCATAATAATCGGGAAGAAAAAGCACCAATTGCTTCACCTCCGCAAGGATCGGCGGGACAATGAAATAGAGTACCATGATAAGAAGCGCGACAAACCCAACATAGACCAGCGCAACACCTCCCATACGAGGGATATGGTATCGTTCAAAAAAACTCGCCCACCGGTCAACGGTAGACGCAATAATAACCGCGAGAAATACAAGCGCGAGGATCTCTTTTACGGAATACATGAGCGCAAGCCCAAGCACAACCGCCGCGATCTTCATGATCGCCGCAAACGAGATATCAATAACATACCGAGAAAATGCCATCATATACTATGCATCTTTGAATTACGAAATATTTATATAGTGGTATGTCCCGCCGCCATCCTCCTCTCTTTCTTTAATCCTCTCACGCCCTTTATCTGAAAAAAAATAATGAAGGGCTGCGCTTCCGTTAAGATAAAAGAAAGAGAGGAGGATGGCGGCGGGACAAGAATATGGCACGATTTCGTAATTCAAAGCGTATATGTATCCTACTCTTTTACTGCAATTACGTAAATATTAAACTTCCCCTGTTTTCCTCCGAAATACCCGTTCTCCCGAAGCGAAAACCCACTGCGGCGCATAAGCCGCTTCAGCGAAAATAAAGAAAAGCAATGATAGTATCGCTGTGCCTGCGCCTCACCTTTATTGTTTTTCCACGGGACGAACACGTCAAAAAAATCAAGCTGCGAGCGCCCCATGATCTTAGCGAGCGCCGCGCGCACCACAAGCGCGCGAT
>ERZ1292630.716-Hain-H41-02um-R3-716-length-33823-cov-7_pt2 | contig 32967 bp, 32 predicted proteins | sample MGYA00564408_ERZ1292630 | MGnify/ENA primary metagenome ERZ1292630 (study PRJEB36523, sample SAMEA6512641) | groundwater metagenome | collected 2019-01-08 | study: AquaDiva: Metagenomics assemblies of 32 groundwater samples
CCACCGCTATCGGTAAGACCGGTTCACATATTCTGACCACCGCCGCGTGCGAGACGTGCCACAAATCCACCACCAGTTTCGCCGGCACCAGGATGAATCACACCGGCATCACCACCGGCTGTGCCACTTGCCATAACGGTTCCACCGCTATCGGTAAGACCGGTTCACATATTCTGACCACCGCCGCGTGCGAGACTTGCCATAAGTCCACTACCAGTTTCGCTGGTGCCAAGATGAGTCACACAGGGATCACGACCGGATGTGCCACTTGCCATAATGGATCGACTGCCACAGGTAAGGGCGGGGGGCACTTCATCACCACGCGCGCTTGCGAATCCTGCCATCGCACCACCGGCTGGACACCGGCAACTAGCTATACGCATACAACGCCCTACTATAAGCCGCATAACGCGGGCGTGACCTGTGCCACTTGCCACAAAACCAATAATGAAGTGATCGCTTGGCAATACGGCGGTTACAAGCCCGATTGCGCCGGCTGCCATGCGGGCAAGTTCAAGCCCGATTCGCACAAAAAAGTGGATAGCCCGAAAATCTTGTACACGGTGACCGATCTCAAGAACTGCGCCGGGAGTTGCCATGAATATACGAGCAGCTCCTTCACCACTATCAAGCAGAGGCGCGACAGCAAACATCGCTCCACCGATGGGGGATTCTAAATTGAAAGTAAACACAGCATGATCAAGCTTGAAAAATGGATTTTCACTTGCCTGATACTAGGACTGGCGCAGTTCGCGAACGCACAGCTCTTGGATGAGATCGAAATCAATCCGGTGGCGGGTGGCGCCGAGGTCAATATCCGCTTCGCCTCGCAGATCCAATACCTGCGGCACTATCCCAAGGATAAGGGGGACAAGATCCAGGTTTATTTCCGGCTGTTGGCACTAGATACGCCAGAACCGCTGCAGGCACAGGAACAACGGAAATCGCCGCCCTCGGATTTACTGCCCTCGTTCACAGTGAGCTATAACACACGCGGATCGTGCGATGCTGCCAGCTCTAACCATTGTGTTGTTATCCAATTTTCGCGGCCAGTCCAATACAAGATTAAGCCGGGCAAAGATGCCTACAGTGTGACACTGCAAGTCACCGCACTAAGCAGCCCTGAAACTACCCAACCAAAGAGCGAAAAATAAACATGACCAGGAACAGTGAGGACACCATCCCATGAGGGTACCCATTCTTCTGATCTGCGCCAGCCTACTGCCAAGCCTCTCATGGGCGGAACCTACCGCCACCGCCCTTCCTCCCTCTCCAGCCACCGCAAACGCAAGCAGCACCGCCGCCGGCCCCATTGAGGCCCAAGCTGAAGCGCTTTTGATCAAGGGCCGCGAAGCGCTCAGCGCAGGCGATATCGAGCTTGCGATTGGAACATTAAACCGCTTACTCAGACTTCCCCCAACGCCATTTAAGCAAGAGGGCCAAGAACTCATCGGCTTAGCGCGCGAGCGAAACGGGCAGATCAGCAGAGCCAAAATTGAATACGAGCTGTATCTGAAAGAGTATCCAACGGGAGAAGGCGCGGAGCGAGTGCGCCAGCGCTTAGTTAATTTGGCCCCAGCGCAAACCCCGAAGCTGCGCGTAGCGAAAAAGCGGGATGAAGTTTCTGAAACGCTGATCTTCGGCAGCTTGTCGCAGAACTACTATTACGGCAATACACACGCCGAAATCACCACCAACACCACCTCCACCATCGACAAGGCAACCCTCTCCAGCACTGATCAATCATCCATCATTACCAACCTTGACTTGAATGCCCGTTTCCGCAGCAGCGAATACGACAATCGGCTCGTGCTGCGCGACACGCACACTTTGAATTTCCTCAAGACCGGCAAGGACGACAACCGTCTCACCTCAGCATTCTTCGATCTCAAGAACAAGGAGCACGACTATTCGGCGCGCATGGGGCGGCAGTCCGGTAACGCCGGCGGCGTGCTCGGCCGCTTCGACGGCGTCTTGGGCGGCTATGGCGTTGCGCCTAAGTGGCGCGTGAATGGCGTCATCGGCACCCCGGCGGAAAGCAGCAATCTGGAATCTCAACGTTATTTCTACGGCGCCAGCGTGGATGGCGGCACCTTCGCCGAGCACTGGAGCGGCAACGTCTACACCATTCACCAACGCGTCGACGATATTACTGATCGGCTCGCCGTCGGCGCCGAGCTGCGTTACTTCGATGCGAACCGTTCCGCCTATAGCTTGATTGACTACGATGCATCCTATGAGGTGCTTAACGTCGCGCTCTTCCAAGGCAATTTAATTAGCGAGGATGGCACGTCTTACACGCTGCTGCTCGACCACCGCAAAACGCCGACCATGCAGACCACCAATGCGCTCTCCGGAGAGACCACCACTTCTATCCGTACCTTGCTGCAAACCATTTCAGAAGACGAGTTGCGCCGGCGCGCCAAAGCACTGACCGCCACCTCCGATTTCCTATTGTTCGGCGTGACGCGTCCCTTCACCCCGCGCTGGCAACTGGGTGGCGATATAAAACTATCGCAAGTCTCTGGTACCAGCGCCAGCGGCACCCTACCCGCTACTGAAGGGACAGGCATCGTGACCACGTATACCCTACAAGCAATCGCTACCGGACTGGTGTTCGATAAAGATATTACTGTGGTTAACGGGAGTTTGATCACGGGGCGGCAATATGATGGCCAATCGCTCTCGATCAACAACTTATCGACGTTTCAAGAAAAGTGGACGGTGGATGGTGCGCTACGTTTGTATACGCAAAAGGACAACCTAGGCACAAAGCTGACCCGCATCTCGCCGACCGTGCGCATCGGATACAAGATGAAAGAAAATTTCACCTTGGAAGGCGAAGCCGGGCTCGAACATAGCACGACCAACGGCACCACCCAACAGGACACAACGCAGCGCAGCTTCTTCTTTATCGGCTATCGTTGGGATCTATAAGAGATCTAAACGCGGCGCCAGGTCGTGCCTTGCGGGCCATCTTCCAAGATTACACCCGCGTCTGACAACTCTTTGCGAATCGCATCTGAGCGGGTGAAATCTTTGGCTTTACGCGCGGCTAGGCGTTCGGCGATGAGTTGGTCGATGCGCTCGGCGCTTAAACCGAATGCGGCAACGCCGCCCTTTAGATATTCAGCCGGGCTCGCTTGTAACAAACCCAATACCCCGCCCAAGGCTTTCAACAAACCGGATAGCTGGCCAGATTTTGCTTTATTCGCCTCTCGCGACAATTCAAATAGCACGGTGATAGCGCCATGGCTGTCGAAATCGTCGTCCATCGCAGCTTTAAAGCGTGCGGCATATGCATCGCTCCAATCTATCTCCACTGCTTCAGGTACCACATCACGCAGCGTGATGTAGAGCCCATCGAGCGACTGCTTGGCATCCTGCAAATGCTGATCCGAGTAGTTCAAGGGGCTGCGATAATGCGCGCGCAGAATGAAGAAGCGCACCGTTTCCGGATCGAATTGTCCTAGCACTTCGCGAATACTGAAGAAGTTGCCGAGCGATTTCGACATTTTTTCGTTGTCCACGCGCACAAAGCCGTTGTGCATCCAGTAATTCACGAACTGGTGGTCGTGCGCGCCTTCGCTTTGCGCGATTTCATTTTCGTGATGCGGGAATTGCAAATCCTGGCCGCCGCCGTGGATGTCGAATTGCTCGCCCAGGTAATGCTCGCTCATCACCGAGCATTCAATATGCCAGCCGGGGCGACCTTTGCCCCAGGGCGAATCCCAGGCCGGCTCATTCGGCTTGGCCGCTTTCCACAACACAAAATCGAGCGGGTCGCGCTTGTTCAAATCGACCTCGACCCGTTCGCCGGCGCGCAAATCATCCAGCGATTTGCCGGAGAGCTTGCCGTAGCCCTTGAAGCTATGCACGGCGTAATACACATCGCCATTCGGCGCTGGATAGGCGATACCTTTATTTACCAAGGTTTGAATCATGTCGATCATGCCCGGCACGAATTGGGTGGCGCGCGGTTCATGCGTCGGCGGCAGAATGCCAAGCTTGGCTTCGTCCTCGTGCATGAATTGGATGAAGCGTCCAGTCAGCGCGTCGATCGGCTCATTATTTTCCGCCGCACGCTTGATGATTTTGTCGTCGATGTCGGTGATGTTGCGCACATAGTTCACCTCAAAGCCGCTAGCCTGAAGCCAGCGATACACCATGTCGAACACCACCATCACCCGCGCATGCCCCAAGTGGCAATAGTCGTACACTGTCATGCCGCAGACGTACATGCGCACATGACCAGGATTCATCGGCTGAAATATTTGCTTGTCGCGTGCGAGGGAATTGTAGATCAACATAAAAAAGCTTCGCGGCTAATCAATCTCACTGGAGAGCACGTGCTGCGTCAGACGATGCCGCGCTCGTGCATGCCCCATGAGTTTGAACAGCGCCGGCATCTCGGGACCAAAGGTCTGGCCCGTCAGCGCGGCTCTCAGCGGCAAGAATAGGTTCTTGCCGCTCGCGCCACTGGCCAACTTGACGCGATTGGCGAAGGCTTTGAAATCCATATCCTCCCCCAGCGCATCCACCGCCGCACGGAAAAAATTCGGCGTGGCGTTCTCCAGTACCTGGCGCGCATCATCGGAGAGCGGCAGCGCATCGGCGTACACCGCTTCCGCCCAGAGCCGGGCATCGTGTGGAAATACGATATTCGCGCGCACGGCTTGTGCAAACTCAGCCATCGACGCTTCCGGCACCCAACCCTTGAGTGTCGGGGCAAGCCAGTCCAGCAAGCTTGCCTCGTCGGCTTGCTGCACCGCCTGCGCTTGCCAGTAATCCAATTGAATGCGGTCGTAGCGCGCCGGGGCGCGGCCCAAGTGAGACTGGTCAAAAGCGTGTGACAGCGCATCCAGATCCATCAACCCGGTTTCAACGAAATGATGGCCTAAGCGCGCGAGGTAATTGTTGACCGCAATCGGGAAGTAACCCATTTCGCGTAATTCCTGCACCGAGAGGCTACCGCTGCGCTTGGATAAAGGCGCGCCCTGGGCATCGACGATGAGCGAGATGTGGCCGTAAATCGGCGCCGGCATATTCAAGGCTTGCAGCAGCGCGATTTGGCGCGGCGTGTTGGTGAGATGATCCTCGCCGCGCAGCACGTGGGTCACGCCCATCAACGCGTCGTCGATGGCATTGACGAAAAAGAAGGCAAAGCTGCCATCGGAACGGCGGATGATGAAATCGCCGATATCCTCGGACGGAAACCTTTGCGCCCCGCGCACCACGTCGTCGAAGGTGAGCGCCTCGCTTTTTGGCATGCGGAAACGCAAGGTATACGGCAAGCCGTCGTCTTTTTTCTTGACGACTTCATCCGGCTTCAAATGCGCGCATTTGCCCGAGTAGCGCGGCGGCTTGCCCGAGGCGGCTTGAACTTTGCGCGACACTTCCAACTCCGTTGCGCTGCAAAAGCAGGGGTAGACGCGGTCAATCAACTCCAGCTCGGCCATATATTTTTCATACGCCGCCGTACGCTGCGACTGGCGATACGGCGCGGCCGCCCCGCCCGCCCGCTCGCCTTCTTGCCAGTCGAGGCCGAGCCAATGCAAGTCTTCCATCAAGGCCTGGATATACTCTTCGCGGCTACGTTCAAAATCGGTATCTTCAATGCGTAATAGGAATGCGCCGCCTTCTTTGCGCGCGAGCAATACATTGAACAGCGCGGTGCGCACATTCCCAAAATGGATCAGGCCGGTCGGGCTGGGGGCAAAGCGAGTTTTCAAGGCAGGCATGAAATGGGGAAAAACAAATTGTCGCCGGGGCGCGGTTGTTGGTAAAATCGGTGGTTAGAACAAGGGCTTAACTGGACGAAAGTATAACATAATGACCTCACGCCACATTGTCTCCGCCCTCGCCCTCGCCGCCTTCCTATTCGCTGCGGCAAGCACGCCCGCCCGCGCCGACGAGCTGCAAGACATCCAAGCCTTGGTCAAACAGGGCAACCACAATCAAGCGCTCGACCGGGTCAATAGCTATCTAGCCAGCCGCCCCAAGGATGCTCAGGGACGCTTCCTTAAAGGCGTCATTCTCACCGAGCAGAACAAAACGGGCGAGGCGATCAAGGTGTTCACCGCGCTCACCGAGGACTACCCCGAGCTGCCCGAGCCCTATAACAACCTCGCAGTGCTCTATGCCTCGCAACAGCAATACGACAAATCGCGCCAAGCGCTAGAGTTGGCGATTCAAACCCATCCGTCCTATGCCACCGCACATGAGAACCTGGGCGATATTTACGCCAAAATGGCCAGCCAAGCTTATGACCGCGCCTTGCAGCTCGATAAATCCAACGCCGCGGCGCAGACCAAGCTATCGTTGATCAAGGAAATATTCCCGATCAATAACCGGCTTCAGCGCCCCTCAGCCAAAACGAGCGCCAGCGCACCAATAGTTAGCGCCGCGAAGCCACTCAGCGTCGTGCCGGCGCCCGCCGCGCAGCCGGCCAAGCCGATCACCCCTAGCCCGGCCCCCGTCGCACCGACAGCTGCCCCCGCTGCCAAGGCTGTTGAAAAAGTAATTGAGAAACCGACTGAAAAACCGCTGGAAAAAGCCGATAAGCCTAAGCAAGACCCGACGCAAGCCATCCTGGGCATGGTCAACAATTGGGCTCACGCCTGGTCGAATAAGAGTGTTGGCGAATACCTCGGCTACTATGCGCCGGATTTCAAAACGCCGAAGGGCGAGCCGCGTGCTGCGTGGGAAAAATTCCGCAAGGAACGTATCCAGGCACCAAAGAAAATCCAGGTCAGCGTATCCGGCGCCAAGGTCACGCTGAAGGATGAGACGCATGCGTCCGTCACCTTCCGCCAGCACTATAAAGCCGATACCCTTAATTCCGCGACCACCAAGACATTGGTGCTTGTTAAATCCGGAGACAAATGGCTTATTCAGCAAGAGCGCGTCGGCGCCTAAGCGCCTCCCCCCTCGTCGCCAGTTCGCGTACGGGACGCGCTTTTGCTTTGCTTTCGCGCCACCGGGGCAAGCTCTTGGTGTTGTGCGCTTGGCTGGTCTTACTGCCGCTGGCCGAGCCGCCCGCCACCGCGATGGGCAATCGCCCGCATCCGGCCCAAGGCAGCGGCGATAAGCTACCGAACAGTCCCGAGGCGCTGCTGGTGCAAAGCCTGATCGACATCCAAGGCAATCGCCTCGATGCTGCGCTCAAGCAGATCGACAAACTCATCACCCTCAATCCGAATTTCCGCTTGGCGCACTTGATCAAGGGCGATTTGCTCATGGCACGCGCGCGGCCGATTGCCACCATCGGCAATGCGTCCGGCGTCCCGGCCAATCGCTTGTCCGATCTGCGCGATGAAGCGCGGGTTCGGCTGCAACATTATCTCGACCCAGCGCCGCTTGATCTGGTGCCGGAGTATCTGCTGCAATTCGAACCGAACCAACACCACGCGGTGGTGGTGGACACCAACAAATCGCGGCTATATCTCTACAAGAACGACAACGGCGAGCCGCGCTACGTCGCGGATTACTACATTTCCAGCGGCCTCAAAGGTTCGGAGAAGTTGAAAGAAGGCGACCAGCGCACGCCGATCGGCGTGTATGTCGTGGTGGATAACCTGCCCAAGGCCAAGTTGACTGACTTTTACGGCGCGGGCGCGTACCCAATCAGCTACCCCAACGAATGGGACAAGCGTTTGGGTAAAAACGGCCATGGTATATGGCTGCATGGCGTACCGAGCGACACCTATAGCCGCCCGCCGCGCGCCAGCAACGGTTGCGTCGTGCTGACCAACGAAGATCTGAAATCAGTCGAGAAATTCCTGCAAGTCGGCCAGACGCCGGTGATCATCAGCAACGACGTGGCCTGGATCGACCGCAAGGCATGGAAGGGCCAGCGTGAAACGATTCTGCGCGATGTTGAATCATGGCGCCGCGATTGGGAGAGCCGCAATGCCGAGCGCTATCTTGCCCACTATGCGCAGGCGTTCACGAATGAGCGCCAGGATCTTGCCGCCTGGGCCGCACAAAAGCGCGCGGTGAATGCCGGCAAGACCTCGGTCAAGGTACAACTCTCCAACCTGAGCGTGTTCCGCTATCCGGGCAAAGACAACCTGATCGTGGTGACATTCGACCAAGATTACCGCAGCAACAATCTGAACAACCAAATGCGCAAGCGCCAATATTGGATACAAGACGGCGAAACATGGAAAATTGTTTATGAAGGCGCTGCGGGTTAACCTAACCGTAATACGCCAACCCGTCCGACTTGTTTAACCTAAGACTATCTAAACTTGTTACTTAGGAGGCCAAAATGAAACTGCTGATCACCGCACTGACTCTCTCTGTCGCCGCTAGCGTTGCCCATGCCGGCCACCCTAGGGTCGAGATGCAAACCAATCAAGGCAGCATCGTGGTCGAGTTGTATCCGGACAAAGCCCCCAAGACGGTAGAAAATTTCCTACGCTACGTCAAAAATGGCTTCTACGAGGGCACCGTGTTTCATCGCGTGGTGAAGAATTTTACGGTGCAAGGCGGTGCGTTCGATAAGGCGCTGAATTGGCGCAAGGGTGATGACCCGATTCAGTGCGAAGCCAAAAATGGCCTCACCAACGAGGTGGGCACCATCGCCATGGCGCGCGCGCGCGACCCGAATTCCGCCACCACGCAATTCTTCTTCAATTTGGAGAGCAACAAGCATCTCAACCACCACCGCGATCACCCCGACTACTACGGCCATGCCGTGTTCGGCAAGATCGTGAAAGGCATGGACGTGATGCAAAAAATCGCTGACACTCAAACTGGCGCGGGCGGACCATTCGCGGCCGACGTGCCGGTGGAACCAATCGTGATCGAGAAAGTCGCGCTCCTGCCAGAAGAACCCGACTCGCCCCCTACTACAGAAAAAATGAAATCGAAAGGAAAGACCAATGGTAAAAGTAAAAACCAACCACGGCGAATTCTCGCTGGAACTTGATGCCGAGAAAGCGCCCATCACGGTGGCGAATTTTCTGGAATATGTGCAAAGCGGTTTTTTCAATAACACGATCTTTCATCGCGTAATCGATGGGTTCATGATTCAAGGCGGCGGCTTCGAGCCGGGCATGAATCAAAAGCCCACCCGCGACCAGATTAAAAATGAAGCCGATAACGGCCTGAAAAATGACATCTACACGATCGCCATGGCGCGCACCTCTGATCCGAACTCCGCTACCGCGCAGTTCTTCATCAATGCGTCGAACAACGATTTTCTGAACTACACCTCGCCCACTCCACAAGGCTGGGGCTACTGTGTGTTCGGAAAAGTAGTCGAAGGCCAGGATGTGATAGATAAGATTCGAAAAGTCCGCACCGGCAACAAAGGCGGCCATCAGGATGTCCCGCTTGAGGACGTCGTGATCGAAAGCGCGGAAGTCGTTTAAAGGCAGGCGACAGGGGTCGGGCGTCAGGCGGCAGAAAACCAAGCCCCGACGCCCGACGCCCGGCGCCTGTGGCCTGACGCCTGTATGCACTCCCTCTTCATTTCCGACCTCCATCTCTGCCCCACCCGCCCCGCGATCAATGCGCTGTTCACGCGTTTCATACAGGACATCGCACCGCAGGCGGAAGCGCTGTATATCCTGGGCGATTTTTTTGAATACTGGGCCGGCGATGATGACCTGGCCGATCCGTTTCATACCGCAATCGCTGGCACATTGGCGGGCTTGGCCAAGCGCGGCACGCGCGTCTACATCATGCACGGCAACCGCGATTTTCTGCTGAGCGATGCCTTCATGCGCGCAGCGCAAGCGACGTTGTTGCCCGACCCTTTGCTTCTCGATCTCTACGGCGCCCCCACCCTGCTGATGCATGGCGATACGCTGTGCACCGATGATGTGGCGTATCAGAAATTCCGCGTCATGGTGCGTGGCACAGAATGGCAACGCAACTTTCTCGCGCAGCCCTTAAGCCAACGCAAGGCACAGATCGAAGACCTGCGTAAAAAAAGCGCGCAGGAAAAATCCAACAAGTCCGCCGAGATCATGGATGTCAATTCGGATGCCGTAGCAAATACCCTACGTAAGCATGACTATCCGCGCCTGATCCACGGCCATACCCACCGTCCGGCGCGCCATTCGCATAGCGTTGATGGTATGCTTTGCGAGCGCTGGGTGCTGCCTGATTGGTATGAAACCGGGGGCTATCTGCGCTGCGGGCCAGCTGGCTGCGAAGCTGTTGGGTTAACAGCGGAAGCCTGATTCATACAGGCTAGTTCGCTCCCAAATTCACTCTTCAGGGTAAGCCATGATTCTCATCCTCTCTCCCAATATTGACCAGCAGGGCGCCGAGTACGGACAGCTTATTGGCTTTCTCGACCAGTTGCCCAATATCCAATACCGCATGCACCACGAGCAGGGCGTGCAGCAGCGGCTGACTGAAGTCTATTTGATCGGCGACACCGCCGCACTGGGACTCGATTACATGAAGAGCCTGCCATGCGTGGAGCGCGTGGTGCGGGTATCGGAGGAATATCGTGTGCTGGGCCGGCACAAGGACGATACGCGCCCCAGTGATTTCGAATACAACGGCGTGACTTTCTCGCAAGACAATTTAAATATCTTTGCCGGCCTCTGTGCGGTGGATACGCCGGAGCATGTGGAGCGCATGATGCAAGCGCTGAAAGAACACGGGCAGGTTTGCACCCGGATGGGCGCTTATAAGCCGCGCACCAGCCCTTACTCGTTCCAAGGCCACGGCAAGACTTGCCTGCCCTATGTATTCGAGTTGGCGGGCAAATATGGCATCAAAGTCATCGCCATGGAAATCACGCATGAATCGCACGTAGCGGAAATCCGTGCAGCGCTTAACGCAACCGGCAACCCGACCGGCGTCATGCTGCAAATCGGCACGCGCAACACGCAGAATTTTGAGTTGCTCAAAATCGTCGGCCGCCAGCAGGAGTTTCCGGTGCTGATCAAACGCGGCTTCGGCATTACGCTGGACGAATCCATCAACGCCGCTGAATACTTAGCCTCGGAGGGCAACCGCAAAGTCGTATTCGGCTTGCGCGGCATGAAAACCAATATGGGCGACCCGCATCGCAATTTCGTCGATTTCGCACATGTGCCGGTGGTGAAGCGCTTGACGCGCATGCCGGTGTGCATCGACCCGTCGCATTCGGTCGGCACGCGCGCCGTCGGGCCGGACGGCATTTTGGATATCATGCAGGTCGTGGCGCAAGGGGTCATCGCCGGGGCCAACATGATCCTGATCGACTTTCATCCTGCTCCTGCCAAAGCATTGGTAGACGGCCCGCAAGCGATGACCTTGGCTGAGTTGCCGCATTTCTTGGAAGACGTGGCGCTCGCGCGGGAGACTTATTTGAAACGACAAGCGCTGGCGCAACGCTATGCGCAGAAAGCGGCCTTATGAAAAAATCCTCCAAGCTCGCCATGCTCACCAAACACACCCTGACGCTGGAAGCGGCGAAACAGATTGGCGCCGCTGCAGAAAAATTCGCGCGCAAGAAGGGTTGGAATGTGGTGATCGCCATCGTGGATGATGGCGGGCATTTGATTTATTTGGCGCGCATGGATGGCACGCAGATCGGCAGCATTGACGTCGCCCAAGCCAAAGCGCGCACCGCGCTCGCCTTCAAGCGTCCCACAAAAATCTGGAGCGAAGCCCTGAATGGCGGCCGTATGCAGATTTTAGGGCTACCCGGCGCCACCCCCATAGAAGGCGGCCTGCCGCTAATAGTGAAGGGGGAGTTCCTCGGCGCCATTGGCGTGTCCGGCGTCACTTCCGAGCAGGATGGCGAGATCGCACAGGCAGGGGTAGCCGCGCTCGGCTAATCCCACAACCACGCCGCGCCCCGCACTCCGCTCGAATCCCCATGCTGGTGCTTCACCAACCGCGTATCCACCTGGTCGGAGAACACATACTTCCCCCACTGCTGCGGGATATTTTCATACAAGCGGGCGATGTTCGACATACCGCCGCCCAACACAATTACATCGGGGTCGAGAATGTTGATGACCTGCGCCAGGGATCGGGCCAAGCGGTCTTCATATTCGAGCAGCGTCTGCTCGCAAGCAACATCGCCTTGCGCCGCGCGCGTGACGATGCGTGGCGCATCCCAAGTCGCGCCCAAGCGCTGTGCATGATGTCGCGCCATGCCGGGGCCGGAGAGCCAAGTCTCGACACACCCTGATTTGCCGCAGTAGCACGTATTACCCGGCAGCTCAGCAGGCAACGGCCAGGGCAGCGGATTGTGCCCCCATTCGCCGGCTATAGCATTGGGGCCGGTGAGCGCCTGGCCATTCACCACGATGCCCGCACCAACGCCCGTGCCGATGATCACGCCAAACACCACCCGCGCACCGGCCGCAGCACCATCCACCGCTTCGGACAGCGCGAAGCAATTCGCATCGTTCTGGATGCGAATGGTGCGTCCCAGCAGTTGTTGCAAATCATCCAGCAGCGGCTGGCCGTTCATGCACACGGAGTTGGAATTTTTGAGGCGGCCGGTGGCGTGAGAAATGGCGCCCGGTGTGCCGATGCCGATGGTGCCTTCACGCCCCAGTTCGGTCTCGACTGCATACACCAGGCCCGCTATCGCGTGCAGCGTGGCCGAGTAATCACCCTGTGGCGTGGCCACGCGCCGGCGAGCCAACTCCTGCCCTGATTCATCAAGGGCGATGATTTCGATTTTGGTGCCGCCGAGATCGATACCGAGACGCACGGCACTAACGCCCCGGCGCCATCGCCACTGAGCCCTCTTCCGGATCCAATTCGCACTGCCCCGCCACGCAGGCGAATTCTTTTGCGCCCTTGGTGGTGTCTTCTTTCTCATAGACCACGATGGAAGAGAAATCGACCTGCGGCAGGCTGGCCACGCGGCGATGATATTCGGCTTCGCTGATCTCTTCGTAGGGCGCGAGTTCGTACACGCTGTCGGATTTTGGCAGGAAGGACAAACCACCCAGGATGGGCCAGTTGTCGTAGAGCCAATGCGCCGTAGCGATCCATTCATCGGCCGCCACGGTGATGGTGACCGAAGGATTGTGCTCGGTGAAATTGAGCTTCACGCGCTTCCAGAATTCCAACTGCTCGATGGCGTTGAGATCGGTGCGGGTGATGCAGCCTTTGGGCGCCGCCACGGGAAACTCGAACACGAAGCTAGTGGCGGTCGCCTCCAACTGCCCGACTTCCGGCTGGTAGGGGAATTTCTGTTCCTTCAACATCGCGAACAAGGGGTCGGTGGCGGAGATACGAATGCGGCGTAAATAAAAATTCGCATAGCGTGGATGCATGCCGGACGCCGAATCCACCAACTGCGACACGGTGCCGGAAGGTTTAACACAAGTGATGGCGGTGGAGGCGTTAATGCCGAAGCGCGCGGCATATTCGCGATTGACGGAAATCGCCTGCTCGCGCAAGGTACGCAGCACCTCGGCTTCCCGCACCAATGCGCAATCCCACTGCCCCGTAATGGACACGCCCAACAGGCGTTCTTCCTCGCAATTGTCCCGCCACTCCGGCGAGATGTAGGGGAAGTCGGTGAGCGAGGATTGATAGGTGCCCAGTATCGTGGCGAGTCGCATTTTCTTCGCCAGCGTCTCGACTGTATCCTCGGCGCGCGCGATGACTTCAGTCAAATTGCAGAATTGCTTGGAGCGCAGAATGATTTCGCCGCACGGATTGACACCACAGCGCGGCCAGTAGGGCGCGAATTTATCCCAGCGCCGTTGCGGCAACTGATCGGGCAAGCCACCGCGATTAAAAATCCCACGCTCACCGCTCCCGCTCTTGGCCAAGGCCAGCCACTCGTCGAGAAAATCCACTGCACGCGGCCGCGTCTCATACACCGCGGAATTGTTGGCCATGGAGCGCTGGGGGTTGTTGATGTAGAAATGCCCGCTCTTGGCAGCGCGCAGGTCGTCATCATCGAAGTCGGAGAGTGAAATCAATGCCGAGCGGCGCACGCCGCCCATCTCGACCACTTCGCCGATTTTGCAAATGATGTCGTGCACATCGAGGTTGGCCAAGCGCTTGCCCTGATTGCCGAGAATTTTGCCGCGTGCAAAATCGAGCAGCGAGCGCAACGGGCCCGGCCCGGAGCTTCGCCCGCCCATAGTGTAAAGCCGCGCACCGGCGAGGCGCACTTGGGAAAAATCGAAGCGCACATCACGGCCTTCGTACCAGGCGCTGAGGCCGATCTTGAGCGCATCGCCCCAACCTTCCTTGCTATCCACCACGACATGCGCCGGCATCATGTGGCCGTTCTGGCGTTGGATGATAGGCAGCAATTGCACGTTTTGGCTCTCGACCGAAAACCCCACCCCCACCCCGCACATGAGCAAAAACATGATCTCGGCGAAATCGTCGAGCCGCGTCGGCGCGATAAAGGAGCAGTTATAGGCCGCGACGTTGTTGTTGTGCGCCGCTTTACCCGCCGACCACATGAGGCGCATCGAGGGCATGATGTGCTGCGACAGAATCGCCGTGCGCAACTCGGCGTATTCGGATTCGGTCAGCTTCTCACCCAGTTTCTCGCGCATGAAGGACAGGTAGCGATCCACCGTCTCGATCCAGGTTTCGCGCCGACTCTCGTCGTCGATCCAACGCGAATAGGTGCGGTAATACACAAACTCGGCCAGGGGATTGCGAAAATATTGTTTGGATTCGGCCGCCAGTTTTTTCACATGCTCAGGGACATCTTTAACCTTGTCCCGAATTTTCGCCCGCTCGTGGCGATACAGAATGTACGCCTTCGCGGTCTTGGGAAAATCGAGCAGGATCAGCGACTCCTCCACTTGATCCTGAATCTCCTCCACCTGAGGAATATGCCCGCTGGGAAAGCGCTGCGCCAACGCCGTCATCACCGCCTCTGAAACGCGCTGGGGATCGACTTTGAGCGCGCCTTCGCCGCATGCCTGCATGGCATGCTGCAAGGCGCTGGTAATGCGCTCTTGATCAAAAGGGACAATGCGGCCGTCACGTTTGCGGGCCTGGGTAAAAATAGGGGTTTGCGCTGGCATAATCATTCGTTCATTCATGAGGGGAGCCGCCATCCAGCGGCACGGCATGTATCCTACCTTACAAATGCAAATGGCCGACAGTGTCGGCCATTTTGGATTGCGCTAAATAAAGGCTAAGCGACGGTTTCCGGCTCTTCTTCGAATACCAGCTTCACTTCCCCGGCTTCGTCCACATCGACCGTAATCTTTCCGCCGTGGGCTAGACGCCCGAACAACAACTCGTCGGCCAGCGCCTTGCGAATCGTGTCTTGGATCAGCCGCGCCATCGGACGCGCGCCCATCAGCGGATCGAAACCTTTTTTCGCCAAATGATCTTTCAGCGCATCGGTAAAGTTCGCCTCGACCTTCTTCTCATGCAACTGCTCTTCAAGCTGCATCAGGAACTTGTCCACCACGCGCATGATGACTTCTTTATCCAAGGATTTGAACGAAATCATCGCATCAAGGCGATTACGGAACTCGGGCGAAAATAGGCGCTTGATATCCCCCATTTCATCCCCGCCTTTTTCCGGAGGGGTGAAACCGATGGTGGTTTTGTTCAGCGCTTCCGCGCCGGCATTGGTGGTCATGATGATGATCACGTTGCGGAAATCAGCCTTGCGCCCATTGTTATCCGTGAGCGCGCCATGGTCCATGACTTGCAGCAGAATATTAAAAATATCCGGATGCGCTTTTTCGATTTCGTCCAACAACAAAACAGCATATGGATGCTTGGTGATGGCTTCTGTGAGCAAGCCGCCTTGATCAAAGCCGACATAGCCCGGCGGCGCGCCGATCAAGCGCGACACGGCATGTCGCTCCATGTATTCAGACATATCGAAGCGAATCAACTCGATGCCCATGGTATAGGCAAGCTGGCGCGCAACTTCGGTCTTGCCCACGCCGGTGGGGCCGGAAAACAAAAACGAACCGATCGGCTTGCTCGGATTGCCCAACCCTGAGCGCGCCATTTTGATCGCTGTAGCCAGCGCTTCGATTGGCTTATCTTGGCCAAACACCACGGCTTTCAGATCGCGATCCAAATTCTTGAGCGCGGAACGGTCGTCGGATGACACACTCTTCGGCGGGATACGCGCGATTTTCGCCACGATGTCTTCGATCTCTTTCGGCGTGATGATTTTCTTCTGTTTCGACTTGGGCAAAATGCGCTGTGCAGCGCCCGCTTCGTCGATCACATCGATTGCCTTGTCCGGCAGATGGCGATCGTTAATGTATTTAGCTGAAAGCTCCGCGGCCGTCGAGAGCGCGGCGGCGGTGTATTTGATGCCGTGGTGTGCCTCGAAACGCGACTTGAGGCCGCGCAAAATCTCGACCGTCTCCGCTATGGATGGTTCGGGCACGTCGATTTTTTGGAAACGACGTGAGAGAGCATGGTCTTTCTCGAAAATGCCGCGGTATTCATTATAAGTCGTAGCGCCGATACACTTGAGCGCGCCGGAACTCAAAGCCGGCTTGAGTAGGTTGGACGCATCCAAAGTGCCGCCCGAGGCCGCGCCGGCGCCAATTAGGGTGTGAATCTCGTCGATAAACAAAATCGCTTTGTTGTTATCGAGCAGATGTTTCAGCACCGCTTTCAAGCGCTGTTCGAAATCGCCGCGATACTTGGTGCCCGCCAGCAGTGCGCCCATATCGAGCGAGTAGACCGTGCTCTGCGCCAGCACCTCGGGCACATTGCCTTCGACGATGCGGCGCGCCAAGCCCTCGGCGATCGCGGTCTTGCCGACGCCGGCTTCGCCCACCAGCAAGGGATTATTTTTGCGCCGGCGGCATAGGGTTTGAATCACCCGTTCCAATTCCAGCTCGCGCCCGATCAGCGGATCGATTTTGCCCGCCAAGGCTTGCACATTAAGGTTTTGAGTGAAATTTTCGAGCGCGGTCGCAGGCTGTTGCTCTTGCTCGGTTTCAGGTTCGGCGTCATTGCTGCCGCCTTTGGCGGAGCCGGCACTATCTTGCACCTTGCTGATGCCGTGAGCGATGTAGTTCACCACATCGAGTCGGGTCACGCCTTGCTGGTGCAAGAAGTACACCGCATGTGAATCTTTTTCGCCGAAGATCGCGACCAACACATTGGCGCCGGTGACTTCTTTTTTGCCGGAGGATTGAACATGCAAAATCGCGCGCTGAATCACGCGTTGAAAGCCGAGCGTGGGCTGGGTATCGACTTCATTGGTGCCACCGACGATCGGGGTGTGCTGTTGCACGAAATCGCCCAGCACTTTGCGCAGGTCTTCAATATTGGCGGCGCAGGCGCGCAGAACTTGCGCGGCGGAGGGATTATCCAACATCGCCAGCAACAGATGCTCCACCGTAATGAACTCGTGACGCTTCTGCCGCGCCTCGACAAACGCCATGTGGAGAGAGACTTCCAGTTCCTGCGAGATCATCTTAAGTTTCTTCCATTACGCACTGCAACGGATGTTGATGCTGTCTTGCAAAAGAGACTACCAGATCAACCTTCGTCGCTGCAATATCTTTTGGGAAAACCCCACATACCCCCATGCCTTCTCGATGCACCTTGAGCATCACCTGCGTCGCCCGCTCCCGGCTCAAACCAAAGAACTTCTGCAAGACCTGCACCACGAAATCCATGGGCGTGAAATCATCGTTCAACACAAGCACCTTGTATAAGGGTGGCGGCTTGAGTTTACTTTTCTGTGGCTCAAGAATTGTGCCAAGTTGATCCTTTTGCGCCATGTTTTTACTCGTAACATTTCTATTGTGGGACCAGTCGGATACTGTTTCAACCCCACCCCCGATAATAACTTGAAACCTGTTGATTTCACCCAAAACGAAGGTGAAACTTCCTGCTGCGCGTGTTTTGAACCTGGTTTCTCGCTTTCGTTCGCAGCAGCAATTTCAAATGTATTTAGGGGCGTATGGCCGGCCCTGCAACAACGGCGTACGCACCATGGCAATTGGCACCGTCAAATGGTTTAACGACGCAAAAAGCTACGGCTTTATAACCCCGGAGGGAGGGGGTGAAGATATTTTTGCCCTTTCTTACGATAGCCCATAAAAAAACCACCGCGTGATTGCTCACGCGGTGGTTTTTATTTAACCGAAAATCCAGCTTACAACAAGGGCACAATCATCAGCGCCACGATGTTAATAATCTTGATCAAGGGGTTAACCGCCGGGCCAGCGGTGTCTTTATAAGGATCGCCCACGGTATCACCAGTCACCGCCGCCTTGTGGGCGTCGGAACCTTTGCCGCCGTAATTGCCTTCTTCGATGTATTTCTTGGCGTTATCCCAAGCGCCACCGCCGGTGGTCATGGAAATCGCAACGAACAGGCCGGTGACGATGGTGCCGATCAGCACACCGCCCAAGGCCACCGGGCCGAGGGTTAAGCCCACGATAACGGGCACGGCGACAGGTAGTAGCGAAGGAACAATCATTTCCTTGATCGCGGCCTTAGTCAGCATGTCTACACAAACGCCGTACTGCGGCTTAGCCGTGCCTTCCATGATGCCGGGGATCTCTTTGAACTGGCGGCGCACTTCCACCACCACCGATCCGGCTGCGCGACCTACCGCTTCCATGCCCATGGCGCCGAACAGATACGGCACCATACCGCCGATAAATAGGCCAATGATGACCATGTGATTGGAAAGGTCGAAGGTCAACCCCTGGTGCGCGCCCGAAGACAGGGCATGCGTGTAGTCGGCGAATAGCACCAACGCAGCCAAGCCCGCAGAACCGATCGCATAGCCCTTGGTTACCGCCTTGGTGGTATTACCCACCGCATCGAGTGGGTCGGTGATGTTACGGATGGAATCCGGCAAACCAGCCATTTCGGCGATGCCGCCCGCGTTATCGGTGATCGGGCCGTAAGCGTCGAGCGCTACGATAATCCCGGCCATGGATAACATCGCGGTGGCGGCGATGGCGATGCCATACAACCCAGCGAGCGCAAAGGCGGACCAGATGGCTAAGCACACCACCAACACCGGCGCGGCAGTCGAGCGCATCGACACACCCAGACCAGCGATCACATTGGTGCCGTGGCCGGTGGTGGAAGCTTGCGCGATATGCCGCACGGGCGCGTATTCAGTCGCGGTGTAATACTCAGTAATCACCACCAATGCGGCGGTCAGCGCCAAACCAATGAGTGAAGTAAGGTAGATATTCATGGAAGAGACTAACTTCCCCTCAATCGTCACGCCGTCGCCCAAGAGCCACATGGTAATCGGATAGAACACCGCCACCGCCAACACGCCGGAAACCGTCAGGCCGCGATACAGCGCATTCATGATTTTGCCACCGTCACGCGCCTTGACGAAAAAAGTGCCGATGATTGAGGCGATGATCGAGACGCCGCCGAGTACCAGGGGATAGATCGCCGCATTCGGACCTGCGTTAGAGATCAATAGGCCACCCAATAACATGGTGGCGATGATGGTCACGGCATAGGTCTCGAACAAGTCGGCGGCCATACCAGCGCAATCGCCCACATTGTCGCCCACGTTATCGGCGATCACCGCCGGGTTGCGCGGGTCGTCTTCGGGGATCCCGGCTTCGACTTTACCCACCAAATCCGCACCGACGTCGGCGCCCTTGGTGAAAATGCCGCCACCCAGTCGTGCGAAAATAGAAATCAGCGATCCGCCAAACCCTAATCCCACCAATGCGTGGGTAGCTTCGGCTGAGGTTGCACCAGCCCAGGTGAGATAGGCGTAATAACCCGCTACGCCCAACAGCCCCAAGCCCACCACCAGCATGCCAGTAATCGCGCCGCCTTTAAACGCAACATTCAGCGCGGCATTCAGACCATCTTTGGCGGCTTCGGCGGTGCGCACGTTGGCGCGCACTGAAACGTTCATGCCGATGTAGCCCGCAGCACCGGAGAGAATCGCGCCGATAGCGAAACCGATCGCGGTATTCCACGCCAAGAAAAAACCGATTAAAATGAACAGGATCGCGCCGACAATACCGATCGTGGTGTACTGCCGATTCAGATAGGCCGACGCGCCCTCTTGAATCGCCGCTGCAATTTCTTGCATGCGCGCATTACCGGTCGGTTTGGACAATATCCAGCGCGTGGATACGATGCCGTACACAATAGCCACAAAGGCGCATCCCAGCGCCAACATCAGACCTTCAGACATAACTCCTCCTTAATGTTATATGCAACTTAATGCTATGGCCGGTGGGGCTGGCCCTGTTGTCTTGCTAGTCATACTGGGTGATCGCAATACCTTTCTCAAAACGCGTGCCCGGTTTGAAATCGAACACTTCCTGCAAACCACACTCGCGGATCAACTGATCGACCGCGGCTTGGCCATACTCTGTTTGCACTTCGGACAAAATCAATTTGGCCGAATTGCCGTTATAAAAGCTGCCGAATCCAGCTTGGATGAGCAGCAACTCACGGGCGCGCTCCAATGTCATCGCGACGCTTTTGATGCGTACTTAAAGCTTAAACACGCCTTTTAGTTTTTTTGCCACGGCCGTGTTTTTTAAGCGGACATAGCTCGGCATACCGTCTTTGTACGGTGGGTAATCTTCGCCTTTGATCAAGCCGGAAAGATATGCGCGGCATTTGGTGGTGATGCCGAAGCCGTCAGCGGTGATGAAGTTGCGCGGCATCATTTTTTCTTTGTTCGCCACGTCTTTCAGTTCCGCCACGCCGAGCTTCCATTTGTAAGGCTTGTCGGACACGCGCACGATGGTCGGCATGACAGAATTTTTGCCCTTGAGCGCCAATTCGACGGCGGCCTTGCCCAAGGCATAGGCTTGATCCACGTCCGTCTTGGACGCGATATGGCGCGCGGCGCGCTGCAGATAATCCGCCACCGCCCAGTGATACTTATAGCCCAGCTTGTCTTTGATCATGCCTGCAACCACCGGTGCGGCGCCGCCCAACTGCGCATGGCCGAACGAGTCGCGCGTGCCGGCTTCAGCCAGGAACTTGCCGTCGGGATAGTGCGTGCCTTCCGAGACCACCACGGTGCAATAGCCGAATTTTTCGACTTTCTGCTTCACGTTGGCGAGGAATTTGTCCTGATTGAATTCCACTTCCGGGAACAAGATCACGATGGGAATATTGTTTTCGTTGTCGGCCGCCATGCCGCCCGCCGCCGCGATCCAGCCAGCGTGACGCCCCATCACTTCCACCACGAACACCTTGGTCGAAGTCTTGCACATAGAGGCTACGTCGAAACTCGCCTCGCGCGTGGAAATCGCGATGTATTTTGCCACCGAGCCAAAGCCCGGGCAGCAATCCGTAATCGGCAGATCGTTGTCCACGGTCTTTGGCACGTGGATCGCTTGCAGCGGATAGTCCATGGCCTCGGACAACTGCGAAACCTTCCAGCATGTATCGGCGGAATCGCCGCCACCGTTGTAGAAGAAGTAGCCAATGTTGTGCGCCTTGAATACTTCGATCAGGCGCGCGTATTCGCGTTTGTTTTGTTCCAGGCTTTTGAGTTTGTAGCGGCAGGAGCCGAAAGCGCCGGAGGGCGTGTGACGCAGCGCGGCAATCGCCTTCGCCGATTCTTTAGAAGTGTCGATTAGGTCTTCGGTCAGCGCGCCGATGATGCCATTGCGGCCAGCGTACACTTTACCGATCTTATCTTTGTGCTTGCGTGCGGTTTCGATTACCCCACATGCGGATGCGTTAATCACCGCTGTCACACCGCCGGACTGCGCGTAAAAAGCGTTCATTTTCGCCATGATTTTCTCCAAGTATTAATTACTAATTCAAAAACTTTGGAACCACGAACAAACACTCGTGTGTATTCGTGCTTAATTAGTCCTTGTCGCTTACCCGCGTCGATTCATGATCCGCTTGCACGCGCAGCAGGGTAATGACGCAATCGCCGATCTCGTCATATTCCTCGCGGCCGGTGCCGAATTGCTCGCGCGATGAATAAAAAAACTGGTTGCGATAGGTTTTCTCGCCCACCTTAAAGATCACGAAATGCGCGCCACGCTCTTCCCAATACAGCACCGGCACGCTCGTCAGCTCACGGTCATCCGGGTACAAACGAATTTCCGCGTCTGCGCTCTGTACGTCGACCGGTTTGCCATAACGCTCCTTCACCGTCTGCTGGACGATGCTGCGCTCGGTATCGGTGTAATCGGGAATATTGCTCATTGTCGTGAAACGGGCGAGGCATGCCTCGCCCTAAAAAGATTTAGCCTAGCTTGGCGAAAATCTCGTCGCGAATCGCGTCAACCTTGCCCACGCCCGCCACTTTTACATATTTAGGCGCACCCGCAGCGCCACTTGCTGCCCACTGGTTGTAGAAATTCACCAGCGGTTTGGTTTGGGAGTGATAGACCTCAAGGCGCTTCAGCACAGTTTCTTCTGCATCGTCGGCACGCTGAATCAAATCCTCGCCGGTCGCATCATCTTTGCCCGCCACTTTAGGGGGATTGAATACAACGTGATAGGTACGGCCCGAAGCCACGTGTACGCGGCGGCCGCTCATGCGCTTGACGATTTCTTCGTCTGGCACATCCACTTCGACCACATAATCCACATCAATGCCGAGTTTTTTCATGGTTTCGGCTTGGGGAATGGTTCGCGGAAAACCGTCGAACAAATAACCTTTGGCGCAATCCGGCTGCGTCAGACGCTCCTTGATCAGACCCATAATAATGTCATCGGAAACCAGGCCGCCGGCATCCATGATTTTTTTGGCTTCGATACCCAAGGGCGTGCCCGCTTTCACCGCGGCGCGCAGCATATCGCCCGTAGAAATTTGTGGGATGCTGTATTTATCTTTGATGTAGTTGGCTTGAGTGCCTTTACCAGCACCGGGTGCGCCAAGCAGAATTACCTTCATAAATCCTCCACTGTCTTAAGTTATTTGCTGAAGAGCTCAGCATGGGAAAATTTCCATGGCCGACACCCTCTCTCCTAGCTCTCTCCCGCTCGCGGGAGAGAGGGACTTAGGCTCGCTTTGCGAGTTTCATTGGTCTGAAAGGCGGTCATCTTACCACTGTTCATCAAGGGGAAAAGCCGAGGGAGCCGACAGCGGGAATAAATGTTTTTATCCCTGCATAAGCAGTATTTTAAGCCTTTAACAATGCTCGAACTTTGGCCAAATCTTCCGGGGTATCGACTCCAGCGGCGGGCGCTAGATCGGTGACCGCGACGGCAATTTTGTGGCCATGCCACAGGGCGCGCAACTGTTCCAAGGCCTCGAATTGCTCCACGGCGGCCGGGCTCAATTGTTGGTAAGTTTTCAGAAAGGCGGCACGATATGCGTAAATTCCAATATGCCGATATACCGGTAATTCCTGCGGCAAACGGGTCGGTGCATTTTGGAAAGCATCACGCGCATAGGGAATAGGCGCACGGCTGAAATACATGGCATAGCCCATGCGGTCGATCACCACTTTGACGACGTTCTGGTTGAACATGCTCGCCATGTCGTGAATCGCATGGCACGCGGTGGCCATCGACGCCGTGCCATGCGTCGCGAGGCTCTCCGCCACCTCCGTGATCAAGCGCGGATCGAGCAGCGGCTCATCGCCTTGCACATTGACCACGATCGCATCGTCCGGCCACTTCAGGGTGTGCACCACTTCGGCGATGCGATCGGTGCCGGACGCATGCTCCTTTGATGTGAGCAGCGCGTTATAGCCGCGCGCCTTCACCACGTCAGCAACCTCTTGATGATCGGTCGCGACCCACACTTCTTGCGCACCGGAGGCGAGCGCTAATTCCACCACGCGCACCACCATCGGCTTGCCGCCGATATCGGCTAGCGGCTTACCGGGCAAACGCGTAGAAGCGTAACGCGCGGGAATGACGACTTTGAAATGCATGACGAGGCTTCAGGCGACAGGCGACAGGCGACAAAACCGTGGACGCCTGACGCCTGACGCCTGACGCCCCAACGTCATCATACTTCTTCCTCAGCAGGCAGCTTGCGCGCCTCGTCTTCCAGCATTACCGGAATATCGTCGCGAATCGGATACGCCAGCCGATCAGGTTTGCAAATGAGTTCCTGTTTATCTTTTAAATAAACCAACGGCCCTTTGCACAGCGGGCACACTAAAATCTCAAGCAACTTTGGATCCATGGCTACTCCTTAATTTTTCCAACACGGCGAGGCCTACACCGGGATCGAGCGTGGCTTCTACCGGCAGCACCCATACATTGTCGCCGGCGAAATCAACGCATTTCACCGCGTCTTTTTCCGTCATCACCACCACGTCGGATTCCTGAAACGGTAAATCGCGCGGCGTAAAGGCATGATGATCAGGAAACGGGTGCTCACTAAAACGCATGCCGAGTTTTTTTAAATGCTTGAAAAAACGTTCTGGGTAACCGATCCCCGCTACGGCATGCACGGTCTGCCCAGCGAATATTTCGGGCCGCGCACGCAGGGTGGGATTGCGCAAATTGTAAAGCAGATCGCCGGTCAACTGCATGGTAAATTCGCGCCGCTGCAAGGGCGCTCCCGGCAGCCAACCGTTGATCACCACAACGTCGGCCTGCTTCAGGCGCAGCGGCGGCTCGCGTAGCGGGCCGGCGGGGAGCAATTGCCCATTGCCAAACCAGCGCTCGGCATCGATCACGACCACTTCCACATCGCGCTGCATACGATAGTGCTGCAAGCCGTCGTCGCTCACGATCACATTCACTTCCGGATGACTGCCAAGCAGGGCCATCCCGGCTTCGACTCGATTCTGACCGACCCACACGGGACAAGAAGCCTTCATCGCGAGCAACACCGGCTCATCGCCGACTTCCGCCGGGTCGCTGTCGCTGCGTACTGGGCGCGGCAGCGTGCCCTGCCCGCGATAGCCGCGACTGATGATACCGGGGCGATACCCTTGTTCTTTCAGCAGGGCGATCAGCGCGATCACCAGCGGGGTTTTACCCGTCCCGCCGACTGCGATATTGCCCACCACGATGACCGGCGCCGACAGCTTAACGCTCGCTAACCAACCGAGCCGATACAGGGCGCGCCGCAGTGCAGACAACACCCAGAACAGCAGCGACAAGGGCAATAGAATCGCATGCCACGGCGTCCAGCGGTACCACTGACGTTCGAGCCAAGTCATGATGAGGATAATTGTGTGATTAGACGATTGGGTGATGGGTAAAAACTAAACCGTTAACGGCTCACCCTTTACCCATGACTTATTTTTGCGCTTGAGTCGCGAAGGTAATGCGCGACAAGCCGGCTTGACGCGACGCTTCCATCACGCTCACCACAGCTTGATGCGTAGCATTGGCATCGGCGCTGATAATCACCACCGGATCGACTGCGGCGCCCGCCGCCCGCTTCAACTCGATCGACAATCCTTCCGTGTTGCTGCCGGCGAAAGGCTTGCCGTTCACCACATAACGCCCGGCGGCATCTACCGCGACGTTGACGGTGGCTGGCTTTTGTTCGGGTTTTTCCGCCTGCGCGGTGGGCAGATTGATTTGCAGCTCGGCGAACTGAGAAAAAGTCGTCGTCACCATCAAAAAGATCAACAACACCAACAGCACATCGATCATCGGGATCAGGTTGATCTCGACCTCTTCGCGCTGGTGACCACGCTGGAAATTCATGCCATGACCCTATTTACGTTCGCCGTGCAACACTTCAACCAATTTGATCGCCTGTTGTTCCATATCTACGATCAGCGATTCCACTTTTGCGCGAAACAAACGGTAGGCGATCAGCGCGATAATCGCGACAAACAAACCCATGCCGGTATTGTAGAGCGCGACCGATATGCCGCGCGCCAACTCGGCGGGGTTGCTGCCGGTCGGACCCAGTGCACCGAACAAATGCACCATCCCCAACACCGTGCCAAACAAGCCCCACAGCGGCGCAGCGGTAGCGATCGTGCCGAGCAAGGTCAGAAAACGATCCAACTCATGCGCCACGGCACGGCCTTCTTCCTCCACCGCTTCTTTCATGATCTCGCGCGAGGTATTTACGTTGCGTAGCGCAGCGGCAAAAATCCGCCCGAGCGGAGAATTCTGCACCAAACGATTCAGCATTTCCGGTGAAACGCCCTTGCTTTGCAACTCTTGCAGCAGCGACTGCAACAAACCTTTGGGGGTAATCAGGGATGAACGCAACGTCCATAGTCGCTCGCCAATAATGCCCACGGCGAGGATTGACGCGAAAATCAAAGGCCAGATCGGCCAACCCGCTTTTTCAATGATACTTAGCACGCGGCTTCTCCATGGAAAATTCGCGTAACTTTATCGTGCCCACCCGTTTTCAGCAAGGGAACAAAACGCCGCACAAAAAAAATGCCCCGGGAGGATGGCAACCCGGGGCGAAGCGGAGCAGATACAAAAGGAGGAGACACATGAAAAAACGCCCTAACGGGCTTACAACTGAATGTCATTGTACTATCTTTTTGTCATAACACAAGCGATTATCCAGCGGCTGTTTATATCTACCTGATCCCACATCAAACTGACTTCGAAGCCCAACTTTAAATTGCTGACCAGCGCTATTCAGTGAATAGAAATTCTTGAAATAAAAGCTAACTGACGCACCCAAAAGAGAATTTTATGACTGTCCACATACCTTGTGGATAAGTCTGTGTATAAGCTGTACACATCACAGTTAAATGCCCCGTGGCAAATGAATTTTATATTTCGCTCAAGTTTTGCGCCGCAGCATTTTCCTTTAAATTCAATTATGTAATATTTAAAAACACAAATTCTCAATCTGCCTGACACAAAACTGCAAAATTCTCGGGGATTGTGGATAGCTGCTACAATTCGGCCATGGTAAACCCCTTATTTACTAGGGTCGACGAACAGCCGATCCCGGTTTCAGAGCTTAATCGTCGAGCAAAAGCGCTGCTCGAAAACAGTTTTCCGCCGCTGTGGGTGAGCGGCGAAATCTCCAACCTCACCAAACATTCATCCGGCCACTGGTACTTTTCGTTGAAAGACGATAAGGCGCAAGTGCGCTGCGTCATGTTTCGCCATCGCAATCAATATCTGGATTTCACGCCGAAAGAAGGCATGCAAGTCGAAGCGCGCGCGGTGGTCTCCATGTACGAGGCACGCGGCGAGTTTCAACTGAATATCGAAAATATGCGCCCGGGTGGACTCGGCGCGCTGTTCGAGGCCTTCGGCAAACTCAAAGCCAAACTCGAAGCCGAAGGCTTATTCGATGCGGCGCGCAAAAAGCCCCTGCCCGCTTTCCCAGAGCAGATCGGCATCATCACCTCATTGCAAGCCGCTGCGCTACGCGACGTGCTCAGTACCCTCAAGCGCCGCATGCCGTCGATTCCCATCGTGCTCTACCCCACCCCGGTGCAAGGGCGTGGCGCCTGCCTCAATATCTCCCAAGCGATCAAGGCCGCCGGGCAGCGCGATGAATGCGATGTGCTGATCCTCTGTCGCGGCGGCGGCAGTATCGAAGACCTATGGGAATTCAACGAAGAAATTGTCGCGCGCGCCATCGCCGCCAGCCCCATCCCTATTGTGTGCGGCGTCGGTCATGAGACCGACTTCACCATCGCCGATTTCGTCGCCGACCAACGCGCACCCACCCCCACCGCCGCCGCCGAACTGGTCAGCCCCAACCGCGCCGACCTCGTGCCCAAACTCGACACCCTGGCCCAGCGCATCGAGCGCACCTTGACGCGCCTGATCGAAAGCCGCATGCAGCACCTGGATCATTTACAGAAGCGCTTGGTCCATCCGGGCGAACGGCTGCGGCATCAGCGCGCACAACTCGGCCATTTATCGCAGCGTCTGAATCGCGCCTTACACCACAATCTCGACACTCAACGCTGGCAGATGCGGCAACTCAGCGACCGCTTAGCCAGCGCACGGCCCAACGTCGCCCCGCTCATCCAGCGCTGCGCGCACCTCTCCACTCGCCTCTCCTTGGTCATGCAAAATCGCTTGGCCTTCGCGCAAGGCGAGATCGCACGCTTAGCGGGGAATCTCGACCACCTGAATCCCCAGGCGATATTGGAGCGTGGCTTCAGTATCGCGCGGGACGAGCAGGGGAATGTGGTGCGGGATAGCGGCGCGCTTCAGGTGGGAAGCGAAGTGGGATTGACGTTTGCGGTGGGAGCGGCAAAGGCTAAGGTGGTTTCTAAAACTGGTTAGCTTTCCTGCCGTAATGCAGATGCGGCCCTCGGGCCGCATCTGCTTAATAGCGATACAGCTGATTGTTCTCGATGCGTACGCGGTCGCCGACGCGTAGATCGCTGATGCCATCCAAGTGGATGGCTTGTAAATCGCCGTTATTCAAACGCACGCTTACGGTGTAGGTGAGATTTTTGGCTTGCCGGTTTTTATCGACTTCATGACCGATCAGCGCGCCGCCTGCGACACCCGCGACGGTGGCGATGGTTTTACCGGTGCCGCCGCCGACTTGATTACCTAATACGCCGCCGACAACCCCACCGATGATGGTGCCTGCACCGATTCCGCTATTCGCGATGCCGCTGCTGGATTGTTGGATGGTTTCGACGACGCCATAGGCTACATAGTTGCTGCTATAACCGGTGTCCGTACTGGTCTGACGTTGATCCGGCGTGGCGCAACCGGCCAAGATACCTAGCGCGAACAGGCTAGCCAACAACAATGATTGCGTTTTCATGAAAACCTCCTAAGTAAGATGAATAGTCAGCTTAAGAGCCAAGCAACAGCAAGTCGGTTCGCTAACGAACATAGGCACAGTTCTTTGTTGTATTCGCGCGCAGAGCGTTGCCCACTACAAATCCAAAAAGCCTTTCACCGCCTCCCCCACCCGCGCGGTGAGGCGCTCATCCAAACAATCCATCACCACTGCATCTCCCATCCCGCGCAACCAAGTCATCTGCCGCTTGGCCAATTGGCGCGTGGCGGCGAGGCCTTTGTCGCGCAGCGCGTCGTAATCGAATTCCCCTTCCAGATATTGCCAGGTTTGGCGATAGCCGACACAGCGCATGGAGGGCATCAATGGATTCAATTCGTAGTGCGCGCGTAGCCATTTCACTTCTTCGATCAAACCTTGCGCCAGCATCGCATCGAAGCGATCGGCGATGCGCTGATGCAACACCGCGCGGTCACTCGGCATGAGCCCGATCGGCAAGGAGCGATAGGGCAAGGGTTCGGGCGCCTCGCGCGCCATGAGGAGCGACATGGGTTCACCGGTAAGTTCATACACTTCTAACGCGCGTTGAATGCGCTGCGGGTCGGTGGGTTTGAGTCGCGCGGCGGTTGCAGGATCTACCCGCGCCAACTCGACGTGCATGGCTGGCCAGCCGATCTCAGCAGCGCGCGCATCGAGTTCGGCGCGCACCTCAGTATCGGCTTGCGGCAGGCCACTTAGACCTTCGCGCAACGCTTTGAAGTAGAGCATGGTGCCGCCGACCAGCAAGGGAATTTTGCCGCGCGCGCTGATATCGGCCATCAAGCGCAGCGCGTCATGACGAAACTGCGCGGCGGAGTAGCGTTCGGTGGGGTCGATGATGTCGATCAGGTGATGCGGCGCGATGGCCAGCGTGGCGGCATCGGGCTTGGCGGTGCCGATATTCATGTGGCGATACACCAGCGCGGAATCGACACTGATAATTTCCAGCGGCAACCGCTGCACCAACTCCACCGCGATGCCGGTTTTGCCAGTGGCGGTGGGGCCCATGAGCAGGATGGCGGGAGGCATTTTCTCTATTTTAGAAATGGAGTTACTTGCCGCGCATGAAGAGTTTGTCCAAGTCCTGCATCGTCATCTGAAACCATGTCGGCCGGCCATGATTGCATTGGTCCGCACGCTCGGTGGCTTCCATTTCACGCAGCAGCGCGTTCATCTCGGGAAGCATCAAGCGCCGATTGGCGCGCACCGCGCCGTGGCAGGCCATGGTGGCGAGCAATTCGTTGCGACGTTCGGTAAGCACGCGGCTGGCGCCGAATTCGCGCAAGTCTTGCAGCACGGCGCGCGCCAACTCGCTGGGATCGGCATCTTGCAGCAAGGCGGGGATCGCGCGCACTGCGATGCTGTTGGGCGAGAGCACCGCCATCTCAAAGCCGAGTTGGCGCAAGGTGTCGCCCTGCTCTTCCACCGTCGCCACTTCCAGCGGCCCGACGGTCAGCGCAGCGGGCACGAGCAAGGGTTGCGTCGGCACGATGTGCAAATCGAGCGCATTTTTTAATTTTTCATACACCACGCGCTCATGCGCGGCATGCATATCCACCAACACCAGCCCCAGCGCGTTTTGCGCCAGGATATAAACGCCATGCACTTGGCCCAGCGCATACCCTAAAGGCGGCACATCGCTCATAACTGGCTCAGCCTGCCGGGGCGCTTCTGCCACAGCGTTTTTCACCCCGGCGAACAACGCTGAATAAAATGGGCTCGGCTCATTTACTGCCAGCGACATGCTCTCCTGCCGAGGCATAGCCATCGGCGTCTGCGCGCGCCACCCCCCTGAATCCTGATTCCTGAATCCTGAATCCTGCACCACATTCCCCAACGCCTCGCCGCGCGAACCGGCCAGCGCCCGATTCACCGCGTGATATAAAAATTGATGTACCGCACGGCCATCGCGAAAGCGCACTTCAATCTTGGTCGGGTGCACATTCACATCCACCGCCGCCGGATCTAGCGTGAGGAACAAAACATAAGCCGGGTGCCGTGCTTGATGCAGCACATCTTTGTATGCCTCGCGCAGCGCGTGCGAAATCAATTTGTCGCGCACGAAACGCCCATTCACAAAAAAATACTGCGCATCACGGCTGGCGCGGGAATACGCCGGCACGCCGGCGAAGCCCGAAAGGCGCAAGTCGCTTGCCTGCACCTCGATGGGTAAGGAGGCCTGCGCGAAATCCTCACCCAGGATTTCATGCACGCGCTGCGCGAGTTGAGTGGGGCGCAAGTGCCACGTCACGCGGCCATTGTGTTGCAGCGTGAAGCCCACCTCCGGGTGTGCCAGCGCAATGCGCTTGAACATCTCTTCGCAGTGCGCGTATTCGGTCGCCTCGGTCTTTAAAAATTTGCGCCGCGCCGGGGTATTGAAATACAAATCGCGCGCTTCAATCGTGGTGCCCACCGCATGCGCCGCCGGCTGCGGGGATGAGAGCGCGCCGCCCTCGGTTTCGACTTGCCAGGCGTGTTCGGCTTGCAGCGTGCGGCTGGTCAAGGCCAGGCGCGTGACGGAGGCGATGCTCGCCAAAGCTTCCCCGCGAAAGCCCAGGCTCGCCACTCGCTCCAAATCTTCTAGTGATGCGATTTTGCTGGTCGCATGGCGCGCCAAGGCCAAGGCCAACTGCTCGCCCGCGATGCCGCCACCGTTGTCGGTGACTTGAATCTGCTTGATGCCGCCTTGCGTGAGATTTACCTCGATCTCCGTCGCACCGGCATCGACGCTGTTTTCCAGCAACTCTTTCAGCGCCGAAGCAGGCCGATCCACCACCTCGCCAGCGGCGATTTGGTTAATGAGCAGATCGGGAAGAAGATGGATTTGAGACATGTCGGCTTCAGAATGAAGCCGACATTATAGCCTTGGATAGGCGTCAGTTTTTGGCCAGCTTGGGCTTGGCCAGCGGCGGGCTCTTGGCGAAATAGCGTTTGATGCCGGTGACAATGGCCGCCGCCATTTTGTCTTGGTAATCCTCGTCGGTAAGGCGCGCTTCTTCGTCCGGATTGGTGATGAAGGCCGTCTCCACCAGGATGGAGGGAATGTCCGGCGCTTTCAGCACGGCGAAGCCGGCTTGTTCCACAGCGGCTTTGTGCAAGGTATTCACGCCGCCTAACTCACCCAGCACCGCTTTGCCTAAACGCATGCTGTCGTTGATGGTCGCGGTCTGCGACAAGTCGAGCAGCGTCTGTTTGAGATATTTGTCTTTTACGTCCAGATTCACGCCACCGATCAAATCAGCATCGTTTTCGCGCTTGGCCAACCAGCGCGCGGCAGCGCTGGTCGCGCCGTTTTCCGACAACGCAAATACTGATGAGCCGCGCGCTTCCGGGTTAATGAAGGCATCGGCGTGGATCGACACGAACAAGTCGGCCGAGACCTTGCGCGCCTTCACCACCCGGTTGCCCAGCGGGATGAAATAATCGCCGTCGCGCACCAGAAAGCCGCGCATATTGGGCTCTTCGTCGAGCTTGGCCTTGACGCGTTTGGCGATGGATAAGGTGACATCTTTTTCGAATGTACCACGAGCACCTTTCGCACCCGGATCCTCGCCGCCGTGGCCCGCATCCAGGGCGATGGTGACGAGCCGCACTAAATCCAGCGGGTCTTTGCTCTTGGCTTTGCGCGGGTTGACTGCTTTCTCTTCTGCCACCTTGGCGAGTTTTTCTTCCGGCTTGATCGAAGGCGCGGGGGCGGCTTTATCAGCCTTGGTCGGCGCACTCATGCCGGCGGCGGCATCCACCGCGTTACTGGTTTCCAAAAGTGCTAATAGCGGATCGACTGGCTTGGCGGGATAAATATCGAGTACCAAGCGGTGGCCATATTCGCCAACAGGCTTGACGATAAAGATGGAGGGCTTCACTTCGGTCTTGAGATCGAACACCAAGCGCACCACATCCGGTTTGAAGCGTCCGACGCGCACCGCTTTGACATAGGGATCATCGGCGCCGATCTTGGCCGACAGTTGCGACAGTGTATTGCTGAGTTCGATGTTTTCCAGATCGAGCACAATACGATCCGGATTATCGATCGTGAAATGTTTGAAGCCGATTGGCTGCTTGGATTCGAGGGTGATGCGCGTGTATTCGGCGGCGGGCCAGACGCGGGCGGCGGTTATTTTGATTGGCTCAACGGCAAAGCTTGTGGAAAACGATATGAAAAAAAATGCGAACGCTGCCACCATGCGGCCTAGCACTGCTATTCGTGCATTCCTTTTTCCAAACGAGCCAAACATTTTTTACCTGCCTCCGTTTCTGCTTTAATTTGGAGACTTCGAGCTTCATCAATTACAGACAACGCAATTCGCACATCCGGTATGGGCAAAAATTCGCCGGCTTTTTCCGGCCATTCCACGAAGCACACCGTGTCCGGATTGAAGTGCTCGCGGAACCCCGCATCCAGCCATTCATGCGGATCGGCGAAACGA
>ERZ1292630.221-Hain-H41-02um-R3-221-length-62986-cov-32_pt1 | contig 32952 bp, 30 predicted proteins | sample MGYA00564408_ERZ1292630 | MGnify/ENA primary metagenome ERZ1292630 (study PRJEB36523, sample SAMEA6512641) | groundwater metagenome | collected 2019-01-08 | study: AquaDiva: Metagenomics assemblies of 32 groundwater samples
CTCTACCGTCAGCATGGTGAATTGGGATTGATTGTGGTGGATTACTTACAATTGATGTCATCAACCGGTCCAGGAGAAAATCGCGCCACCGAGATTTCTGAAATATCAAGGGCATTAAAAGCTTTGGCAAAAGAATTAAAAGTTCCGTTGATCGCTCTATCGCAGTTGAATCGAAGCCTTGAGCAGCGCCCCAATAAGCGTCCCGTGATGTCGGACTTAAGAGAATCTGGGGCCATTGAACAAGATGCCGATGTGATTCTTTTCATTTATCGTGATGAAGTGTATAACCCGGATTCACCTGATAAAGGTATTGCTGAAATCATTATTGGAAAACAAAGAAACGGCCCGATCGGAAAAGTGGATTTGACATTTCTGGGCGAATACACCCGTTTTGAAAATTTTGCCCGACCTGAATATTATTAACCCAGAAAGCTCGGTTGTTTGAAGTAAAGTGCACGGTTTTTAGTATAAATCGCAAATCACAACAAAAAGAAAGTCGCCAAACTCAAAAAAATAAAAAAACCACCACTATCGGTGACGGCAGTGATCATGACACTCGATCCTAACGCAGGATCGCGACCAAATTTACGCAGAGTAAGCGGAATCAATACGCCCAACAGTGCTGCCAACACTAAATTGAGTAGCATCGCCAACATCATCACCAATCCTAACTCAGGATCTTGATAGATTGCGAAGGTAAATATGCCGACTACAGTTCCCCACAAAATTCCGTTAATCACACTCACCCCAACTTCTTTAGCAAGTAACTTCCAAGCACTACGCATATGGATTTGATCGAGCGCCATCGCACGTACGATCATAGTAATGGTTTGATTGCCTGAATTACCGCCAATACCCGCAACAATCGGCATCAATGCGGCCAGTGCCACCAGTTTCTCGATAGAATCTTCAAAAATACCAATTACCCGCGAGGCAATAAAAGCGGTCACTAAATTAATCGCCAACCATACCCAGCGATTTTTGACACTTTGGAATACCGATGCAAATAAATCTTCTTCTTCGCTTAATCCGGCTAGATTCAATGCTTCACTTTCAGCTTTATCGCGAATGAAATCGATTACTGTATCCACGGTTACACGGCCTAGTAGTTTGCCGGTTTCATCCACCACCGATGCAGAAACCAAATCGTAGCGGTCAAATGCATTTGCTGCCTGTTGTGCTACATCGTCCGGACATAACTTGATGATCTCTTTCGTCATGACTTCTACCACCAGTGTTTCAGGATCGCTCACCAACAATCGACTAATCAATAGCACACCTTGCAGTCGTTCTTCCCGATCCACCACAAACAATTGGTCGGTATGATCCGGCAATTCTTCAAAGCGGCGCAGATAGCGTGATACAACTTCCAAGCGAACATCTTCACGAATAGTAATGACATCGAAATCCATCAAAGCACCGACAGAATCTTCGGGATAAGACATAGCAGAACGCAACTGCTCGCGCTCTGCAATCGGCAGTGAGCGGAAAACATCATCGATCACCTCTTGCGGCAAATCGGGTGCGAGATCAGCAATCTCATCGGTATTCAAAAACTCAGCCGCCGCAACCAATTCATGGCTGTGCATGTCGGTAATCAATGTTTCACGAACTGCATCGGAAGTCTCGAGTAGAACTTCACCGTCATTCTCGGTTGTTACCATGCTCCAAGCCAGCAACCGGTCTGCTAATGGCAAAGCCTCGAGGATATGCGCGATATCAGCTGGATGTAGTTGATTCAGATATTGTTGAAGCTCCGCCAGATTCTGCTTTTGCACGAATGAATTGGCCAGAGTTTCATCGGAAGAATCTGTTTGCAAATGCACCAGACCTTCAACCAACCGGTATCTTCGTAATAAGTTAAAAACGTGACTCTGCGGTGTTAGAGAGTCTTCGTCACTATCGGTTTGATTGGTTTCTGTCATGGTATGAACACGTATCGTAAGAATCTCTGGAATTTATAGTAACAACACAACCATCGTTTAAACTTTTACCGCTGGATTAAGCATACTGCCTCAGCCACTATGCCTTCTTTGCGACCGATGGCTCCTAAGTGTTCGGCGGTTTTAGCTTTGATGTTGACTTCATTAGTTTGTATTTCCAAATCCTGTGCAATGTTTTCAATCATCGCAGGTATATACGGAGCCATCTTAGGTGCTTGCGCAATAATGGTTGCATCGATGTTGACTAATTTGTAGCCTTTATCAGCTAATAAGCGGTATACATTGCGTAACAGAATACGGCTATCGATATTTTTATAACGTGGATCGGAATCGGAAAAATGCTTGCCGATATCTCCCAATCCCGCCGCACCAATCAGTGCATCGCAAATGGCATGCAACAAAACATCCGCATCGGAATGACCTAACAGTCCTTTATCATGTGGAATCGTAACACCACCGATGATAAGCGGACGACCTTCAATTAACTGATGTACATCAAAACCTTGTCCAATTCGCATTGCACTCACGCATGACTCCTTTTATGAATGATTAATTCTGCCAACGCCAGATCATGGGAATAAGTCACTTTAAAATTGTAGCTGTCCCCGATGACAAGCTTCGGACATAGTCCTATGGCCTCGATTGCGCTGGCTTCGTCAGTGACTAATTCTCCCGTGGTTTGTTGTAATGCTTGGGCTAATAATCCATGTCGAAACATTTGTGGCGTTTGTGCTTGCCAGATATTGTCCCGGGATTCAGTGCGAATGACTCGATTCTCAGCATCGCCACGCTTTAGCGTATCGGCAACAGGCACCGCAAGTAACCCTCCCACCGGATCTTCGCGTACCTGTTCAATGAGATTATCCAATTGCGTTGTTGTTAAACAAGGGCGAGCGGCATCGTGCACTAAAATCCAATCATGCGGTTCCACCGCATTTTTTTGTTTCATTGCCAACAAGCCATTGCGTACACTTTCAGAACGTGTAGCGCCGCCGCAGTTTATTACCACCAACTTGGCCGAAAATTCGCTCCAATCGTAGTTGTACCAATCATCATCGACAGGTGATAACACGACAAATACTTTTGATAGGGTTTGATTGCTGCATAAGGTCTTAATGGCATGGTATATCATGGGATGGTTGTTGAGCTGCAGGTATTGCTTGGGTAACGTATTACCCATTCGTGAACCTGATCCTGCTGCGGGGATGAGTGCATTAAACTGAGTCATGGATCAATGGGATAAATAGTTTTCTGGAAAAATAGCTTGTGCAAATTTTTTAAATGCCATGAAAAATTATAGTTTCTTTACTGTTTTGTAGTAGAACTATATTCAGGAGACGCGCGTACTGAGCCTCATTTTTAGCAAAAATGAGGCTGTCGGTTGATATAATTACAACAATCTTAATTTTAGGTAGACAACATGGAAGCAGAACACATTAATGCCATTGCCAATCAACTCCAAGATTTAGCAAGCCGATCCAACGAATTACGGAGGTTTCTTTGACTTTGATACGAAACAAACTCAACTAAGCGAACTCTCTCGATTACTCGAAGATCCCGCCGTATGGAATGATACACAGCGTATCCAAGAAATTAATCGTGAAAAGAAACTGCTGGAGGACATTGTATTAACGCTGGAATCGGTTCAACGGCAATTAGGCGACACTGGGGAGCTATTCGATATGGCCAGGGAAGAATCCGATCATGCTGCATTGGAAAGTATTGCGCTGGATATGGCAAGCCTGGAAAAATCGGTTGCGAATCTCGAGTTTCGCCGCATGTTTTCCGATCCAATGGATGCAAAAAATTGTTTTGTCGATATCCAATCGGGCTCTGGCGGAACCGAAGCGCAGGATTGGGCCGCCATGCTCGAACGTATGTATACGCGGTATTGTGAAAGGCTGCAATTTAGTGTGGAAATTTTGGAAGAATCTCCCGGTGACGTTGCCGGAATTAAAAGTGCCAGCTTAAAAGTAATCGGTGAATACGCCTATGGTTATTTACGAACCGAAACAGGCGTACACCGTCTCGTCAGAAAATCGCCTTTCGATTCTAACAGCCGGAGGCATACCTCTTTTGCCAGTGTGTTTGTTTATCCAGAAGTCGACGACACCATCGAAATTGAAATCAATCCCGCAGATTTGCGAATCGATACATTCAGGGCATCCGGTGCTGGGGGACAACACATTAATAAAACTGACTCAGCCATACGAATTACGCACAATCCCACCGGTATCGTAGTGCAATGTCAAAGCGGACGCTCGCAACACCGGAACAAAGCGGACGCACTTTCAATGCTCAAATCAAAGCTTTATGAAGCCGAACTGCGTAAACGTCATGAAGAAAAGCAAGCGATTGAAGACACTAAAACCGATATCGGTTGGGGACATCAGATTCGTTCTTATGTGTTGGATCAATCCAGAATTAAAGACCTTCGCACCAATGTCGAGATTGGAAATACACAAAGTGTGCTGGACGGCAATTTAAATGATTTTATAGAAGCAAGTCTAAAACAAGGGGTCAAATAAGAAGAAACCTTAAAAAGGAACCTACTGTCTCCTTGCAATGAAACAGCAGGTTCCTTTTTAAAACAAACTACTTAACCATACGCCATCCAAAGTGGATCGACGCCAGCATGTTGGCTTCTGAGATACGTTTTTCATGCATATCAATTTAAGCAAATCGTCGCTAGTGGAAGATCAGAATCTTGCTTTCAAATTCAAAATAGCGCATTACATTATTGTTGGTTGCCTAAAATATTCTAAATTCGTTTGGTGTAATAATAGACATACCTTGAAAACCAGCATCCGCTAGCACAGGTGCTTAAACGATACCTTGAAAATAAGTTAGAATAGCAATTTAGAATTTTTAATGGGAGTTCCTGAATGTCAATGGCAGACCGCGATGGTGTAATTTGGTATGACGGTAAAATGGTTCCTTGGCGGGATGCAAATACACATGTGCTGACCCATACGTTGCACTATGGTTTAGGTGTCTTCGAAGGTGTGCGTGCGTATGAAACGGAGCGTGGCACTGCGATATTTCGCTTACAGGAACACACGAACCGATTGTTTAATTCCGCGCATATTTTGATGATGAAAATGCCATATGACAAAGCCACATTGATGCAAGCGCAGTGCGATGTTGTCAGGCAGAATAAATTATCGTCATGTTATATACGTCCGCTCGCATTTTATGGCTCGGAAGCCATGGGGCTTTCCGCCAAAACACTTTCGGTTCACATTATTATTGCGGCATGGCCTTGGGGGACCTATTTGGGTCCTGAGAGCCTGGAAAAAGGCATTCGGGTCAAGACCTCCTCATTTACGCGGCACCATGTCAATATCAATATGTGCCGTGCTAAATCAGTTTCGACTTACACTAATTCTATTTTGGCTAATCAGGAAGTGTCAGCGAATGGATATGATGAAGCTTTGTTGCTCGATACGGATGGTTATGTTGCGGAAGGGTCAGGAGAAAATATTTTTATCATAAAACAAGGTAAGATCTTCACACCGGATTTGACTGCGTGTCTTGAAGGTATTTCTAGGGCTTCTGTCATCGAACTGGCGGGAGAAATTGGTGTGCCTGTCATCGAAAAACGCATTACCCGTGATGAAGTCTATTGTGCGGACGAAGCGTTTTTTACTGGTACAGCCGCTGAAGTCACGCCAATTCGTGAATTAGACAATCGTATGATTGGCGATGGCAAACGCGGCCCAATCACAACCAGAATACAATCCATGTTTTTTGAGTGTGTCAAAGGCAAGGCTCAAAAACATATGGATTGGCTTACCTTGGTTTAACAAAGTCAGTTATTTTGGAGTTACTATGAATCAACAGAATACCAATAACAAATCGCGAGAAATTGAAATTACTGCGGATGATTTACCATTACATTGCCCTATGCCTTCTATGATACTGTGGAATTCACATCCACGCGTATTTTTACCGATTGAAGCAACGGGAGAAGCATTGTGTCCTTATTGCGGCACGTACTATGTTCTTAAAGGTGGTGCGAGGGGAGGGCATCATTAACCATAGCGTGATGGTTAAAAGCAAGCTAGTTTGTTTCTCAACATTACTTTGAAGCAAGGACACTATGAATCAGATTCCGCAGGAAATATTTAAAGCCTATGATATCCGGGGTATCGTTGGAAAAACAATCACTGTAGAGAACGTTGAAAAAATCGGCCAGGCAGTTGGTTCTGAAGCACGCGCTAGAAAACTATCGACTGTTGCCATAGGTCGTGATGGAAGATTATCTGGTCAAGAACTATCGCAAGCGCTGGCACGAGGTATCCAGAAAAGCGGTGTTGATGTTATCGATGTCGGTATGGTCGCAACGCCGATGCTATATTACGCTGCGCATGAATTATGCCAGTACTCGGGTGTTATGGTGACTGGCAGTCATAATCCACCTGAATACAATGGTTTTAAAATTGTTCTTGGGGGTACTACTTTATCAGCTGATGCTATTCAGGCGCTGCGTATTCGTATTGAAAACAACGATCTTACACAAGGCAGCGGACAATATTCTGAACATAACATTGCCAAAGTTTATGCCGAACGGATTACCAGCACTATCAAATTAGCTCGCCCAATGAAAGTTGTGGTCGATTGTGGTAATGGCGTAGCGGGCGCATTTGCTCCTGCACTCTATCGTGAATTGGGTTGCGAAGTCATCGAGTTATTTTGTGACGTCGATGGTACCTTCCCCAATCATCATCCCGATCCATCGGTGCCTAAAAATTTACAAGATGTCATTCAAAAATTAAAGTCATCAGATGCGGAAATTGGTCTTGCTTTCGATGGTGACGGTGACCGTTTGGGTGTGGTAACCAAGCAAGGGCGTATTATTAACCCGGATCGTCAGTTGATGCTTTTTGCTGCGGATGTTTTATCCAGAAATCCAGGCGGAGAAATTATTTTTGATGTCAAATGTACGCGTAACTTGGCGCCATGGATTAGAAAACATGGTGGCATTCCTACTATGTGGAAAACTGGACATTCTTTTATCAAAGCGAAATTAAATGAATCCGGAGCGCTTTTGGCCGGTGAAATGAGTGGTCACCTGTTTTTTAAGGAGCGCTGGTATGGTTTTGATGATGGTTTGTATGCGGGTGCACGATTGCTGGAGCTTTTAAGTCGTGAATCAGATATGAATACTGTTCTGAACAATCTGCCTGACAGTATTAACACACCGGAACTACAAGTACGTACCGCTGAAGGTGAGAACTATTCATTGATTGCTGAATTACAAAAGAAAGCAGTGTTTGATAGCCCGCAGCAAGTTGTGACTATTGATGGGCTGCGTGTTGAATATAGCGATGGCTTCGGTCTTGCTCGGGCATCTAATACGACACCTGTCATTGTTTTACGGTTTGAAGCTGATAGTGAAACGGCTTTAAAACGAATTCAAGAAGACTTTCGTAATAACATCAAGAAAGTAAAACCAGATGTGCAGTTGCCATTTTAATTGATTGTTTTCATTGCAGTTTAAACGAAAATGCGTATTGCGATAGCGCAGATCAATCCAATCGTTGGTGATATTTCTGGCAACGCAGAAAAAATTCTATGGGCCGTGCAACAAGCGATGCTTGCAGATGCCGAGCTTGTTATAACACCCGAGCTTGCATTATGCGGGTATCCGCCTAAAGACCTATTGTTGCGCGACGATTTTTATCAATCGTGTCACCAAGCTTTACAAATGATCACGCAGGCAATTGGTGACATAACACTTGTGATAGGCCATCCACACCATGACGGCTGCAAGCTATATAACGCGGCCTCAGTCATTCGTTCAGGCGAGATTACGCATACATATCATAAAAGATTTCTGAGCAAATCCCCTTTTTTAAATGAATTCTATTATTTTGATGAGGGTTTGGAGCCTTGCTTTTTAAACTTCAATGGACTCAAGTTTTGTATTGATATCGGCGCAGATGCATTGCTGCACTCAGATCCGAGAAAATATACGCATGCTGACGTCGATATTTTGTTGTTTCTAAATGCTTCTCCGTATTTCATCGACAAGCAAGTGACACGTTATCAGGATACACAGCACTATATCAAATGCACAGGTGTCAGCGTCATTCATGTGAATTTGGTTGGAGGACAAGATGGTCTGATTTTTGACGGAGCTTCCTTTGTTATGAATGCTGCTGGGGAATTGGTCCATCAATCCGCGGAACTGATAGATACAATTGATTACATTGAGATTCAAAATAACCAACCGATAAAAAATAATACACTTGTAACTTCCTTGCCTCCTGTAGCCGGTGTTTACCAAGCGTTATGTTTGGGTGTCAAAGATTATGTTCGTAAGAATAATTTTCCGGGTGTTTTAATAGGGTTATCGGGGGGCATAGATTCAGCATTGGTATTAGCGATCGCTGTCGATGCACTGGGTTCGGAACGGGTAAAAACCGTGATGATGCCCACGCAATATACCGCTGACATCAGCTTAGTGGACGCGCAAGAGATGGCCGACCGATTGAGAGTTTTGCATTCAGAATGCAGTATTCAGACTCTGGTTGATTTGTATTTATCGAAGATGACCAGTGATTTTGCGATTTCGCCCGAATTATTTAATACCTCGACGATGCCGGAAAATCTACAAGCACGCATTCGCGGCACACTGTTAATGGCGCTTTCTAATCACAGCGGTTCAATTGTGTTAACAACCGGCAATAAATCTGAAATTGCTGTGGGTTATTGCACTTTGTACGGTGATATGGCAGGTGGTTTGGCGGTACTCAAAGATGTTACCAAAACATTGGTTTATCAGCTTTGTCATTATCGTAATCAAATCAGCCCGATTATTCCAGAGCGAATCCTACAACGGGCGCCTTCCGCTGAATTACGGCTTAATCAAACCGACCAAGACACTTTACCGCCGTATGAGATTCTCGATGCTATTATTGAAGCGTATGTTGAAAAGAATTATTCACGCAATGAAATTATAGCGCTGCATTTTGACCCGGAAATCGTAGAAAAAATAATCCATTTGATTCATCTCAACGAATACAAGCGACAGCAAGCTCCAGTGGGAATACGTGTTACGTGCTGTGATTTCGATCATGCATGGCATTATCCTATTACATCTCGTTATCAATCTTAGCCGGTTATCGCTTTTGTTCAGGCTATGCTTGATCTTTCTCAGAAGTGGTTTTATGGGCTTCCTCTATGGACTCTGGTTTGTGAGATAAATGCTTATCGGTGTTATTTGCGTCGCTGTGTTTGGGTTTTATTTTGCCAATGATAATGAAAAATAGTGGTACAAAGAAAATCGCCAAGAAAGTAGCGGCCAACATACCGCCAAAAACACCTGTTCCGATCGAATTACGGCTAGCTGCGCCTGCTCCGGTCGCTATTACGAGCGGCAATACGCCTAAGATGAAAGCCATAGAGGTCATGATAATCGGCCGGAATCTGAGGCGTGCAGCTTCAAGTGCAGCGTCAGTCAAAGATAATCCCGCCATGCGTCGTTGATTGGCAAATTCAACAATTAAAATCGCATTCTTTGCAGCAAGCCCTATTAGGGTAACCAAACCAATCTGGAAATAAATATCGTTGGTTAAACCCCGAGCCCAAATCGCTAATAAGGCGCCGAGTATGCCAAAGGGTATTGCAAGAATCACCGCAAAAGGGATTGACCAACTTTCATATAATGCTGCCAAAACCAAAAAGACCATCAGTAATGCAAAAGCAAATACATAAACTGATTGTCCGCCAGCTTTACGTTCTTGTAATGATATGCCGCTCCAGTCAATGGTATAGCCGCGCGGTGTTAGGATTTCGTCAGCTACTTGTTGTAATGCTTCCAATGCCTGTCCAGAACTATAACCGGGTGCTGCGCTACCTAAAACTAATGCGGAATTGTAGCCATTGAAGTGGGTCACAGGATCGGGGCCACTGCTGAATGTTGTTGTAACGACAGAATCCAGTGGAATCATGGTTTGTGTTTCACCGCTTCTGGCGCGGATATAAATTTTACTGATATCGTCCGGATTAGAGCGATATTCCGGCAACGCCTCAGTCTGTACGCGATAGATGCGCCCAAATTTGATGAAATCATTGACATACAGATTGCCAAAATAAGCTTGCATGGTGTCAAACACTTCGGAAATGGGAACGCCGAGTGCTTTTGCCCGTTCACGGTCTACTTGGGCATGCAGTCTTGGAACGCTGACACGAAAATTGGTACTGGCGACTGCAATTTCGGGGTGTTCCGTTGCTTTGGCAACAAAATCTTGTGCTACTGCCGCAAATTGAGCAAAGTCACCGCCAGATGGATCTTGTAATTGTGCGGTAAAACCGCCGGTGGAACCTAGCCCACTGATTGTTGGTGCATTGAAAGCCAGAATCAGTGCTTCAGGTATTTTGGCAAATTCCTGAAAGGCTGCTTCGATAAGGCTTTGTGCTTTTTCATTGGGATTGGAACGCTCATCCCAGTGATTTAATGGGACGAACATGGTGGCTTGATTAGTGCCACGTGTGCCGAATACAAAGTTCTGTCCAGTCAATGTATCGGTTGAATGGACTGCAGGAATTGATTTGTAGTAGTGTTCAATTTTTTCCAGAACTTCTATAGTTCGAGCCAAAGAGGCGCCGTCAGGAAGCTGTACTACGGTGATAAAATAACCTTGATCTTCTTCCGGCAAGAAACTTCCCGGAATCGTCCTAAATAACCCGATGACGACCATGATCAAAATGAAAAAGATGATCAATGTCAGCAAAGATCGCTTGAGTATGCCACCGACAGCGCCAACATAGCGATTTTCTATCCATTCAAACGAACGATTGAATATTTGCCAGAACCGATTGGGTGATTCATGGCCAGGTTTAAGTACCAGAGCACATAAAGCAGGACTGAGTGTAAGCGCGACAAATCCAGAAATAGCAACGGACAATGCGATCGTGATGGCAAATTGCTTATATAATTCACCAGTGATTCCACCCAGGAATCCGACTGGCACGAATACGGCTCCGAGTACCAGAACAATTGCGATGACCGGCCCGGATACTTCTTCCATGGCTTTTTTGGCTGCATCTCGTGGCGACAATCCTCCTTTGGACATATGTCTTTCCACATTTTCGACTACGACAATTGCATCATCCACCACAATGCCGATGGCAAGCACCATACCAAATAGTGTTAAGGTGTTGATTGAGAAGCCCAGCATGTCCATGCCAGCCAAGGTGCCGATCAAAGAAATGGGTGCTGCAAGCGCTGGGATCAGTGTGGCACGCCAACTTTGTAAAAAAAGAAATACCACTAGAATGACTAGAATGAGTGCTTCTCCCAGTGTTTTAATCACTTCCTTGATGGAAACTTCGACGAATGTAGTCGTGTTGTAAGGAATGTCGTAGGAAACGCCGGCAGGAAAGCTTTTAGTTAAGTTTTCCATTTCTGCTTTTATTCTTCGAGCGGTATCTAATGCATTTGCACCGGGCGCGAGGAATGTCAATAAAAAGGTGTTGGGGTTGCCATTCCATCGGCCCTGTAAATCATACGATTGGGCGCCCAATTCTACGCGCGCTACGTCGCTCAATCTGACCATAGAGCCATCAGGGTAGGCACGCACGATCATGTCTTCAAATTCTTTGACTTCACTCATACGTCCGTGAGTGATCACGGGAATTGTCAGTTCTGTCCTTGTCGATGTTGGTTCTCGACCGATTCGTCCGGATGGAAAGTCACGATTTTGCTCACGCACTACGGAAGCAATTTCTGATGGCGTTACATTCAATTGGGCCATCCGTACCGGATCCAGCACTAATCGCATGGAGTAATTTTGTCCGCCAAAAATGATGGCATCACCTACACCGGGAAGTCGTTTTACATTATCGAGAATACGTAACAGCGCATAGTTCGATAGAAACACCGTGTCATGTTTCGGATCGGTCGAACTTAAAGCAATCACGATTAAAAGATCGGGTGATGTTTTTTTTACGGTAATACCTTGGCGTACCACTTCATCGGGTAATTGTGGTTCTGCTAAGCGTTGGCGATTCTGTGTTTGTACCTGGGCGATATCGATATCAGCACCTATTTCAAATGTGAGCCGCATCGTCATATGCCCGTCATTGGTACTGGTTGAATCGTAATACAGCAGGTTATCAATGCCGGGAAGCTGCACTTCAATGGGACGTGCTACCGATTCTGCGACAACTTCTGCGCTAGCGCCTGGATAGTCCGCTTCAATTTGTATCATCGGCGGCGTAATTTGTGGAAACTGCGCTACGGGTAGTTTCTGTAATGAAACCAAGCCAACAACTACAATGATGATGGAAAGTACCGACGCAAAGATTGGGCGGTCAATAAAGAAGTGCGAACTCATAAGGTTTCTTGTGTGACAGTTTCTTTAGAGGAAGGTATTGAAGGCAATGTTTCTTTCTGCGACGGGATTGCGCGTACTTGAACGCCCGGCAGAATGCGGAAGAAACCCTCCACCACAATCCGTTCCCCAGGTTGCAAGCCGTCTTCAATAAGCCAGTTTGTTCCTCGCCATTGACTTGCAAGGATCGATCGTGCTTGAATTTTTTCATCTGAGTCGACAATGTACACGAGAGAACCCATAGGCCCCTGTTGTACAGCGCGTTGCGGGATTAAGATAGCGTTTATGCGAGTGTAGCCTTTCACACGGATCTTAACAAACTGGCCAGGATAAAAATACGATTGTCCAGGAGATAAATTTCCTTCCGGATTAGGAAATATAAAACGTCCTTGCAAAGTACCGGTTTCAGGTCGTATCGCAACATCCGCAAAATCAAGCATCCCTTCTTGAGGGTAGATGCTGCCATCCGAAAAGGTCATGGTGCCGCGTAATTGGAAAATATCGGGGCGCTGGACCTTTTGTTCGGCTATCTCACGACGGCGTCGTAAAAGATAGCTTTCGGGTACATTGACGTTTACATACATTGGGTCTAATTGGTCAATGGTAGTTAGCAATGTTGTTTGTGCTGAAACTAATCGTCCCTCATAAAAATGGCTGCGACCAATGCGACCATTCACCGGTGCGGTAATCACCGTATTATCCATATCGAATTTAGCTTTGATAACATCGTTTTGCGCAGCCTCAAGCGCTGCACTGGCAGATAACACTTCGGCCTGAGCATCATCAACATTCTTTTTGCTGACGGCTTGTTGCGCAAGTAGTGGGCGGACGCGCGCTAGATCCTGTTTAGCTTGGGTCAAGCGTGCCTTTGCTTGTTCCACTCTTGCTTTGCTGCTGAGATACACTGCACGGAAAGGAACAGGATCAATTAAATAGAGCTTGTCACCTTTTTTTACATTGCGACCCTCGGTAAAAGATATTTTTTTGATAATTCCGCTGACTTGCGGACGGATTTCGACCGGCCTGAATGCTTCGGTTTGGCCGATGAAATCAGTTTCATCGGGAATCATTTGCGATGTTACGGTAATAACCTCAACCTCAGGAATGGGGGGAGCTGGTGGCGCTGGAGATTGACCGGAGCAGCCCACTAACAGTGCCATACAAAGACCGATGCAGATATAACAAGCCAGTATGAATAAGTTGGCATGGGCGCCACAGATAGCTTTTTTTATCATGAAATACAAATCGTCAGAAATTAAATTGGAATCAGTTGATTTAAATAAATCGTATCGATAACCAGAATCGTAGATTGAGAAGTTAAAACTAATGTTTTCTAATCGGATACAAAATTAACTACAATGTTTTTTTATCCAGGAAACATAACGATCAACCCAATTTTGCAATAGCTTTTTGCTACTTTCACCAAGACCACCACTGGTGTCAAACATTCCATCACGTAATTGTAGAAATGCTTCAGGTTGGCCCATGGTTGGTACATCTAAATACGCCAAAATATTGCGCAGATGTTGTTGTGCCATTGCAGTGCCACTGCTACCTATGGAAACTCCTAATATACCGGCTGGTTTGCCACTCCAAGCACTTTCTCCGTAGGGACGCGAGGCGTGATCGAGTGCGTTTTTCAGTACGCCAGGTATGGAACGGTTATATTCTGGTGTTACAAATAACAAACCATTGGCAGTAGAAATTTCGGTTTTTAATCGTTTTGCCGAGTCTGCCGGGGTTGCATCATCATCCTGATTATAGAGTGGTAAATCACCAATTGATATTTGCTTGCATGAAAATTCTGCGGGTGCCAGTTTTGTAATGGCAGTTGCAAGGTTACGGTTATAGGAGTCTTTCCGTAAACTGCCAACGATGATTGCGATTTGGTAGTGCGTCATACTAGTCTCCTTATTGCGATATCATTTTAGGATCTGTAACTCGTTCAAAAGTGCGTTTGTCGTCAATTCTATTATCACTAACCGCTGGTATCGAAGAGGGTGCGTCTTTGTCGGGCAACCATCCGCCGCCTAATGCTCTATAAAGTTGCACAATCGAAACCAAGTGAAAGCGTTGTGTAGTGCTTAGAGAAAACTCTGCATCGAATAAATTTCGTTTGGCAAGCAACACGTCCACGTAGCTCGTAATGCCGCCTTTATAACGCAGATCTGCTACATGCAGAGCCGAATGCAAGGCATCAACTTGTTTTTTTTGTGCTATGAGTTGATTTTTTACCGTTTGAATGGCGGTTAGCGCATCTTCAACTTCTTTGAATGCGATCAGGATAGTTTGTTCATATTGCGCCAAAGCTTGCCGTGTTCTTGCTTCTGCTGCGCGTTGTTCGAAGCCAAGGCTTTGTGCGTTTAATATTGGGCCAGCCAGACCTAAACCGCCCACACCAAACTCGCTGCCGGATAATAATAAATTGGAAAGTGCTGGACTGGCGACACCCAGAAATCCAGTAACCGAAAGTCTTGGGAAACGCGCTGCTTTGGTTGCACCGATTCTTGCTGTGGCGGCCGTTAGCGCTTGCTCGGCCTGCAGGATATCTGGGCGGCGTTGTAATAATTCGGAGGGAATGCCTGCTGGCACTTCAATTGGGAGCGTTTGTTCCACCAAGGAATGTCCCTGTGAAATAGTATGCGGATTTTTTCCCAATAGAACGCTCAATTCGTTTTCTTTTTGAGTCAGTTTTCGTTCGAGTTCGGCTACTCGAGCCAAGGCATTTGCATATTCTGCTTCGAATTGATCAAGATCTAATCGGGAGATGATGCCCCCTTGCAATTGGGCATGAGAAATTGCAACAGATTCTTTCCAAGAGGCTAAAGCACGGTGTGCTATATCAAGCTGAGTCTGAAATTGCAACAGGTCAAAATATGATTGCGCAACGGCACTGATTAACAATAAAACGACTCCACGGCGATTTTCCTCACGTGCCATCAAATCTGCCCGAGCGGCTTCATTCGTGCGGCGAATCCGACCCCAAAGATCGATTTCCCAATTTAGGGTGGTCCGTCCAAAATAGCTAAAGGATGTTGGAAAACCAGATAGCAAAAATCCACCCAGTGTACCCATAACGGGTGCATTTGCATCCGCTTCTAAGGTAGGCAAAAAATCCATGAATGCGATTTTTAAACGGGCCTGCATTTCCTCGATACTGGCTTCAGCTTGTTTAAGTTCTTTATTGTCTGACAATGCTTGATTGATGAGTCGTTGTAAATTTTCATCATGAAATAACTCCCACCATGTGAGGTTGGCGATAGATTTTCCTTCTGCGTGTGAGACGCGAAATTTCTCGGCAACCTCAATTTGTGGGCGTAGATAATCCGGGCCCATTGCACAGCTTGATAAGAGTAAATAACAACAGAGTCCAATAATCCAGACAGAAAGCCAGTTGTTATATTTACATTTATCGCGGAGGTGTCTTAACATGAATTGCTAGAGCCGATGATTAACGAATCGAAAAAATTTGCTTTTAACCTGCCTAAGCGTTTCTAACTAAAAGATGAGGTGGGATGAATGACGATATCAAAGTAGATGATGCCCGGATTCTGATTGGATCGCAAGGTAGTATGTGGATAAAATTCTAACTCTCCCTGCTGTATTTAGCTGAGTATGAGTTATTAGACTAGTGTTTATTTCTCAAATAATTACAGAAGCTGATGAAAACACATTTTGATCTTACCGTTCGGGGTTTAAATAAGTTATTTTTGGGGTTAATTCTTGTTGAGCTTTTGCTTGTTATCGGATACGTTCTGAATGTACTGTGGGGTAGTCCTAGTTGGATTGTTACTAGATTAGTCGACTTAGATGATGAGGGAAGCATCGCTACTTGGTTTTCTTCAATGCAACTTTTTGTCGTGGGTTTGTTGTTTTTTTTTAAAAGCCGTCATGCCAATGTAGTTGAACTGCCTTCAGCGACCTTTTTTTGTATCCTGGGGTTGGGATTCATTTTTTTGTCGATTGATGAGGCAGCGGCGATCCATGAAAAAATCAATTTTGTGCTGAAACAGGTTGTGTTCATGCCGCGATTTAAAGGCGATCATGGTGTCTGGATTTATGTGTATGTGTTGCTAGCGGGAATCTTCCTTAGTCTCACATTACGCAATTTTATTGCACTATGGAAGCATTCCCGTCGAATTGCTTTTATTATGGCCATTGGGTTATTAACGTTTGTAACCGGTGCAGTCTTACTTGAAATTATCGGTTATCAATTTCTTCGCAACGATATGACATCTTGGCGCTATGTTACGGAAGTTGCTTTGGAGGAGTTTCTTGAAATGCTCGGAATCAGTATCGTGCTTTATGGTGTGTTGTTATTGTTGATGGAAGTTAATATTGAAGGTAATGAATAATTGGCTGCATATAGAAGGTGTTTTCTGGTGTTTTTCTTCATTCTTGTTTAAATCCTCGACAAGCAATAGAATGAAAGTGTCGTTGTGTTACCAGTCCTGGTAATGGCATCGATATTTCAAATATTTATAAGGATCTTAACAGAATGAGCAAAAAAATTGCTTCAATGGTAGCCGTTGGAATTGCGGTATGTATGCTTTTATTATCGGGTGCTGTATTAGCAGAATCTGGTTATGCGGTTCATTATAGTGATAAATTCCAAGGAAGAAAAACAGCCAACAATGAAATTTTTGATCAAAATGAACTAACAGCTGCGCATAAAAAATTGCCTTTTGGTACACAAGTTAAAGTAACCAATTTAGCAAATGATCGTAGTGTTGTTGTAAAAATCAATGATCGTATGGCGCGCCGTAACACAAATGTAATTGATCTGACAAAACGCGCCGCAGAGGAGCTGGGTTTTGTAAAAAGCGGACGCGCCAAGGTTAAATTAGAGGTTGTAAACTAATTACGTAATAACTCTGTTTTAAAAAATCATTCAAACTGAAAGTCTGCACGAACATTGAATAGAGTAGGTATGTCGGAAAGATATACTGCTTATTTGTAAGTAAGGTTTCAGTAGCTCATACTACGTCCAGAGATAATCCAATTATGCAGAATCCCGAACCGCCTGAAATCAAACCGTTCGTTTTTGTTTTCAGTTGGCGAAGATTTTTCTTGCATTTCCTAATTATGAGTGTGTGTGCTGTGTTGGGTTTGATGACCTGGTATTTTTCCAAACCGCATAGTACTCGATTCTATGAAACAAGTTCCGAATCACCAATGATTGTTGCGCTAGCACCTGAGATTGATATGGCGCTGGATAAACAAAGTATTCTTACAGTAAGAGAGGGTGATCCGCTGCAAGTGGAGTTATTTGGGGGAAGCGTTTATTTTGATATTAAAAATAAAACGATGCATGAATTGGAATTGAAAGTAGGTCAAGTTGTTATTAAAGATATCGGCACTCGATTTAGTGTCCGGATGCAAAAAAATGGCGACCACCAAATTGCTGTTGCGAATGGTCAAGTTGAAATTTATCTTGCATCCGGTGTTTTTTATGTGAATGCTTTTGAGCAAGCTAATTTTAATGAGCATCGCTTGGATAAGCGTATGCTAATCCATGAGAACGATGTTGCTCCGTGGCGATTTCTTTCCCATTAATATAGGTCGGAAAAATCCAATTAAATCAGATCGGATCCTGGGCGTATGTAACTTCTTTGCAAAAGCTTTTTCGTAGATTTCCAATCGATTATTGGCGTTAATGCGTTTGATAACCAGTGAGTTTTATGACCTTCCAATCAAAACCATGAATGTGTAGAAGATCATTCGGCAATGACATCGATAATGCTCCTTTGGTGACGGGAGGGAGATCGGTGTCAATCGTATATGTTCTGGCCTGGTGCAATGTGTCTTGATGTTCCATGTGGTGGTGCCCATGTCCATGTCCATGAATCGGAACCATACTGATTGTTACTTGAGTGATGTGATAATCTTTGTTGCCATTATAAATACTGCCATTGAAGATGCCCCATCCAAATCCCGCATCAATTTGTAATTCTTGAATTGCCGTTTCTGGTAGTTCGATGGATTGTTTTGCGCCTGCTTGCTGACAACAATTTGCAGCGTAAACAGTTACACTCGTGAACAGTGGTTGTGCTATCAATAATGAGGATAATAATACATAAATAATTCTTGGTTTGATTAACATAAAATTTTTCTTTCAGATAATTTTTTATTCGAGTAACTACTCAGAATAGCATCGGATTCTTAGCGAATTACAGCTCATAACAAGCTTTTTAGACTAATGTGCGACACAGAAGCGAATTCACAAAATTGAAATTTGTGTAACAATTTTCCCACGTGATAATATTGATTCCAGAGATCCATATTATACTTGTTGTGCCGAATTTATTACGTTACGATTCTATGAGTAGTATTTTTCCAGTCGATTCTACAATTTCCCCTGCTCTTGTTGCTGCGATACGCCGAGTGCTACGTCCCCTGATCAAGTTAATGTTAGCAAAAGGAATTACTTTTCCTTATCTATTCGAGACACTTAAAGATATATTTGTCGAGGTGGCGGAGAAAGAATTCAGAATCAATGGTAAGCCCTCTACCGACAGTCATTTAAGTTTACTAACTGGGATTCATCGTAAAGATATTAGGAGATTGAGACAGAGTGTTCGTTCTAACATTGAAATTGTTCCACATGTTGTTTCACTAGGAGCACGCCTTGTTAGTGTTTGGACTAGTGATCCTCGGTATTTGGATGAGAATAATCTACCTAAGCCTTTGCCACGTTTTGCTAAACAAGGTGGAAAAATATCTTTCGAAGGACTGGTTGCTGGTGTAAGCTCTGATATTCGTTCGCGCGTGGTGCTTGATGAATGGACAAGGTTAGGGGTGGTGCATTTCGATCCCGAGAAACGTGTTTGTTTGAATACAGCGGCATTTGTTCCGGCACACGGCTTTGATGAAAAAATTTTTTATTTCGGCCACAATTTACATGACCATACTGCAGCAGCAACCAGTAATTTGTTAGGTGAAAATCAACCCTTTCTGGAACGTAGTGTATACTACGATGGTTTAAGTGCAGGATCGATTAGATATCTTGTTGAAAAGTCTGAATTTCATGGTATGGAATCGTTGCTTTCAATTAACAAAGAAGCCTTGGAATTAGAAAAAAAAGATGTTTTAGATGATAATGCTCAGCATTATCGTATGACATTTGGAATCTATTTTTATAGTGAGCCAGTTGAAGTTAAGGTGCCTAGTAATAATAAAGATAATCTATAAATTAATTGAATGCTGTACTGAAGTAAAAGCCGAGTGGATATCATATAACTAAGCGAGAGGTATTTTATGACAGTGTTATATAACATAAGCAAAACCGCAGTACATTTCAGCGTGTATTTGTTGAGCATCATTATTTTATTATTTGTCTGTGTTGTTAATACAGTAGCCAAAAATATATACGAAATTCAAACTCAACTGGAACCGGATACTGTTACTTTTTTCAATTCTCCCAAGCTATATCATCAAACGGTTGAGCCCGCTATCGGTAACGAGAGCTTGATTGTTTGTGAAGAGGTTCAACAGAGTGGAATCGGAGGAACAGGTATCGATTCAGAAGAAGACAATACAATTGGTAAGTACTCGGCTATGTTTTTAGAGATTATTACCGGATTGACTGATCGATGTAGTGTTTGAACATAAGCAATCTAAATTATCGATTGCTTATGGATACGCATTATTGAGTGCTGTTAGTCAAAAACGATGCGCGGATTTTTTCTTCAAGAGGAGGGCGCATACCTGCTTTTCGTCCTGCTTCAATGGCTTTCTCTGGATCAGTTCCTTTTCTAATAAGATAGGCGGCCCACATCGCGCCAGCACGATTGCCGGAACCGCAGTGAATGAGAATGGGCGTTTCTGCTGATTCAAAGGCTTTAGTGAATGCGGATAGCTGTTCTTCGCTGATGCCAGAAACGGTCATCGGAATGTTGATATAATTCATTGCGGTAGTATTAACTAATGCTTTTTCTTCTGCGGTACCTTCCGTTGATGTACGCATGTCAATAATGGTTTTAAAACCGTGTGAGGCTAAGGCTTTTACACCGCCATCTCCAATCAAACCGGATATCGCGATTTTATCAGTTGCACGACTGTAATTTTGTATTTGGAATACTTGATGGCCAAATGGCACAAGTCCAGACGAATTCGCCGCTGCTATCGTGATAGAGAAAATGGTTAGCAATAAAAGTAAAGAAAAAATGTATTTCACATATACCTCCAACGTATTATAGGGAAACGCAATTGTTAATTCTATTGTAGCGCCAGTAATATGAATAGCTAAACTTAAATTTACTCGTTTCAACGTCGTCCGTCATACCAAATTGGTAGTTTTTTCTTGTCAATTAATGTTCGGTGAGGGTGTAATAAGACACTCATCAATTGAGCAATAATTTCACGTCCGGAATAGAGCTGTACTTTACGAGGAGAGGTGATTAATGGGTGATGAGTAAGAATAGTAAATTTTAAACCTCGCTGATTGCCCCACCGCTTGAGTAATTGGCTTAGATGAATTTCATCAGCGGCAAACAGTTCCTGATTAAAACCACCCACTTCCCGAAAAGCATCAGCCCGACTAACCACTAATGCACCCGATGCCCAACGAAACGTAACTGACAAAAACGTCCAAAGTTTTATGGCGGCATTACCCCACCACGGCAAATTCGGCATATGCATTACACTGCCACAACCGACATAGCGATTACTGTGTATCATCTTCATGATATCAGCAACCATTCCACGATTAAGCAAGCTATCGGCATCGACAAACAATAGCCAATCGCCTGTCGCAACGGCTGCACCTGCATTGCGAGCTCGTCCGATTTGATTAATGGGTTCAAAAACGACTTGTGCACCTGCTTGTTGCGCTATTTTGGCGGTGTTGTCGGTTGAATTATTATCCACCACGATCACTTCATAAGAAAATTCGGGAGATGTCTGAGTATTGATTGCATCGAATACTGAATTCAAACAGTGAGTAATCAAGCTTTCTTCATTAAACGCAGGGATTATGATCGAAAGTTTCATAGCAAAGATAGTTCCATGATTAAGTGAATGGGTTTGTTCTTTTAATGTTGTTATAACAGATTCTTAAGGTGTTAAGCGCATTTGTTTCTCCGCTATTCCGGGTAAGAAAGAAGTCGCTTTTCCTTCCACCCAATCGGCATGTCCGCCACCATAATACGGAGAAAACGGATGCCCACTTTGTCCTCCAGGCATGCTGAAATAGCCTTGTTCTTCTTTTCCAGGAATGACTACTGAACGCTGTGAAGCACCAAAGGTGGGTGTTTGGACGCGTGGCATATTGTGATCGCCTGGAAGTTGATCGGGTGGCATGTCCAGCCAATTTGAAATCCATGTGGGCAATCTTTTGCTGAGTGGATGACGAATGCGAGCCGTATTGATCATTCCCCAAGTGCGTTCTGAAATATTGCCTTGTTTCTGAAGCTTTTCTACAGTTCGTTGTGCGCTGTTGAGCAATAAATCTTCCCAGCTTAGATATTCAGCCGGAAGTAGGTGCATGGGTTGATGTTCAATTAATTGCCAAACAATAGTTTCTGCCTGGCTTAACCGAGGCATTCTGAAACTATCGTCCAATACTTTAATGGGTGTAGCAAAGCCATTCAAAATGGCTTTCATGACTTGATGGCGGTAGGTATAAACAATGCGGTAGGCAGTCGAGTCAACCGAAGCTTTTCCATCCCAATCAACCAATGCTTTTTGCACAGATTCAACCCATGATCCCTTGTCATTCGCCGTTTGCAAAGTTTTAGTTAGTAATTCATGCCAGTTTGATAACAGCAGTGCACGATTATCTAGTTGAATAGCTTGCATATCTGCAACGGTCAAATGATCAAGTTCCATTAAGCGATCATGAATTTGCCGTGCTCTTGCACCTAAGTCATAACCGCCATCACCGAGTAAATCTAGTTGCTCATTCGAGACCAAACGTGAATTAGCGGACCATAGCCGCTGCGATGCGGGATTGCTGACAAGAGGATATTGCGCTGAATCTAGCCACCCTATCCAGCCAGTATCAGGCTCGCTCCAGTTTGCGGGCAATTGTGGATCGTAGTTTTTAGTTCGTGCGGGAATACGACCTGCAAGTGTCCATAAAATATTGCCATCGCGATCGCCAACAATAAAATTTTGCACGGGAATGCCGGAAAGCTGCGCAATTTTCGCAGCCTCTTGTGTATTTTTTGCGTGCTCCAGCTCAATCAATTTAAGGTTAATTGCCTCCGGCCTTAATGCCGACCATGCTAGAGCCAGTGGTGTTCCATCATGGTCTTCTGCAATGACTGGTCCCCATTCGGTTTCGTAAACGGCGAGTACTTCGTCTGCGGCGTTATGGACGCGGATTCGTTCTTCACTGATTTCAAAAGATTTCCAGCCTGTTGAACTGAGATAACGGGTATTGTCGTTTTGATCGATCGTGACTCGCACCCAATCGGCGAAATCGCCTTGACTATTGGTGAAACTCCAAGCAACAAAACGGTTTGAGCCGATGATGAATGAGGGCGTTCCCGGCAAGCTGATACCGGTTATATCGTGATGGGTATCTGTTACCGAAAGCGAGGGATAAATTAATCGCGATCTAAACCATACATTCGGAACGCGTAATGTCAAATGCATGTCGTTGGCTACTAAGGCCGATCCGCCGGCTAATGTGCCAGAAACCGCAAAACTATTACTACCGGGGATCGACTCGCTATAAAATTGATCATTCGAAGAAGCTTGTTTGTTGAAGAGCTGCAGGTTGATATCCTCAGGGGGCGGAATATTGGGCAGAGAAATCTCTTTTTCAACTAAAAGCGTATTCCAAGGACCATTTTTTGTGGTTAGAAAACGATACACTGATTCCGGAAGTGTGGCATGCATCGTTGATAATTTTAATTCACGAAAGATATTGGATTCATTTAATGTCAAAAACATCGCCAGGATTACTAAAATGCTGTCCTCATTTTTCCATGGTGTCAGTTGTTTTTGTGCCAGCAAATAGGGAAAAGGGCGAGTGGTTAAAGATTCAATTCCATGATTGACACCGATTCGGTATGCATCCAGTAATTGACGCTGTGTTTCCGGAAGCTGTTCGAGTACCAAACTAGAGCGTGCGCGTAGACGGAATTTTCTTACTTTAATATCGCGCATCAGCATGCTGGCACCAAATAATTCGGCTAGCTCACCGGCTGCTTGTCGTCGCAATAAATCCATTTCAAAAAAACGTTCTTGTGCGTGCACAAATCCCATCGCTTGTGCTAAATCTAAACGGTTCTGTCCTTTAAAAGTGACTGTACCTAGTGAATCTCTTTCGATTGAAACCGGCGCGGATAATCCAGGCGAAGCTTTTTCTCCATCGTAGTGAGGCAAACTGCCCAGCAGCAAAAATCCCACTATGCTAATCAATAAAACGGTGATTGTTACGCTTGTTATCAAGCAATAGCGAATGAACTGTAAAGTAGTATGCATATCCTCAATGTATCGAGCTACTGGAGTATTGGTTTATATACAAAATTGAGGCATTGCAACGGTATCAATGGCTCAATGGTTCAATGGTTCAAGTATTGCACAAATAAAAGGGATGATTCTTTGTTTGTTCTTAGCATCAAAATTGACCTGTCACTATGATAATTCATTTGTGAGAATTTGGAGTTGTCATGGCTGAAGAAAATGATTTAGAACGCACAGAACCGGCGACGCCGCAGCGCTTACAGAAGGCTAGAGAAGAAGGTCAGGTCGCGCGTTCGCAAGAACTTACCACGTTTACCTTGTTAATGGTAGCGGCTGGGAGTTTGATTTTACTTGGTTCTGATGTGATGAAGAAGCTTTTGTTGATCATGAGGGCGGGTATGCAAATGGAACGTGAATTAGCGTTTCAACCGAATTTGATGATGACGCGTTTTGCTGAGTTAGTTTTTGAAAGCTTGCTCGCTATTGCTCCGCTACTATTGATTTTGACCGTTACGGCTTTTTTTGCACCGATGTTTCTCAGTGGTTGGATGGTTAGTGCTAAGGCACTCATGCCTAATTTTGGCCGGATCAATCCAATTAAAGGGATTGCTCGTATTTTTTCTGCACGTAGCTTGGTTGAGTTAGTTAAAGCCATTCTCAAAACGATTGTAATCGGTGGTGTTGCAGCGCTGGTCATTTGGAACAACAAGCATGAAATTATGGCATTGTTAACGATGCCGATTGATGCGGGCATCACTGAGACCGCAGAATATTTAGCCATCAGTTTCATTTTGACGGTGGGTGCAATGGCTTTAGTCGTTGTCATTGATGTGCCATTCCAAATGTGGGAACACGCTAAACAATTGCGTATGACCAAAGATGAGATTCGCCGGGAGCACAAAGAAAGTGAAGGAGATCCTTTTATCAAAGCGCGGATCCGTGGGTTACAACGTGAAGCAGCACGTCGCCGCATGATGTCGGAGATTCCTAAAGCCGATGTGATTGTAACTAACCCAACGCACTATGCTGTGGCATTACGTTACAAAAATGATTCGATGCGGGCACCAAAGGTAGTCGCTAAAGGTGTTCATTTACTCGCTGATCGTATTCGTGAAATAGCACAAGAGCATCGTATACCGATTCTCGAAGCGCCACCGCTTGCACGTGCATTGTATTACCACGCAGAACTGGAAAGTGAAATCCCGGAAAAATTGTATACCGCAGTGGCCGAAGTTTTGGCCTATGTGTTTCAACTCAAACGCTATCAAGAGTATGGCGGCGATGCGCCTCAGCCGCTCGTTGATGTAGTCGTTCCAGAAGGGATGGATCAACCAAATACACCGTTTAATGATGAGTTATAACTAATCGAGGTCAGTGCGCTTTTAAATAGCATCGCTTGTAATGAATATGAATAATACAGCCACACTATCCGGTTTGATTGACGCCAATAATCTTAAAACATTGGCTGGACCGGTATTGATCATCATGATTCTGGCAATGATGGTATTGCCTTTGCCGCCTTTTGTGTTGGATGTGTTATTTACTTTTAATATTGCGGTATCCATTATCGTTTTAATGGTCAGCTTATATACACGCAATCCGCTGGATTTCGCAGTTTTTCCAACCATTCTACTCATCACCACGTTACTAAGACTGTCACTGAATATTGCTTCTACCCGCGTGGTGTTGTTGGAAGGACATACCGGCCCAGACGCAGCAGGCAAAGTCATCGAAGCATTTGGGCATTTTCTGGTTGGTGGTAATTATGCGGTGGGGTTAGTCGTATTCATTATCTTAGTAGTGATTAATTTTGTTGTCATTACCAAAGGTGCCGGAAGGATTGCGGAAGTGAGCGCTCGGTTTACGTTGGATGCGATGCCTGGTAAGCAAATGGCGATTGATGCTGACTTAAACGCGGGCTTGATAGGTGAAGATGAGGCACGCAAGCGCCGCACAGCCATTTCCCAGGAAGCCGATTTTTATGGTTCGATGGATGGTGCTAGCAAATTTGTACGTGGTGACGCCATTGCCGGTATTTTAATCATGTTGATTACGATCATTGGCGGATTAATCGTAGGTGTATTGCAACATGATTTGGAATTAGACTTAGCGGCAAAAAACTACACTATGCTGACGATTGGTGACGGTTTGGTAGGACAAATTCCGGCATTGATTATTTCAACTGCAGCGGGTTTAGTGGTAAGCCGCGTTACGACGGATGAGGATTTAGGCGAACAGGTACTGAGTCAGTTATTTAATCAGCCGCAAATCCTGGTCATAACCGCCTGCATCATGGGTATTATGGGTTTAATCCCAGGCATGCCAAATTTTGTGTTTTTACTGATTGCTTCAATTCTCGGTGGAGTTGCCTATTTCAAAAAGAGATCGATAGCAACTCAGGAAATTAAACCAGTGGTTGCAGAGGCTCCAATAGTAGAAAGAACTGATGCCAGTTGGGATGATGTGGCGCCAGTAGATACTTTGGGATTGGAGGTCGGCTATCGATTAATTCCGATGGTCGATAAGGCGCAGGAAGGAGATTTGCTAAAAAGAATTAACGGGATACGCCGGAAATTTGCACAAGAAATCGGTTTTCTGCCTCCAGTCGTGCATATTCGCGACAATCTTGAACTACGTCCGAGTGCCTATCGTATCACCTTGAAAGGATCAGTTATGGGGCAAGGTGAATCCTATGCTGGTATGTATTTAGCAATTAATCCTGGGCGGGTTACGATGCAATTACCCGGTACAGTTACCAGTGATCCGGCGTTTGGACTTCCTTCAGTCTGGATTGAATCCTCGTTGCGCGAGACGGCACAAATTAATGGTTATACCGTCGTTGATGCAAGCACAGTAGTAACAACCCATATTAATCACCTTATTCATTCGCATGCGGCTGAGTTATTAGGACGCCAGGAATTACAAAAGCTTTTAGATCATTTGAGCACACAATCGCCTAAATTGATCGAAGATTTAGTACCTAAGTTGTTGCCGTTGTCTACGGTGCAAAAAATCCTCCAAAATTTATTGGATGAAAGTGTTCATATCCGTGATATGCGGACCATTATTGATGTCTTGATTGATCATGCAGTTGCAACACAAGATGCTGCTGAATTAACTGTACTGGTCAGGAATGCATTAGGTCGCGCGATTACCGAGCAATATTTCCCAGCTGGCGCAGAACTGCAGGTAATTAGTTTGCATCACGAATTGGAAAGCATTCTGGTACAAGTGATGCATGCTGGCGGTACTCAGACCAGCGGAGGAATGGAACCAGGGCTTGCCGATACGCTATTAAAAGAAGCGCGTAACGCAGTGGAACATCAAGAAAAATTGGGATTGCCAGTGGTGTTGCTGGTACCAAGTTCTATTCGCCAGTTGTTGGCGAAATTTCTTCGTCGCGCTATGCCGCAACTCAGGGTTCTATCGCACTCTGAAATCCCAGATACTCGAAAAATTAAAATCACTTCCGTCATTGGAGGTAACAAATGAAAGTAAAAAGATATGTCGCACGGACATCACGTGAAGCATTGCGTCAAGTCAAAGATGAGTTGGGGAATGACGCCGTCATACTTTCAAATCGAAAAACTAGAGATGGCGTGGAAATCATGGCATTAGCTGAGACAGAGATGTCAAATCTGGTGCAACCACAAATGACAGCAAGTGATCGAGAGCGAAATGTCGATAGCAATGCAGCACCTTCAACAGCATTGTACGCAAAAACATCATCGCTTCAACAGGATGATGAGCCAGTCATTGCGACTAAAACAGCTCCAGATACGCTATCCGCTGCCTTTGCACAAAGCATCATTGCAGAAATACAAGCGATGAAAACCACCTTGGAAGATCAATTAGCCAATGTTGCATGGGGCAACTTTACGCAACGCAAACCGGAAAAAGTCAAAATACTTCGCGCCATGTTGGAAGCTGGTTTCAGTCCATCTTTATCGCGTCGGTTGGTCGATAAACTGGCTGCAGAGTTTAATTATGAGCAAAGTTTGAAACAAGCGATTTCTGCTTTGTCGATGAATCTACAAACCGTAGCTAGCGATGAAATGATTGAGAAAGGCGGCGTCTATGCACTCATCGGTCCCACTGGCGTCGGGAAAACAACCACTACAGCCAAGTTGGCTGCTCGGTGTGTGATTCGTCATGGCACCGATAAGGTCGCGTTGCTGACGACGGATAGCTATCGTATTGGCGGCCATGAGCAATTGAGGATTTACGGTCAATTACTCGGTATTCCGGTTCGCAATATCAAAGATACCGAAGATTTGCATCTGACTTTGTCAGAATTGAAACATAAACACATGGTATTGATTGATACCGTGGGTATGAGTCAACGGGATCGCATGGTAACCGAGCAACTGGCGATGCTGATGCAATGCGGCACCGAAGTCAAGCGTATCTTAATTTTGAGCGCTGCATCGAATGGCAAGACCTTGGATGAAGTCATTTCCGCTTACCAAAAATATGGTATTTACGGTTGTATTATCACTAAAGTAGATGAAACAGCATCGTTAGGTGTCGTGTTGGACGTTGTGATACGTAGAAAATTACAGTTGCATTACGTTGCAAATGGACAGAAAGTTCCGGAAGATATTCATGCCGCACACTCCCGATATTTATTACACCGCATTTTCAAATCGTCGCAATCCGATTCTGCATTCACGCTTCAAGATGCAGAATTTGCTCTGGTTATGGCGAACCAAGGTCAAGAAGAATTCTCGCGGTTGAATAACAAATCATTGACGGGGTTTGGATATGACTAGGATGATTTTGCACGATCAGGCAGCTGGATTACGGAACCTAATTCCGCTTAAATCGCATGACCGTGCACGTGTATTCACTATTGCAGGGGGCAAACCGCGTATTGGTAAAACAAGTATTGCCATCAATCTTGCAGCTGCATTAGCCAAAAATGGCCAACGCGTGCTATTGATTGATGAAAACCCATGCCATAACAATATTTGTAGTCATCTAGGGTTACGTGCTCGTTTTGATTTGTTGCATGTTATTCGTCGAGATAAAGCAATGCATCAAGTGTTACTGCAAGGGCCAGATAACATCAGTGTGTTATCCGCTACGCGGGGCATACGAGAATTAAATAAACTGAGTCCTATTGAGCAGGATTGGTTGATTCAGAGCTTTTCCGAATTGACACAATCAGTAGATATCGTGTTAGTCGATACTGCCATTACTGGTTTGACTCATGTGCTGCCTTTGAGCCTGGCATCCGAGCAGGTTATTATCGTCATTTCAAGCTCGGCGACGTCGCTGACCGGAGCTTATGCATTGATCAAAATCATGAGCCAGGTATACGCCAAGAAACACTTTCTGGTATTGGTCAATAAAGTTAATTCTGAAAAAGAGTCATTTGCTATTTACCAAAATTTATATAACGTTGCACGGCAATATCTGTCTGTCACGCTGGAATTTGTCGGTCATATTCACAATGATGAACGATTGCGCACTGCTACACAATTATGCAAATCAGTGCTGACTACATTTCCAAACTCTGATGCATCAGTTCATTTTAGACAACTATCTCACGATATCTTTTGCTCATCTTGCCCAGATAAATATAACGGGGGAATTGATAATTTTATGCAACGACTCATCCGAACAAGCCATTTGAGTATGGCAAATCTTACGGCGTAATGGATATGTATACAGCGAGTGGAACTAAAAAAATAGATACCGAGCAGTTCATTATAGAGTACACGCCACTAGTCAAGCGAATTGCTTATCACATGATGGCGCGATTGCCGGCCAGTGTACAAGTGGATGATCTGATTCAAGCTGGCATGATCGGATTACTCGACGCGATTACTCGTTATGAGGGTTCTTATGGTCGGCAATTTGAAAGCTATGCCGCACAGCGTATCCGAGGTTCTATTTTAGACGAATTACGCGAAGCAGATTGGCTATCGCGTGGTCTACGCAAGAAGATGCGTCAAATAGAAGCTGCCGTCAATTTGTTAGAACAGCGTAATGGCTGTGCACCCAATGAACAGGAACTTGCCGATGAGTTGAAAGTGTCGCTAGATGAATATCAATCAACATTGCAAAGTGCCCGGGGTGCTCAGCTTATCTATTACGAAGATTTTCAACAGGATGATGATGAGCCTTTTTTGGATCGCTTGGTGAGTAACACTGAAGGCGATCCACTCAATGCGTTGTTAGATGAGAATTTCCGTGCAACCTTAATTGCTGCGATCGATCACCTTCCAGAACGTGAGAAGCAGGTGATGGGCATGCATTATGAGCAAGAAATGAATTTGCGTGAAATCGGAGAAGTTCTTGGCGTCAGCGAATCCCGTGTTTGCCAACTGCATACACAGGCCATCGCCCGTTTACGTAGTAAGTTGAGAAACTCCTAAATAAGTAATCATCAGCTTGGCCGTGTTGGCCTTGGGATTCTCAGTTGACCGTGCAAATCGGTGCTTAATAGTATGATTTATTAAATTTACTTTGATTTTTAAGTGGTTAGGTGATCTTGCTACGAGATAAATTGCATGGTTTCTAGGTTAAATGAATAAAAAATCGAATCTGGATTTTAATAGCGTCTTTGGCCTATTATTGGCTTTCGTGGCCGTTATTGGCGGACAAATACTTGAAGGTGGACATGCAGGTTCACTGATACAAGCCGCAGCATTTTTGATTGTCATCGGCGGTACGGTCGGTGCTGTGTTATTACAAAGCCCGATCAAAGTTTTTGTTCGTGGCGTTAAAATGGCCAAGTGGATATTTTTCCCTCCCAACTATTCTCCGCAATCGTTGATAAAGCAAATTATTAGTTGGGCTCATGTTGTTCGTAAGGATGGCTTGCTTGCACTTGAAGCCTATGTTCCTATTGCTAAAGATCCACTGATGAAAAAGGGCCTGCAATTACTAGCTGATGGTAGCGCAGCCGATAAGCTGCGTGAAGTGATGGAGATTGATATTTCGATGCTTGAGAACCAACAACGCCAATCTGCACGTATCTGGGAAGCTGCGGGGGGCTATGCGCCAACTATTGGCATATTAGGTGCGGTGTTAGGTTTAATTCAAGTGATGGAAAATTTATCTGAGCCCAACCTGTTAGGAAGTGGTATTGCGGTTGCCTTTGTAGCTACAATTTATGGTGTAGGGTTTGCGAACTTGGTTTGCTTGCCGATAGCCAGCAAACTAAAAAGTATTATCAATGAACAATTGATCATGCAAGAGATTCTGGTGGATGGTATGGCTGCTATTGCCAATGGTGAAAATCCACGCTTCATTGAGAGCAGATTACAAGGTTATTGTATTTAGAATCAATTACCATCTTACAAAAAAATGTTAAAGCGAAGAAGGCGTAGAAGTGATGATTCCCATAGTGATAACCCTGATCGCTGGCTTGTTTCCTATGCTGATTTTATTACGCTTTTGTTTGCTTTTTTTATTGTGATGTATGCTGTTTCTTCTGTAAATGAAGGGAAATATCAAGTGTTAAGCCACTCATTAGTGACTGCATTTAAAAATACTGCTTCAGAAGGTTTGGCGTTTTCCACAGAAATCTCCCCTATCCAATTGCAACAATTAAAGCAAAATAATGACATTGAATTGCTAGAGTCTATTAATAAAATTCAAAAACGTGAAAAAATGCGTGGGATGGCTAGAACTATTCTCGATGCATTAGAGCCATTGGTGAGAGACGGACAGGTGAGGGTAACGCAAAGCGCATTAGGTATCACTGTTGAAATTAATGCCAGTGTTCTTTTTTCGCCTGGACAAGCAAAACTTGCAGATAATTCGAGTGTGGCTTTACAGGCGGTAGCGCAGATCATTAAAGCTCAAGAGCATGGAATTCAAGTAGAAGGCCATACCGATAATTTCCCCATTCATACTGATAACTTCCCTTCAAACTGGGAGTTATCGACAGCGCGTGCAAGCAGCGTAGTGCGGTTATTTATTGAACAGGGTGTTGATGCCAGCCGACTGACTGCGATTGGATATGGCGAGAACAGACCGATTGAATCGAATGAATCAACCGAAGGAAGAAAACGCAATCGTCGCGTTGCGATTATGATTCTTTCCGCTAACCCTGATAAGATCACCGAATTACCGATTGATTAAGAAAATACTATCAGATTTTTGGTGGTCTAGCTAATTGTAATAAAATGAAGTTTCTCTAATGGCGGTTAGGAATTACGCAAATATCTGAAAAAGTGTTTGCCTTAGTAATAGATCAAATCTACCGGTGTGTCTTGAGCATTGTTAATTTTTTGTTCTTTCAAAGAGCACCAGTCACACCAAACCTTTTCGGCTTCCTTTACGTTATTAAAAGTCCATAGCACGACACCGTCTTCGGTCATTAATGTCGCCATTTTATTGGGCCATTCTTTGATTAAATATTGCATGGTTATTCTCCTGTTGTGATAAATATTGGTAATACTCGGAGAAGCTTAACAAGTCATTGTGACAGTGTTATGACAAAAATATCGTTAGAATGGGCATGATGGGAAAAGAACGATAAGGTATTGGTAATTTTTTAGAGGAATGGTAGTACGAGGTTTTTGCAAAATGAAAATTACTAGCTGATTGTTTTTATTAACCCTAATTTCTTACAAATAAGGTTTTGCAAAGGCTTTGGTGCGACTATAATTAATTTTTCCTCTTACTATGTTGATATTAAGGAGTTGTTATGAATAAAACAAAATGTGCTCAACTAGGTGTTACAGTTGCAATTTTATTTTTAGCGGGGTGTGCTGCAAACCCAGGAATAAGTACTCCTGATGGTGTTGCTGCACAAACAGGCCAGCAGGTGCTTAATGCGGGTGGCGTTGCTGCAAATAGTAGTGTGGGGCTTAACCAAATTGGTTTGGTCGATATATTAGTTCATCGTCTGGGAGTATCACCGCAACAAGCTTTGGGGGGGGGCGGTGCCATCTTCCAAGCAGCAAAAGGAAACATGAATCCGCAGGCATTTGCGTCGCTTTCTGAATCAATACCAGGTATGGGTACTATGCTCGGCGCAGCGCCTTCTTTGTCCGGAGCTGCAAGCTTGGGCGGAATGTCTTCCATGATGGGGGGAGCAGGCGGTGGTTCATCAGGTGGTCTTGCAGCACTTGCCGGATCTTTTCAACAGCTTGATCTCTCGCCTGACATGGTGGGGAAATTTATTCCTGTTATAACGAATTACGTCAAACAGTCCAGTGGGCAAGCTTCAGCACAATTATTGCAGTCTGCTCTGGGTGTGCGATAACAGAATTTTCTTGTGTTTGTTGAGT
>ERZ1292630.761-Hain-H41-02um-R3-761-length-32945-cov-7_pt1 | contig 32945 bp, 33 predicted proteins | sample MGYA00564408_ERZ1292630 | MGnify/ENA primary metagenome ERZ1292630 (study PRJEB36523, sample SAMEA6512641) | groundwater metagenome | collected 2019-01-08 | study: AquaDiva: Metagenomics assemblies of 32 groundwater samples
GCCAGCATTTCTCCCGGTTTTATCCGCGTGAAGACATCGATCGCGGTACGCCGCAGCGGGACCTGGACGTCGTGACAGCCAAGGGACGGTTCGAAGACGAGGGCTGGCGGGTGCGCAAGGACGGCTCGACCTTCTGGGCCAATGTGGTCTTTACGGCGATACGGGACCAGGTCGGCAATCTGCGCGGCTTCGCCAAGCTGACCCGGGACCTGACCGAGCGCAGAAAGGTGGAAGCGGAACTCACAAACGCCAAGTCGGCGGCGGAAAAAGCCAATCTCGCGAAATCGGATTCCCTGTCCAGCATGAGCCACGGGCTTCGCACGTCACTGAACGCGATCCTCGGTTTCGCCCAGCTCATGGAGTCCGGTTCGCCGCTGCCAACGCCCTCCCAGAAGCGGAGCATCGATCAGATTCTCGATGCGGGTTGGTACCTGTTGGAACTGATCACCGAAATCCACGATCTTGCGATAATCGAGTCCGGGCGTCTGTCGTGGTCGCTGGAACCGGTATCGCTGACTGAAGTCATGCTCGAATGCCAGACCATGATCGAACCGCAGGCGCAAAAGCGCGGCATCCGCATCACCTTTCCCCGGGTCGACAGCCCTTGCTTTATCAAGGCCGATCGTACGCGGGTGAAACAGGTGCTCATCAACCTCCTGTCCAACGCGATCCAGTACAACCAGGTGGGGGGATCCGTCGTCGTGGAATGCAGCGCGAGCGCCCCGCAACGCATACGCGTCAGCGTCAAGGACACCGGCGCGGGATTGTCGCCGGAAAAGCTGGCGCAACTGTTCCAGCCGTTCAATCGTCTCGGGCAGGAGGCCAGCGGCGAGGAAGGCACGGGCATCGGTCTGGTGGTGACCAAGTGGCTGGTCGAACTGATGGGCGGTGCAATCGGCGTGGCGAGCACCGTCGGAGAGGGCAGCGTGTTCTGGGTCGAATTGGTCGTGGCCGCCGCGCCGCAACTTGCCGTAGGCGAAGCCGAACTCGTAGTGCCGACCCAAGCGCAAGCTCGGAACGGCGCCGCGCCGCGCACCCTGCTCTATGTCGAGGACAACCCGGCCAGCCTGCAGCTGGTCGAGCAAATTATCGCGCGCCGCCCCGACATGCGCCTGCTGAGCGCGGTGAACGGAAATCTGGGCATCGAGCTTGCGCGCGCCTCGCGGCCGGACGTGATACTGATGGACATCAATCTGCCGGGCATGAGCGGCACTGATGCCATGAAGATCCTGCACCAAGACCCGGCAACGGCGCACATCCCCGTCGTTGCCCTCAGTGTCAATGCACTACCCCGCGACGTCGAGCGCGGCGTGGAGGCGGGATTTTTCCGCTATCTCACCAAACCCATCAAGGTCAACGAGTTCATGGACACGCTGGACGTGGCACTGAAATTTGCGAAAACGGAATCGGCCCGCGCAAATAAAGAGGAAAAAGCATGCTGGTTAGTGCACCCGACATTCTTAACGCCAGCATCCTGATTGTTGACGATCAGGCGTCCAATGTCAGTCTGCTTGAGCAATTGCTGAGTGAGGCCGGCTACGCCTGCGTTGCCTCGACCATGAATCCACAGGAGGTCTGCGCGCTGCATCGCAAGAACCGCTACGACCTGATCCTGCTCGACCTGCAGATGCCCGGCATGGATGGATTCCAGGTGATGGAAGGCCTCAAGACAAACGATGCGGATGGCTACCTTCCGGTCATCGTGCTCACTGCCCAACCGGGTCACAAGCTGCGCGCGTTGCAGGCCGGCGCAAAGGATTTCGCCAGCAAGCCGTTCGATCTGGTGGAAGTCAAGACGCGCATCCACAACATGCTGGAAGTGCGGCTGTTGTACAGGAAACTTGATGATTACAACAAGGTGCTGGAACAGACGGTGCAGGAGCGGACCGCCGAACTGGCGCACGGAAAAGCCAATCTGGAAATCAGCGTAGCGGAACGAACCGCCCAACTGAATGCGGCTAACGACGAACTCAGAAACCAGGGGGTAGAGCTCTCCAAGCGCAATCAGGAGATCACGCTGTTCAGCAAGATGAATGACTTTCTGCAGACCAGCACTACCGAAGCTGAGGCCTATTCGATCATTTCTGCAACCGTGACGCAGCTGTTTCCCGAGGACTCCGGCGCAGTGTTCGTGCTCAACGCCTCGCGCGATATGTTGGAAGCCGCCGCGGTGTGGGGCCCGCTGCCGCCGGCCAAGCTGATCTTTCCGCCGAACGAGTGTTGGGCGCATCGACGCGGACAGGTTCATCTCGCTATCGGTCATGAGCGATGGTGTCCCCATGTTACCGACGACGGACACAGGTATGTCTGCCTGCCGCTGCTCGCGCAGGGTGAGACGCTGGGCATCCTGCATCTACTTGACGGCCCGGTTAAAAACGGCAAAGCCGATGAAGCGCGCATGGCGGAAAAGTACAAGTTGGCGAAAATTCTTGCCGATAACATCGGGCTGGGCATCGCTCACCTGAAATTGCGCGAAGACATGCGCAACCTGTCGATCCGGGATCCGCTGACGGGGCTCTTCAACCGCCGTTACATGGAAGAGGCCCTGGCGCAGGAACAGTACCGGACCAAGCGCAACGATGCGCAGTTGGCCGTCATCATGATCGATATCGACCACTTCAAGCAGTTCAACGATAACTTCGGTCACGATGGCGGCGATGCCATTCTGCGTGCATTGGGGGCATTCTTCAAAAAACACGTGCGGGGAAGCGATATTGCCTGTCGCTACGGAGGCGAGGAATTCATTCTGATCCTGTCCCCCTCGACCGCGGAAGGAGCGCGGCAGCGGGCGGAAAAAATTCGGGAGGACGCCGGGCTTCTCAGCGTAAGTCATGCCAACCGGGACCTGGGCGCCATTACACTGTCGTTGGGGGTGGCCATTTTCCCCGACCATGCGTCCGAGGCGGCGGCGATTGTCAAGGCGGCCGACGTCGCGCTTTACCAGGCCAAACGCGGCGGGCGGGATCGAGTGGTCATGGCCGTCCAAAAGGCGCCTCAGCCAAGCTGACCGCGCTCATGCAACGTTGAGCCGCACCTCGGCTTTCGCTGGACATGGCTGCGGAACTCGAAGCCCGTCCAGAGCCTGGTGATCAACTGAAATTTTTAAATTGGACGGAGGTACGCCATGTCCGCTCATGCTTTCGATTCTGACGCTCTCGACGACGACGCGCGTACGGGGGAAGTCTTCTCCGAGGTCCGGCGCGAAGCGGCGCTGCTCAAGACAGGGGCGCTGCAGAATCAGCGCGCGCCACCTGGAGGCAGAAAGGCCACCGTCGGACCGAAACCGACGGTGCGCGAACTCACCTACCATCCCGTTCCCGACATCGCCTGAGTTGCTGAACGAAGACAACGCCCCGGATCAACCGGGGTGGGGGACAGAACTTGCCTTGCTATGGCAGTTGGAATAGATTGCTCAGTAATTTACCAGTAACCCGCCCCGATCGGGGCCTTCGGCCGGTGACGGGGAAGTGAAATTGAACATAAGCCAGATTGTGCGCTCTCCGGGACAGGTCGAACCACTTGAATGCAGCGTGCCGGTAGGCCGTTCAGACTTCGCGCGCGCATTGATTCTCCTATCCGTCCGTATCCGTTTTCCTCTGCCGTCGCCTGCCGCTGTATATTGCTCGGGCCGTCCGGGCCGCGTGGAACGCGCAGGATGTTGATTGACGCCGCCTGCCGCGTCGGGCACGCGTGGTCAGCCCGTGCGGCGAAAGCATGCAAATGAGCGAAACGCGTCCTGAGTCGTGTGAAGATTCATCGCCGAAAATCGCCGAATTGATGCGCGGCGACCTTGCGCTTACGCCAGTGACCGTCGCGCTGGTCGGCATCAACGTAGCGGTGTTCGGGGCGATGCTCGTGCACGGCGCCGGGCTCTGGCATTCGCCAAACGGCGTCCAGCTCGCCTGGGGCGCGGGTTTCGGCCCCGCCACCAAGGACGGCGAGTGGTGGCGGCTGGGCACCGCCATGTTCCTGCATTTCGGGCTCGTGCATCTAGCCATGAACATGTGGGCGCTCTGGGATGGCGGGCGGCTCGTCGAGCGCCTATACGGTCCGATACGGTTCGTCGTCGTTTACTTCGCCAGCGGACTCACCGGCAATCTTGTATCGCTGATCGTGCAGGGCGACCAGGCCGTTTCCGGAGGTGCCTCCGGCGCCGTCTTCGGCGTCTACGGCGCGCTCCTAGTCTGTCTGTGGCGCGAGCGCCTGCAGGTCCATCCGGTCGAGTTCCGCTGGCTGTTCGGCGGCGCTGCGGTCTTTTCAGCGGTGACCATCGGACTCGGGCTGCTCATTCCGGGCATCGACAATGCGGCCCATATCGGCGGCCTGATCTCCGGCGCGCTGACCGGCGTGGCGCTGGTCCGCCCCTTATCCGCCGAAAGCCCGAAGATCGGGCGCAGCCGCTGGGCGGCCGTCGGCGCCTATTCCCTTGCGGTGATGGCACTCGTCTCCTCGATCCCTGCGCCGAGCTATCGCTGGCAGGAGGAGTTACATGCGCGCGAGGAGATTCGCGAGTTCCTCGGCGATGACCGGCGCATCATCGACCGCTGGCAGCAGATTCTGGACGCGGGCAGGCAGGGCGGGGCGTCGTTCGAGCAGCTGGCGGAGCGAATCGAGGCCGATGTCACGCGCGAATACCGCGAAAGCTTCGAGCAGCTTTCTGCGCTGCATCTCGACCCGGCGGCGCCGTCGACGATGACCCTGAAGGTCCTGAGAAAATACACGCAGCTGCGAGGCGACGCCTCGCAATCGCTGGCTGAAGCGCTGCGCATGAACGATCCGGAACGCATCCGCGAAGCACTTGAAATGGCGCGCCGGGCGCCCTACATTGCCCGCGGCACGGAACCGCCCCCACCTCCCGCTGAGGCTCCGGTGCGCTGAATGCTTGGGCCGGTCTCGGGGGCTGGACACGCGGCGTTCCAACTTCGTCGCTGCCGCGTGCGCTCAGACCAGCCGGAGGCCGGCTCCTAGAAATCACCGCCGCGGAACGATGTAGCCGGTTGTCCTGGTGGGCCGTGTTGGGTTCAAACCAACGACCAAAGGATTATGAGTTGAGATTCTAAGGAACCTCTGAGTAAGTCATCCCCGTGGAACCTGTCCCCGAATGTTTTAATCGGGGAGCGGGGATCCAGCAACTGATTGAACAATTTACCAGTAACCCGCCCCGATCGGGGCTTTCGGCCGGTGACGGGGAAGTGAAATTGAACATAAGCCAGATTGTGCGCTCTCCGGGACAGGTCGAACCACTTGAATGCAGCGTGCCGGTAGGCCGTTCAGACTTCGCGCGCGCATTGATTCTCCTATCCGTTGTATGCGGCAGCGCCTGCCAGGGCGCCGCATGCATCGGCGAGGAGATCTCAATAGGCATTGTCGCCTTTCAGCACGACCCACACCGTCTTGGCGATGATGTACAGGTCGAGCCGCAGCGACCAGTTGCGCAGGTATTCCAGGTCGTAGTCGATGCGCGCCTTCATCTTTTCCAGGGTATCTGTCTCGCCGCGGTAACCGTTGACCTGGGCCCAGCCGGTGATTCCCGGTTTGACTTTGTGCCGCTGCATGTATCCCTTGATCAACTTGCGGTACATCTCGTTGTGCGCGACGGCGTGCGGCCTGGGCCCGACGATACTCATGCGTCCCTGCAGAACGTTGAAGAACTGCGGCAGTTCGTCCAATGATGTCCGGCGCAAAAAAGCGCCCAAAGGTGTCACCCGCGAGTCCCCTTTGTGGGCCTGCTCGATTTTGCCGCCGTCGTCCAGCGCGGTCATCGAGCGAAATTTGTAAACGGTGATTTCATCGCCATCGAGACCGTAGCGGCGTTGTTTGAAAATCGCCGGCCCGGGTGAAGTCAGCTTCACGGCAAGCGCGATCAGCAGCAGCAGCGGCGAAATCAGCAACAGTATCAGGAGCGAAAGCAATATGTCGCTGCCGCGTTTGATCACTCCGTCCATGCCGACAAAGGGTGTTTCGCACACCGCCACGACGGGTATGCCGCTCACGGCGTCCATGCGGCCCTGAATAAGGTCGGTGATAAACGTGTCGGGAACAAAATAGATGGAGGCGGTGGTGTCGCGCAGCGCGTCCAGCAAGCCCAGGATGCGCGGCTGCGAAACCATCGGCAGCGAGACGTAGATCAAATCGACGTGATGCTGCTTGACGTAAGCGGGCAGATCCTGGATCTTGCCCAGCACGGGATACTCGTCGCGATGGCTGAGGCGCTCGGGGTCGCGGTCGTCGAAAAAGCCCAGCACACGGACGTTCGAGTAGGGGTTGGTGGCGAGGCGCTGGGCCAGCTCGACGCCCTGTTCGTTCATCCCGGCCAATACCGTGCGTTTGGTATGGCCCTGAAGCTCGCGGATCGCGGGGGCCTCCAGCCGCAGCAGGAAATGCGCTCCGACCTGGCTCACGGGGGCCATCCACCACCACGTGAGCAGCACATCCTGATCGAAGTAACTCAGGTAGCCGCTCGAGTAGCCGAAGACAAAGAGGAGCGCGGATAACACCACCCAACTCAGTAGCGTGTTTCTGATCACGCGCCAGGCGGCGACGGTCAGCCGGGATGCGCTCGGAAAAGTCAGCGAAAAAACGATCAGTGAAAGGATCATGTTTTGCGGACTCAGGCGCCCTTCGATTACCAGCGCCACGCCCCACAGCGACACCGCGATGGCCAGCGGTTCGAGGACGGTTTCGATCAGGTTGAGCAGTTGGTCGCGCCCAACCGTCAACCGGGTGGCCCTGCGAAGCGTAACGGGAGGAAGTCGCTGAGGCATGGTTATGTGCTGATTCGGAGATGCATGACGGGGAATGCCTTGTTGGTGCCCGTGCAGGGAACAATTCACCGAAAGCCAACTATGGTCATTATCGCCATCGCCCGTGAATGTTCTGTCCGCCAGCGCACAGACGGAGGAGCAATTTCGTCCTATCCTACAATGTGTCCCGTCCTGCAGGCGGTATTCCGCTTGACGAAAGATGCAAGCGATCTCCCTCGAACGATCGAGTTTTGCGCAAACGGCCGTTGTGTCATTGCTGACGCTCGCCGCGCTGGCGTTGCTGGGCCTCGCGCTCGCGTACTGGACCTGGGTGTGGTTTGCCCCGCGCGCGGAACCGCGCATTGAAACCGCGGCAGCGCAAAGCGGCGGTGTCGCGGCCGCGAACGCTTTGTTCGGGAAGTTTCCGCGCAACAAGAACACCGCGCCGACGGGAATCGCGATCAGGCTGCTAGGCGTCGTGGCCGCCTCAGGTGGCCGGCGCGGCTACGCGGTGGTGCAACTCGATGCGAAGCGGAGTTTGGCGGTGCACGAGGGTACGGACATTGCTCCCGGCGTCCGGCTTGCGGAAGTCCATCCGGATCACGTCATTCTGGAGCGCGGCGGGATGCGCGAAACGCTCGCGTTGCCGGAAAACGAACGATAGGCAATTCAATCCTGCCTCTTTTCGCGCGTCGGGTCGATGGCAGTGGTTTGCGGCTCATTTAGCGCTGCCGAGCATCGCGCTCATAGGATATTGCGCTTGCGCCCGGCCGATTGCAATGCCGATGAGGTCGAAATGGCGCGAATCCTGAGCAGCGTGGGGCGATGGCGCAGTGCGAGGCTCAGGTGCGGCCGCACCTGAGCCTCGCACTGCGCTACGCGATGTCCGGGACTGCGTGGTAGGTGATGGGGATGACCGCGTTTCGGGGCCAGTCGGGCGCTGCTACGGGTGGGCCGCGCTCGGCGGGCTCGGGCGCCCAGCGTCCGAGGTGCTCGAGGATGCGCCGCACTACGGCCGGATCGTCAATTAGCGCGATCACGCGCATTGGCCCTTTGCATTTGGGACAGACAAGCGGATCGGCTTCGTAGACTTTGCGGATGAGCCGCGCCCAGGTGGCCTTGGCGCGGGTGATGAACGCGCTCGCGGTTTCGAGATCTGCTGCGGGCTGGATCACGGGGGCTTGCGCCTTGAGCGCCTTCGCCCGTTCGCCGCGCGCGCGATTCGAGTACCACCCTACATAGCGCACCAGGTGCTCGTGCCGATCGGGGATATGTTTGCACAGCAGTTCCAGCCACTCGGCGCCGGGCATCACCTGAAAGTTTCTCTTCAGCCCCAGGTGCATCTTCGAGCGGTAGATCACCGTGCCCGTGGCCGCATCCCACAGGGACTTCCTTCGGTCGTCGTAGGTCATCTTCTCCAGCGACATCGGCGCGCGGATCATGTAGCCAGCGAGCTTGATGCGGCCTTCCCGGTCCTCGGCCGCAACCCGCACCTGGTTGTGCGCAGAAAACCCGCCGCAGTGGCGCCAGCCGAGCATCTTCGCGCACAGTTCTTCGGGGAGGGCCTCGTTTGCGCTCAAGAACTCAAGCACCGCGCGCCGCAAGCCCTCGGCCAGCAGCGCTTCGGGCACCGCCGGCAGCGCGATGAACCTGCCCTCGGCACCGAACACCCCGTCGGCGGCGAGCACATGCAGGTGCGGGTTAAAATTGGCCAGATCCCCGAATGTCTGCACAAACAGGATCAGGTCCGGGCGGGCATCCGGGGCGGCCGCGGCGTAGGCATCGGCCAGCAGCCGCGCAGCGATACGGCACAGCTCCCCCAGCCACGCCCGGTGCCGGCTGAAGATCGGGCGCAGCAGCTTGGGCGAAGTTCCTATCGCTATCGCTCTGCTGTGACGCGCCGCTAGCGCGCTCGTATTGTGCCGACGATTTCAGTCCGAACCGCGTACCCATCGAGCACACGCGGAAGGGCTGCCTGCGTTTGCGGATGCGGCTTGTCCAGACCCACCACGATCGCCGGCCGGCCCTGATCGTCGCGCCCTATTCCGACGGAAACCACCCCGGGCTGGGCCAGTAACTCGCGCTCATGGGAGGCCTTCACTTGCTCAATGGTCAGTGGCATGCGATCTCCGTTGGCCAACAAGTCTCCCGCTGCCAGACACAACAGTATTGCTGCAACCCAACGCTTCATAACGACAGTCCGAGGGCGGAAAAGACGTGCTCGATGCGGTTGATGATAGTGCTGTTGTCGCTTCCGGCAAAGAGTAATCCGACGAGACGCTTGTCGCCGTCCAACACCGCCGAACCGCTGTCGCCGCCCTGGCTCATCGCGCCGGCCATGAGCTGGTCGGTGAAACGCGCCTCGCGCCCCGACCCGTAACTCACATTGACGGTGACCGCCACCTGCGTGATCTCGTCCCGGGTGAGGCCCGTGGTGCGCCCGCTCTTCTGCAGGGGCGTGCCGAGTTCGCCGCGCCCCAGGCCCGCGATCCGTCCGATATCGAGAATGTCGTTGCTCACGTCAGCGGCCTTCAGTGGATGCGCAATGGCGGCGTCCACCAGGTTGTCGGCCGCTTCAATGCGATAGATGCGATAGCGCGTGCGACTGCCGATCGCGCGACAGCCGGCGTTGAAGAGCGCGATCATGCCGCTCGCGAATTTGCAGTCGCTCGGGGGTTCGCCGAAAGAGATCGGCACAAATTGTTGCAATTCGGCGATGAGGTCAGCGGGAAGCTTGCCACCGTCAATCGGCCCGGGTTGCAGAATAGGATCGCCCACCTGCGCGTCATTGCTGTTGGCCAACACGTGGTTGTTGGAAAGAATCATGACCTGACCGTTTTTCCTCACCAGACAACCGAGGGTGCCGGCGGTAATGTCACGATGGCCGATCGACACCCCGCCCGGCGCCGGACGTTGTCGCTCGGTGCGCGTGGCCAGTGCGCGGATGACACCGGTCTGAATGACATCGGTGGGGACACCGTCGATTTCCTGCGGAACACGGTCGCGGACGGCAAGTGATTCAAGCGGCACCTTCTGGGCAACCGAGCACGCCACTGAGAGTTCCTTGGTGCGCTTCCCCGCCGTGACCTTGTAGCCTACCCCCGTGGCCACGACATTGCTTCGGCCGAGGAGCTTGGGGGAGTGATCACGCAACCTTGCCCTGACTTCATCCATCTGCGCCATATAGCCTCCTTGCTTTTTAAATTCCGGTTATGGTCATTATCGTCATCGCCCGTGAATGTTCTGTGCGCCGGCGCACATACGGAGGAGCAATTTCGTCCTATCCTACGATGTGTCCCATCCTGCAGGCGGTATTCCGCTTGACGAAAGATGCAAGCGATCTCCCTCGAACGATCGAGTTTTGCGCAAACGGCCGTTGTGTCATTGCTGACGCTCGCCGCGCTGGCGTTGCTGGGCCTCGCGCTCGCGTACTGGACCTGGGTGTGGTTTGCCCCGCGCGCGGAACCGCGCATTGAAACCGCGGCAGCGCAAAGCGGCGGTGTCGCGGCCGCGAACGCTTTGTTCGGGAAGTTTCCGCGCAACAAGAACACCGCGCCGACGGGAATCGCGATCAGGCTGCTAGGCGTCGTGGCCGCCTCAGGTGGCCGGCGCGGCTACGCGGTGGTGCAACTCGATGCGAAGCGGAGTTTGGCGGTGCACGAGGGTACGGACATTGCTCCCGGCGTCCGGCTTGCGGAAGTCCATCCGGATCACGTCATTCTGGAGCGCGGCGGGATGCGCGAAACGCTCGCGTTGCCGGAACAGCGCGCCGCTGCGGCACCGGCCACTCCACCGGTTAACAAATGACGTACCCATCGTTTGCCGATCGCGCATCCAAAGGTCAGTCTATGAAGCACAGTTGGTTCCGAACCGGAATTGTGTGCATGGCGATGGTGGCCTGTGGCGGCCAGGCGTGGTCTGCCGACACGGCATCCTCCGAGCGCCCCGGCGCCAAAGCGGCGGTGCGCCCGACCGGCCCCGATGTCGTCACACTTAACTTCGTCAACGCCGATGTGCCGGGCGCGTAATCGCTTGCGCATCGCAGGAAAAATACTCATTGCGCGGCCGACGGAAACCTAATGGACAATTCATCGATATCAGCGGGACTTGTAACTCCAGCGGCTGCCAGAGTCATTCCGTTCGCGCTGTTTATCGCGTTCATCGTGCTGCAGACCCTGGCCGGCGACTGGATGCACGCGTCGGGACTGGATACGCGTTGGCTCTATGCGGCCCGAACCATTGTCGTGGCCCTGGTATTGTTTGTTTTCTGGAGTCGCTACACAGAGATTCAAAGTTTTTCCGGCATTACGAGCCGACGATTATTAATCGCGTTGGCGGCAGGGGTCGCGGTATTTTTTCTGTGGGTCAATCTCGATTACGATTGGGCCACGGTCGGCCAGGCGCGCGCGTTTGATTCCACCCTGTCCGATGGTTCCGGTCTCGATTGGCGGTTTGTTGTCTTTCGGGTGATCGGCTTCGCGCTGGTCGTGCCGGTTATGGAAGAACTGTTCTGGCGGTCTTTCCTGCTGCGCTGGATCGATCGGCACGATTTCCTGGCGCAGGACCCCGGCAAGGTCAGTATTCGCGCAATTCTCATCTGCGCGCTGCTCTTTGCGTCGGAACACAACTTATGGTTTGCGGGCCTGCTTGCCGGGCTGGTCTACAACCTTGTCTACGTGCGCACCGGCAATTTATGGCTGCCGATCATCAGCCATGCCACCACGAACGCGGCACTCGCGTTGTGGATTATGGCGACCGGCAACTGGCGGTTCTGGTGATGATGCGATTCCCGGGACGCTTGGCCCGACGCAGCCTCGTTACGGCAGCGGCGTGCGCGCTGGCGGCCGTGTTCCTGGCGCCGCCCGCCCTCGGCGACGAGTACGACGCGATCAACCTGGTGCTTGGCGCTTCCCTGACCCGCGATGCCAATGTGTTCCGGGTTCCGGACAATGCTCCTCCGCTCGCGGGCTTTTCCACCAAGTCCGACCGCATCAGCGTTGCCTATGCTGGTGTGCGCATCGACAAGCCTTACGCGCAGCAACGTTTCCAGTTGGACGCTATCGGCACTCACACGCGCTACGACACTTTTTCTTTTCTCGATTTCGATAAGTTCGAATATCGGGGCGCATGGCTCTGGTATCTGACCCCGCGCGTGAGCGGCACGCTCAGCGCCGAACACAAGGAGGCGCTCGTTCCCTTCGTCGATTTCCAGGGTTTCGCGCGCAATGTGCGCACCACCGACAGCCGCGGATTCAATCTCGACGGATGGGTATTCGGCGGCTGGCACCTGCTCGCAGGCGCCTCGCAATCCGAATCAAAAAGCCAAGTGCCATTGCAGGCCGAATCAGACTACCGCTCCACCAGCGGCGAAGCAGGGGTCAAATACGTGGCCGGGTCCGGCAGCTCGCTTGCCCTCACGCGGCGATCGAGCCAGGGCGATAACCTCAACCTCGTGGTCGACCCTGTTTTCTTCTTTGACAACCGATTCCGCCAGGAAGAGACCGAAATAAAGGCGGCCTGGAACCTGAGCGGGAAGTCCGTGGTGAACGGCCGTCTGAGCGCAATCGAGCGCCGTCACGAGCATTTCGCCCAGCGCGATTTTTCCGGCACGGCCGGCCAGCTCGACTACACCTGGACGCCCACCGGCAAGCTGCGGCTCGCTCTCTCCGCCAAGCGGGACATCGGTCCCTTTTGGGACCTGGGCTCCGTTACTGCGAACTCCAGCTATAGAGTGACCGACACTCTGTCTTTCGCGCCGACGTGGCAGGTGGACGCCAAGACCGCGGTGCGTGTACGCGTCGATCGCATGCGGATCGATTACCGCGGCCCGGTGATCGCGGATCCCCGCCCTGTGCGCAGCGACACCCTGCGCAGCGCGCAGGTGGCGGTGGATTGGTCTCCTATGCGCTACGTATTCTTCAGCGCCAGCCTGGAGCGCGATTCGCGTTCTTCCACCAACCCCGGGTTCGAATTCGGCGACACTATCGGCAGCCTGAGCGTTTCGTTGATGTTCTGATCGCGGAGCGTGTTTGTAGCCAAAGCGGTACTGGGCTTGACGACGACAGAGACGCTGATTGAACGGCTAAAGGTGGACCGGGCGCTGCGGCGGATATGCGGCTTTTCGATGTGGAAGCGGATGCCTGCCCCATCGACCTTCTAGCGGGCCTTCGACGAATTCGCGCAGGCGAAGCTGGCGCAGCGAGTGCATAAAGCGCTGGTAACCGGGCAGTAGTGTTGAGCCTGAAATATATTATTCGTTATGTGGGCCACCGGACAGAGCAGCTTGCGGCGGGGGACTATAGTCCGCCAATTGATGACGTTCAGGACCAAAAAGGAGCGTGAAAATGAACGCTATCAAATTGGCAGTACCGTTGTTCATCCCAAAAAGGAGCATGAAAATGAACGTTAAGAAATTGGCAATACTTAAGAAATTGGCAATACCGTTGTTCGTCGCACTTGCTTACGGCCCCGCCCAAGGATTGGCTATGCCAGTTCTGGGTTCGGAATTGGCGAGCTTCGCGGTCCTGGGTGCCTCGGCGGTGACCAATACCGGCGCGACCACCCTCACCGGAAATCTGGGTATCAGCCCAGGTAGTGCGATCACTGGTGCGGAGTCCATCACCCTTACAGGGGTTACACACGCAACTGATGCGTTCGCGAGCTTGGCTCAGAGTCAACTCGCCAGTGCGAGGACTAGTCTGGGACTCATGGGGTCCGGTACCACCCTAGCAAATTTTGACCTGAGTGGACTCACGCTCACGCCGGGCGTCTATACGGTTCCCGCGGGGACTAGTAATTTGACGGGAACACTCACTCTCGACGGTCAGAACAACGCCAACGCGGCCTGGGTTTTCCAGATGCCGAGCACGCTGATCACCTCGCCTGGCTCGGTAGTTAACGTGATCAATACAGGTTCAGGTGCCGGCTTGTTTTGGGATGTCGGCAGTTCCGCGACCCTTGACACAACCACTTCGTTCGCAGGAAACATTCTTGCGCTCGCGAGCATCACCCTGAACAACGGCGCAACAATGGGTTGCGGTGGAGCCTTGGTGAATACTGCTGCAGTGACCATGGCTATGAACACCATCGGCATCGGCTGCGGCGGCGGTCTTACGGTTTCAGAACTTGGGGGCACTCCCGCCTTCCTTCCGTTCGTCCCCGTGCCGGAACCCGAGACCTATGCAATGTTGCTGGCTGGCTTGGGCCTGATGGGCTTCGTGGCACGCCGCAGAAAACAGAATGCTGCCTAAATGAATAACCCCGCGGCTTGCCGCGGGGTTGTTCATTGCTATTTGGGTTTCGTAGTGCGCCGCCGCAAGCGGTGACCATAAGCTGCCGGCAAACCCGGCCTGGCGATAATCTGACTGAAAAGGAGCTACAGCCATGAAATTCAAGTTCGAACTGAAGCACGTTGCGCAAGCGGTCGCGGTGGCGGCAGCTCTCTCGGCGCCGGCGGCGCAGGCGGCCGTCACCGATTGGGGCGTTCACGACTTTGTGGAAGTGGGGGTAATGTTCGTGCCACCAGGCGCTTTCGACGACTTTTTTAAATTTACCATGCCGGGTACCGCCGGCGAACTCTCCAGCGTGGCGGTTTCCAATAATTTGCTTTCGGTCCTCAATATCACCGGCGGCATGGTGAGTCTCCGGGAAGGGACGTACGGCGATCTTATTCCGGATACCTTGAAACTTTCTTACTCGTTCGACGGCACGACCGGCAGCACTCCCCATACTGTAACTGGCTTGGCGGGCGGGTTCTCCGATTACTACTACGAGGTTTCGGGGACCGCCACCGGATCTTCCGGCGGTATTCATGTCCTGACCTCCACGCTCTTGCCCGTCCCCGAGCCGGAGGCCTACGCGATGCTGCTGGCTGGCTTGGGCCTGATGGGCTTCACGGTGCGCCGTCGCAGAGGTGCGAATACCGCTGCTTGATCGGACTCTGTAACCACAAAAACCCCGCTGCGGCGGGGTTTTTGTTTTTAAGACCTCTGCTTTTCGACTTCGGGCTGGCGGGGTTGTTTGCCTTTAGAAAAAGGTTATTTCCCGTCGCTTGACGGCTTGCGCGGCCACCCAGTGCGGTTGCCGTGCGCTACGTTTCCAGCATGCGGGCGCGGCCTGTCCTGAAACGGGGAAAGTCTTGCTTTAAGTTTAACGTCGCAATCCGGGCGCTGTGTGTGTCTGCGTACATACAGCAGAAAAATCTTGCTGTAGCCGTGGCAATATCAGAATTCTTGATCGTTGGCATGACTTACGTTCAGAAGCCTGGCGTCCTCCCGAATTTTCTCCGCCCGCTGCCGCGCTCCTTCCGCGGTCGAGGGGGACAGGATCAGAATGAATTCCTCGCCTCCGTAGCGACAGGCAATATCGCTTCCCCGCACGTGTTTTTTGAAGAATGCCCCCAATGCACGCAGAATGGCATCGCCGCCGTCGTGACCGAAGTTGTCGTTGAACTGCTTGAAGTGGTCGATATCGATCATGATGACGGCTAGCTGCGCATCGTTGCGCTTGGTCCGGTGCTGTACCTGCGCCAAGGCTCAGTGCCGGGCGCGTTCGGCACTGAGCGCGCCGGCGCTTGCCTGATCGGGGCAAATCTGGGCAGCATCGAGCGCGTAGACGGTTTCCTCAAGGTCCACGCCGAAGGGTTCGTCCACATAGAGCCGGCGCGCAATCCTGATCAAATGCTGTGCAAAGTCCGCGTAGATGCGCCAGTCGCGCGCTTCGTTCGCGTCGGCCAGCCTGCTGCGCGCCATTGTTCCTCGAACGCCCAGATGGTAGAGCTTGGCGGACTGCGCACGAAGGCAAGTTGCAATGTCGCGCAAGCTTTCGCGATAGGTCAACTGCGCGAAGGCCATGCAGCGAAACTGATTCGCACAACTGAAATCGCGGACTCGACGATCTCCGCCGTAACGCTCGACGATACGGCCAAAGGTCTTCCCCGGAAGGTGATCCATCAACTGGGCGAACACCAACTTGCCGACGTGCATGCGCGTCCCCTGGGCCCGAGAAGGCGACCGATTCGCGAACATCAGCGTTCAAATTGAAGGCATCCGAAAAATGACTCACTGCTTCAAACAATCAGTGGGTTATAGAACTTGGATCATCGGTTAACCGGACAATAGTGTTATATGAGCCTGGAATAATTATTCGTTATGTGTGCCACCGTACAGAGCAGCTTGCGGCGGGGGACTACAGTCCCTCAATTGATGACGCTCAGGATCAAAAAGGAGCATGAAAATGAACAACCCCGCGGCAAGCCGCGGGGTATCAAAACCAAGGACAACCGCAAAAGTTTGCGCCCCAAGGGGCGGGGAATTGGACCCGGAGAGATTCAATTCAATGGTAATTCGAGGCTTGATTTATTTTTCAGGAGTGCGCATGAATATCAATATCGTAAAACGTGTCATAGGTGGTTTTGGTAACGGCCTATTTGAATGCTATTTAGGTGCGGGGGCAAGCATGGCGCCTGAAGAATCGATAGTCCGAATATCCCCATTGACAGCATGTGGAAAACATCCGAGAACCAACACCCAGAGGCGTTATTTATTTTGGCGGTAGCGATCAAACGAAGCAAGGTGAATTTCATGAAAGTCCAGCCGGGAAGAAGCATCCGGAAATTTGTATCAACCGCGCTTGGGTCAGTTGCTTTGATGGCGGCAGTTGCGTTGCCGGGCCAGAGCGCGTTTGCTCTCGGCACCACGACGAATCTCGGGACGGTCGGTTCGCCCTACTCAAATGGCATAGGCGACAACTTGCTCGGAGATTTTGACGAGTCGTTTCTGGACGTTTACAGGTTCACTCTGTCGCCTGCATCTCCCCCCTCGCTCTTCAACGCCATCAACATCACCGTGGATCTCGAGAGTAAGAGTTTTAGTCTTGACCCTGGTTCGTTTACGACACAACGGCGACACGGTCCGCATCACCGACAAGACCGACGTCGTTTTAGTCTTGACCCTGGTTCGTTTACGACACAACTGTATGATGTAAGCACTGCGACTATCGTGTATACGGCGTCGGGTATGCCTTTTTCCATCGGACCCTTCACCGGATCGTTCAATCTCATTGCGCCCCTGCCCATAGCTTCTGGCGACAGCTTCGAACTGCGAGTGAGTGGACTGATCGCCGGGGAAGACGGCGGATTTTACCGGGGAACCTTCAGCATATCCCCGGCTCCGGTTCCGGAAGCCGAGACCTACGCCATGTTGCTGGCGGGGCTTGGCCTGATGGGTTTCGTAGTGCGCCGCCGCAAGCAGTCGCAGGACGCCGCCGCGGCTCGATCTGGCGCAGCAGGAATTTCAAGGACCCCGCTCGGGTGGCGGGATTTTTTTGCATTGTGGATTGTTTCGAAAGTTGTGAATTAAATGCGACCCTGCCATCGCCTTTGTCTCGTTCCGCTGATATTTGCTCTCGCAATCGCCGCCGGGTGCGGGAAGAGCGACGACAAAAAGGCCGCGACCCAGGTCGCCGCCAAGGTGAATTCCGACGAGATCACCGTGCATCAGATCAACAACGTTCTCGCCAGGGCCCCGAACGTTACGCCCGAAGTGGCGGAACGGGCCAAGCGCGAGATCCTCGACAAGCTGATCGACCAGCAGCTCGCCCAGCAGCAGGCCATCGAGAAAAAGCTCGACCGCTCGCCGAACGTACTGCAGGTGCTCGAGGCCGCCAAGACCGAAATCCTCGCGCGCGCATACCTCGAGCAAATCGCCGCGGCCCAGCCCAAGCCCACGCCCGAAGAGGCCAAGAAATATTACGCGGAGCACCCCGAGCTGTTTGCGCGGCGGCGCGTGTTCAATCTCGAGGAGATCGCCGTCGCGCCGAAAGAGGGTATTGCCGCCGCGCTGCGCGAGCAGGTGGCGAAAGCGCGCTCCCTGCAGGAGATCGCGGCCTGGCTGAAATCCCAGGGCGTCCAGTTCGCCGAAAACCGCAGCGTGCGGACAGCAGAGCAGATCCCGCTCGAATTGCTGCCCAGGCTGGCGGCAATGAAGGATGGCGAAATCCGGCAGATCGAGGGCGGCGGCCGGCTGTATGTGTTTCGCGTGGTTTCCACGCAACTGGCGCCGGTGGACGAGGCCACCGCGACCGCGCGCATCCAGCAATTCCTGTTCAACCAGCGCTCGAGTGAAGCGATCGCCAAGGAAATGAAGCAGGTGAAGGATAAGGCGAAGATCCAATACGTCGGCGAGTTTGCCGGTTCGCCCCCCTCGGCCGGACCCAAACCCGCCGCGCAGGCCGAGCCGCTCAAGCCGGAAGCCAAAGCCGAACCAACCAAGCCCGAAGCGAAGGCCGGGCCTGCCGCGCAAGCCGAAGATTCCAACACGGCGCAACCGCTGGCGCCGAACATCGAAAAAGGCGTGCGCGGGCTAAGATGATCGCCCGTTCCCCGATGACCAGGACAATTCCCATGAGTTCGCAGCGACTACTTGGAGCGCATTTCAAAATTAGTCTCCTGCTGTTCGTCCTTGGCGCGGCGTTTGCCCTGTGCGCGCAGGCGGCGGACAAGCGGCTCGAATACCAGCTCGGCGCGGGCGACACCATCCGCATCGTCGTGTTCCAGAACGCCGATCTCACGCTGGAGACGCGGGTGACCGAAAATGGCACCATCACCTTTCCGCTGATCGGCACCATCAAGATCGGCGGGCTGACCATCGGCACCGCCGAGCGGATCATCGCGAAAGCATTAAAGGACGGCGTCTTCATCCAGTCCCCGCAGGTCAACATCGTGCTGCTGCAGTATCGCGGCAACCAGGTTTCCGTGCTCGGCCAGGTCAACCGCCCCGGCCGCTTCCCTCTGGAGACCTACAACATCCGTGTCTCCGAGATGCTCACGATTGCCGGCGGCATCACCGCCACCGGCGCCGACGTCGCGATCCTCACCGGCGTGCGCGAGGGCAAGCCGTTCCGCATGGAAATCGACGTCGCCGGCATGTTCCTCAACAACAAGCTGCAGGACGATCTCGTGGTGTCCGGCGGCGACGTGATCTACGTGCACCGCATGCCGCTGTTCTATATCTACGGCGAAGTGCAGCGCGCCAGCTCCTACCGCGTCGAGCGCGGCATGAGCGTCCGGCAGGCCCTCGCCCAGGGCGGCGGCCCGACCGTCCGCGGCACCGAGCGGCGCCTGCGCCTGTATCGCCGCGGCGCCGACGGCAAAGTCGAAACCCTGAGCCCCACCCTGGACGACCCGGTGCAGGCGGACGACGTGATTTACGTGAACGAAAGCATTTTCTGAGGACGGCGCCATGAACCTGCAACAGTTTCTTCTCATCCTGCGCGCGCGCTATAAGGTCGTGCTCTTCACGCTGCTCGGCACGGTGGCGGTCACGCTCGTAGTCGGCTTGGTTCTTCCCAAACGATACACCGCCGCGTCCGCCGTGGTGGTCGACGTCAAGTCCCCCGACCCGATCGTCGGCATGTATCTTCCCGCCGTTGCGATGCCCGGCTACATGGCCACGCAGGTGGACGTCATCAACAGCGACCGCGTCGCGCAAAAAGTCGTCAAGATGACCAAGCTCGACCAGAGCCCGCAGGTCAAGGAGCAATGGCTGGAGGACACCGATGGCAAAGGCAAAATCGAGGTATGGCTCGCCGGACTGCTGCAGAAAAAGCTCGACGTCAAGCCCTCGCGCGAGAGTAACGTCATCAACATCAGCTACACGGCGGTCGATCCGGGCTTCGCCGCGGCCATCGCCAATGCCTTCGCGCAGGCCTATATCGATACCACCATCGAATTGAAGGTCGAGCCGGCAAAGCAATATGCGCGCTGGTTCGAGGAACAGGGCAAGACGCTGCGCGACCACCTCGAAAAAGCCCAGAACCGGTTGTCCGAATACCAGCAGCAGAAAGGCATCGTCGCCAGCGACGAGCGGCTCGACAACGAAACCGCCAAGTTGAACGAGCTTTCCACCCAGCTCACTATCGTGCAGGCACAAACGTCGGATGCCCAGAGCAAACAGAAGTCGGGCAGCGCTTCGGACACGCTGCCGGAAGTGGTGCAGAATCCGCTGATCATGAACCTCAAACTCGACATCTCCCGCCTGGAAGGCAAGTTGCAGGATGCCGCCGGCAACCTCGGCAAAAACCACCCGCAGTACCAACGCATGGAATCGGAGCTCGCCGAGTTGAAAAAGAAACTCGAAGTGGAGACGCTGCACATCACCAGCGGCTTTTCCACCTCCCGCGCCGTCGGCAAGGGAAAGGAATCCGACCTCCGCGCCGCGATCGAGGCGCAAAAGAAAAAACTGCTCGAGATCAAGAGTCAGCGCGACGAACTTGCCGTGCTCATGCGCGACGTGGAAGCGGCGCAGAAAGCCTTCGAAGCCGTCTCGCAGCGCTTTAACCAGACCAGCCTCGAAAGCCAGTCCACGCAAACCAACGTTGCGGTGCTCACCCCGGCATCGGAGCCGATCGAGCCTTCATTCCCGAAACTGCTGCTCAACACCTTGGTGTCGATTTTCCTCGGCACGCTGCTCGGCGTCGGCGCGGCCTTCATGCTCGAGATGCTCGATCAGCGCATCCGCTCGGCCGGTGACCTCGCCGAGATGCTGCAGTTGTCGCTGCTCGGCGTGATCCCGAAAACCGGCGCTGCTGCGAAGCGCGCCAGGCGGCTCGCCAGGCTCGTCTTCTGGCGCCGCAAGCCCGCCTTGGCGGCGCATTAGGACTAGAGGAGAGCAGCCATGGCAGATAGCAACGTCAATCCCGCCCTCGCTGGCAGCGCTGCACCCAAGCGCGGCGAGCGCGCGATCGGCGCGATTCTGATCGATGCCGGCCGGCTCAAGCCCGAGGACGCCGAGCGCATCCTGCGCTTGCAGCGTGAGAAAGGCCTGCGCTTCGGCGACGCGGCGATTCCACTCGGCCTGCTCACCCAGGCCGACATCGAGTTCGCGCTCTCGCGCCAGTTCGACTACCCCTACCTGCTGCGCGGCGAGAGCGCGGTCAGCGAGGATCTGGTCGCCGCCTACGCCCCCTTCAGTCCGCAGGTCGAAGCGCTGCGCGCCGTGCGCAGCCAGCTCATGCTGCGCTGGTTCGACAGCGACCCCGCGCACAAGGCGCTGGCCGTCGTCAGCGCCGAACGCAATGAGGGCCGCAGCTTCATCGCCGCCAACCTGGCGGTGGTGTTCTCGCAGCTCGGCGAGCACACGCTGCTGATCGACGCCGACATGCGCAACCCCTGCCAGCACAAACTGTTCAGTCTCGACAACCGCGCCGGCCTTTCGGCGGTGCTCTCCGGCCGCGGCGGGCCGGAGGTGATCCAGCGTGTCAACGCACTGGTCGACCTTTCGGTGCTGCCGGCCGGCGCCGTGCCGCCCAACCCGGCGGAGCTGCTGGCGCGGTCGCCGTTCCCGCGCCTGCTGCACGATCTGGTCGCGCAGTTCGACGTCATCATCTTCGATACGCCGGCGGCAGCCGAATCCGCCGAGACGCAAACCATCGCCGTGCGCGCCGGCGCGGCGCTGATCGTCGCGCGCAAGAACGCTACCCGCATCTCGCAAGTGCGCGGCGTCGCCGACAGCCTGGTCGATGCCAAAGCCATCGTCGTCGGCACCGTGCTCAACGAGTTCTGAGCTGCCGAGAATTGAACGGATGACAAGTTGACGATCGCTATCGGCTTGCCGCTCACCGCTCTGATATGTCCTCCACGCTCGACACCAGGCTACCCCAAGTCACCGCCGCTTGGGCCGAATGGCTGCCCGTCGTCGCCGGACTGCTGGTGCTCTACGTCCCGACCTTTTACGATCTTGCCACCACACTCTGGCAACAAGACGAATTCGCGCACGGCCCCATCATTCTGGCGGTCATCGCCTGGCTGATCTGGGACCGGCGCCAGGCGCTGTTTGCCGCGCCCGCGCGCACCGCGCCAGTAACGGGCTACGCGCTGCTGGTGTTCGGCCTGCTGATCTATGCCGTGGGCCGTTCCCAGGACATCATCCTGTTCGAGGTCGGCTCCTTGGCCCCCATCCTCGCCAGCGTTCTTCTTGCCACACGCGGCTGGCCCACGATCCGCGCATTTTGGTTTGCTATTCTGTTCATTGCGTTTCTGGTGCCGCTGCCGGGTTTTTTCGTTGACGCGCTGACGGTGCCACTAAAAAACAAAGTCTCCGCGATCGCCGAGCAGCTTCTTTACACCGCCGGTTATCCGATCGCCCGCAACGGCGTGGTGCTGACCATTGGCCAATACCAGCTCCTGGTGGCGGACGCCTGCTCGGGACTGAACTCGATGTTCAGCCTTTCCGCGCTCGGGCTGCTGTATCTCTACCTGATGCGCTATAAGAGCTGGCTGCACAACGGCCTGATTCTCGTTAGCATCTTGCCCATCGCCTTCTGCGCCAACATCGTGCGCGTGGTGATCCTGGTGCTGGTTACCTACCACTTTGGCGATGCGACGGGCCAAGGATTCGTGCACAACTTCGCCGGCATGTTGCTGTTCATCATTGCGCTGCTGGGCTTGTTCGCCTTCGATTCGCTGCTGCGGGTAGCCGGGGCCTTTTTCGGCAGGGGACACAAGGCATGAAATTCATCAACCATCGCATGCTCGTCATCGCGTTGCTGATGTTGGCGGGCGCCGGCCTGGCGCTGGCGATGAAGCCAACGCAAAAAATCGCCGACACTCGCGAAAAGCCGGCCTTGGACGCAATGATTCCGCGGCAAATCGGCGAATGGAAGATCGATACCTCGATCGTGCCGATTGAGCCGAGCCCGGAGGTGCGAGCACAACTGGATAAGATCTACAACCAGACGCTTTCTCGAACTTACGTGAATCCTGCCGGCCAACGCGTCATGTTGTCGATCGCTTATGGTGGCGACCAAAGCGACAGCATGCAAGTGCACAAACCGGAAGTGTGCTATGCGGCGCAAGGTTTTGAGGTATTTGACGCGGTAGGCGGGACGCTGTTTACGCAGTACGGCGAGCTGCCGGTCAAGCGGATCATGGCGCTTCAGGGCAACCGCAACGAGCCGATTACCTATTGGGTTGTCGTCGGCGACAAGGCCGTATTGTCCGGTATGAAGCAAAAGTTTGCGCAGCTCAGCTATGGCTTCACAGGCAAGGTGCCCGACGGTTTTCTCGTGCGCGTTTCGTCGATCGATCGTGATCGCCAGGGTGCCTATCAGCAGCAAGAGGAATTTATCAAGGCCATGCTTGGTGCCATGAGCGAAACAAACCGCGCCCGTATCGCGGGCCGGTTCGGCGCCTGATTTCGCCTTGTTTCCAGGATAAGCAAGCACAAGTGTTGAAAAATGAAAAATTGGTCACAGCGTTTGCTGCGCTCATAGATCAGGCATGGCTAAGCTTGCTCAACTTCGCGGTGTCGCTCGCATTCATCCGGGCAGCCCCCAAGGAGGAATATGGTCTTTATATCTTGCTACTGACGCCGGTTTTCCTCATACAGGGGGTGCAAAACGCGCTATTCCTTTCACCGCAGGCAACCATCCTGCCAGCGAGTGCCTTAGAAAAAAAAGCAACGGTGCGCGCAACCTCTTCAGCATTACAGGCCGGATTCGGGCTGATTTCAGGTGTACTTGGTGTCGTTGTTCTCCTGATTTATCAGTACGTAACGCTCCAGACGTTTGATCTCATGTTGGCGCTTGCGTTTGGATTTGGCACCGTCGGTGCGCTGGCGCGTGAAGGTATCAGGGCATCCCAGTACGTCGAGGGTATGGCTACCCGCGCATTGTTTGGCGATCTGATATACGGTTTTTTGCTGATGGCTTGTATCGCGCTATTCATGGCGGGTGATGAAGTTACGGCGGCTAATGTCCTGGCAGCGATGGGTTTGGCAGGTGTTCTACCGCTTGCGCGCATGGCCTTGGTGAAAACGGGGCTGAAGATTGATCGCGGTGTATGGAAAGAATTCTGGGCCTGTGGCCGCTGGGCACTGCCTGCCGTGCTTGTCACCTGGCTGAACTTCAATTCCTATTCCTATGTGGTTGCCGCGGTTCTGGGGGCCGCGCTGGTTGCGGACATTAGTGCCGCACGACTTTTCCTCATGCCGGTGGGGCTAACTATTACGGCGTGGTCGAATCTGGCGCGGCCTAAGATCAGCGCCATGCACGCAAGGCGGGATTTTTCAGCTATCAGGCGTTTGTCCCTGAACTCGATCACTGCCGGCATAACGGCGTTTGCGGGCTACATGCTCATTATCGTGCTCGCCTATCCTTGGCTCGAAAGCCTGCTAGGCAAAAACTACAGCGGTCTTCTGCCTCTGACTTTGGCATGGGCGGTGTTCTTTTTCATGAACCTGCCGCGCTGCGTTCTGATGGCCACCCTGATGACCACGCCCAGCGGCTACCGTGAACTGCACCATTTTTCCTGGCTGGCCCTTATGCTCCTCATTCCTGGGCTTACTATTTTTTCTCCACACGGCGCCACATGGGTGATTGGCGTTCTGTGCGCGGTTGAATTGCTTCAGGCTTTGCTCATAGGCCGTTCAGCACTGGCGAAGTGGCCAAGGGGCTTGAAATGACAAATGCCCCCCCTCCCTTGGTGAGCGTCTGTGTTTGCACCTACAAGCGCCCAATGTTGCTGGCAAAACTGTTGGACAGCCTCGCTTCCCAGGCTATCGAAGACAATTTCACCTATGAAGTGGTCGTGGTGGATAACGACAAGACGGGCGCCGCCCGTGTCGTGGTCGAGGCAGCCCAAAAAAGATATCCCGGACTGGCCCTCACCTACGCAATTGAACACATCCAGGGCATCTCTTATGCGCGCAACCGCACGGTTGCTCTGGGCAGGGGAGAGTTTCTCGCGTTCATAGACGATGATGAGCAGGCGAGTCCTCGCTGGCTGTTCAATCTTTTCGAAACCATGAACCGGCACCAAGCTGATGCTGTCTTTGGCCCGGTCTTGGCGGAGTATCCACCCGGCACGTCGAAGTGGATGATCAAAAGCCGGCTATTCGAACGGCCGCGCTATGCCAACGGCACCCGGCTGACCAGCGGCGACGGTAGAACAGGTAATGCGCTGGTCAGGGCGGAATGGGCCACACGGCGAAAGCCAGCCCCCTTCGATAGCCAGTTAGCCCATTCAGGCGGAGAAGACTACGATTTCTTCAAATGGATGGCGTCTGAAGGCGGGCGATTGGTTTGGTCTGATACCGCCACGGTGAGCGAGATCGTGCCGCAGCAAAGGCAAAGCCTAAAATTCATTCTTGAGCGCCGGTTCAGGGCGTCCCTCACCTATTGGCGTGGTATCAATATGCAGCGGTCTCATTGGCGGTCGATTCCTGAAGCCTTTGCAGGCGCAACCGGGGGCGTATTGTTTGCCGTACTTGGGCTACTCGCGATTCCGTTTGGTTTCCACCTTAGTGCACGCTGCTGGGTAAAGAGCATGAACGGTTTCGGCAGGGTTGCGGCGCTGACCTCGCTACGCCCGATCGGATATGGGGAAATCCATGACTGAAGTTCTTTATTGGCTTATCGGCCTGGGCCCTTATTTCCTTGCCGCGCTGGTTCTCGGTTTTGGTTTGGGCGCCGCCGCGCCCTGGTTGCTCAAGCATCCTGATAAATGGCTGTTTTTTGCCATTCTCGGGCTCAATCTTCTGCCCTTTGGCGGGGGCGACGCGGAAGGGAGCCTGTACAGACAAATCACCTGGGGCGGCTTGTTCCTGTTCGCTGCCTTCCATGCCATGCGTGATGTCCAGGGCAGGCTTGCTTTCCCCAGAGGTCAAATTCCCGTGCCTTTGGCCTTGCTGATCGCTTATGTGCTGATCACGGTGGCTTGGTCGCCAAATCCCGAGTTGTCTTTGAAACGGGCAGTTCAAGTAGTTGGCGTGCTCCTGCTTGCTTTAGCCATCGCGCGTCACAAGGTGGAAGGGGACGCCATGTTGGCACAGCTCATAATTCCCGCTGGCGTCTTCATCGTTCTGGGGGTATTGATGGTTGCCGCTGCTCCGGGGTGGGCATTCGACACCGACCATGCGCTGCGTGCCATGACGATCCACAAGAACACTTGGGGACAATTTTCGCTGCTGGCCAGCATCGTCTTTCTAGTGCTGCTGTTACGAGGTGGACAACGGCTGCTGATTAAAGGGATCGTGCTTGCGGTTTGCGTGATTTCATTGGTTATGTCCCGCAGCACGACCAGCGTCCTTTCTTTTGCGATTATCGCGACGGCGGCGATGGCTTGGCTGTTGGTGGCGCGCGGCGGCATTGCAGGAAGAGTGGCTATCTTTATAGCCGTGCTCGTTACTGCACTCGGCGTGCATGGCTATACCGTCGTCACTGGGGAATTCCCATTTGAAAAGCTGCAAGCCTTATTCTACGAATTCACAGGCAAGCGCCCGACCCTTACGGGCCGGACCTACCTGTGGGAACTTATGGTGACCGAAATCCAACGGCACCCATGGTTCGGCATCGGGTATGGCGGCTTCTGGACGCAGCAATGGGACAGCCCTGCTCAGGCAGTCATCCTGCGGCTCACCTGGGGTCCGCCTGCCCAGGCGCACAGCGGTTATATCGACGTGGTGAACGAACTGGGCATCGTTGGCGCCAGCTTGCTTCTGATCGTACTGGTGCAACACACCGTTAAGATCATCGGACTTTTCCGCGCAGGCCTGCATGACGTGGCAGCGTTTCATGCTGCGTTGTTGTTTGCGGCCCTGAGCATTAATTACGCGGAGTCATCGTTGCTGCGCACTACACATTTCTGGTGGATTGTACTGTGCATTTCCATCATTACTGTGCATAGGCTGACTCAGACGCGTGGTTCGGAGGGCCAAGCCGCTGGTGGAATTGGGAGATTGGGTCGGCAGGGGGCTGGCGTATGGGCCTGACCTATCGGGCGGCTTGGCTGATTGGGGTCTTGTGTGCTTCCACCGCTTGGTCGGCCCCAATTGCTGTTGAGGTCATGTTGCCGCCCACGCTTGTCGATGCCGAAGGGGACAGAAATGTCTTCGCCACCACTTTCGCTTACCGTGATGGTCAGTTATTTACGGTTCACGTGGAACCGGCCGGTGCGGGGGGGCAGCCGGGCATCAATCTGCGCACGGTTGTGCGCAAGGGGGTGCGAAAACCAGGTGTGGGCTGGGTATGGGAATCGAGTGGCATCGAGGCCCGCACCCTCAGTGATACTTGGCATACGCAGGCCTCCATTGCTCTGGACAAGGAGGGGTTTGTGCATGTGGCTTACAACATGCACAACATGCCGTGGCAATACAGTGTTAGCACGCATCCACTAGACATATCGAGCTTCGAGTTCCGCGGCCAGGCCATCACCGAGGCCGAGCGACAGGCCGTGAAGTTTCAAAACAAGACACCATTTCCGGACGCCGGTACTGCCTCCATTCCCGGAAACCAGGTGACTTATCCGATGTTCTTCACAGACCGGCAAGGGGATATCTACCTCACCTACCGGTTTGCCCTGAAACCCGCCCAAGGCTGGGATAAGCGGGCCTTCGCCGGCGCCATCGCAAAATATGACGTGATGACCAAGCAATGGCGACCGATAGGTGGGGCGGCGGCGGTATCGACCGCAGATGCCCGGCCGGTGGGTGGCAAGGGAGGAACAAGCTATCAACCCTTTGCCTTCGAGGATGGATATTCCGTTTACCTGATCACGCTTGCCTTTGACGACGAGAACGGCATGCATGTGTTCTGGAACTGGCGGCGCGGCGGCGCTGGCATGGATACCACTCGCCCAAGTTACGCTTTCTCACCTGATGGGGCGCACTTCTATCGCAGCAATGGCCAGACCTACTCGCTGCCGATACGTTATGAAGAGGCGGAGTCTATCGGCCCGACCGCACTGCATACTCGTTACTACGCCCCGAAGTCTGCTACCACGTTGCACAATGGCGAGCCACTTGTGGTTCTGCATCCGCTAACGGGGGGGCGGCAAATGCTGCGATTCGACAAAAAAGCCGGGAAATGGGTCGATCCGGAACCGTCACCCGCAGGTGCCTCGGAAATTGTGGCAGACCTCTTGGGCAGGCAATGGGCATTTGCGACTGGCTTGCGGGTCTTCATGCGGACTTCCAGTTCCGAGCCATGGGAGGAAGTGGGGCAGGTTGGCACGAATCTCTGCTCACCGAAGGTGCAATACGTGGCTGCCGAATCCCGGTTTATTGTCCATGCCAAGAGCTGTGATGGCAAGCAGGCCACAATTGTTTCGTTCCGGCGTTGAGCCATGAAAATATTGCTCTCGGTCTTTGCATGTTCGCCTGCTATTGGCAGTGAGGCGGGCGGTGGCTGGAACTACGCCATTCAGTTGTCGCGTGACCATGAGGTTTGGGCACTGACTGATATTTCCCGTCGTGCCGCCATCGAGAGCTTTGCTGGGCCGCTGCCTCCCACCCTGCACATTCTGTATTACCGACCATGGTTATTGCGCAGGCTGTCGCTGAATTCCAAGACAGCGCATCTGATTTATCAGGGCTGGCAGTTGGGGGCATGGCGGGTTGGCCGAGCATTGGATGCCCAACACAACTTCGATCTTTGCTGGCACCTGACTTATGGGGTGTTTCGTCAGCCGAGTTGGATGTGGAAGGTAGGCAAGCCCTTTGTATTCGGACCCATAGGTGGCGGCGAGCGTGCGCCCGTGCGTTTAAGGGTCGGGATGCCCTTTTCAGAGAAACTGCGCGAACTCACTCGCGATATCGTCAATGTCGTTTCCTGGTGGCTGCCGGGTCTTCGCGCTACCTACCGGCACGCCGCTCTCGTCATTGCGCGAACCGAGGACACCCTCCGGATATTACCCGCCTGGGTACAACACAAGACCGCTGTACAACAGGAAATCGGAGGTTACCCGGCACGCGTAAGCCCCGAGGCCCGTCCGGGCCATTCCGGGCACTTGAAGATCCTGTTTGCGGGCAGGTTATTAGGGTGGAAAGGGGTTCACCTCGCCATACAGGCTTTCGCTCAGCTCTTGCAGAACAAGGGCAAAGGTGACTTCACCATCATCGGTAAAGGCCCGATGGAAGCACCCCTTCGCAAGCTGGCTATGCGCCTGGGAATTACCGCCAAAATTTCATTCGTTAGCCACCTCCCTCAAGATGAACTATTCAGGCGCTACCCGAATTTCGATGTGCTGCTTTTCCCCAGCCTGCACGATTGCGTGCGGTAACATGGTGATTGAAGCGCTGTCTTTCGGTCTTCCTGTTGCCTGTCTTGATCTGGGAGGGCCGAGTAGTTTTGTTAATGCTTCATGTGGTGTGATCGTCCCGGCTCACGATGCCAGCGAGCGCGAGGGGCTAGAGGCATTGGCAAAAGCTCTTCTCGATATCTTCCCTGATCCTGTAAGACATAGAACTCTGTGTCGTGCCGCCCTGTTGCGGGTGGTATCGCTGACTTGGGAGAAGAAAATTCAGCGGGTGATGACGTTGATCCGCGTGAGGTTGGGACGATGATTCTCAAGGAAATGCTGTTAGCCGGCCTAAGGAGAGTACAAACCCGCATTCATCTGTCGGGCAAGAGTAAGTTTCTCATATACGGAACCGACCTTCATATCGGCAAAGGCACTCGCCTTTGGGCACCAAAGCTGCTGCGCATAGGCAATGGCGTTTACATCGGCAAGCAAGTTCATATCGAGGCCAACTGCGAGATTGGTGATTACTGCTTACTGGCAAATCGAGTCGCAATTGTCGGGCGTTACGACCATGATGTTTCGGCAATTGGTTACCCCGTTCGCTACGCACCATGGGTAGGAAGCAGGCTTTTTCCGAATCGTCACAGCGACGATAAAGCCGTAATTGAGAGCGACGTTTGGCTGGGCTATGGGGTAATCGCACTCACCGGGGTAACCGTGGGGCGGGGTGCTGTCGTGGCAGCCGGCAGTGTCGTAACCAAGGATATTCCGCCTTATTCCATTGCAGCGGGAGTCCCCGCCCGCGTGATTGGGCAGCGATTCACCGATGCTTCCGCTATCACCCTTCACGAAGCAGCAATTCGCGACGGGCGTTTCAGTTTGTCCGAGCGCAGTTACGACCACTGCGTGATCGAACCGGCATTCAAAGTAGAGGAACCAAGCAAGTGAAAAAGGTCGCGATTGTTCAGCACAGATTGCTGCATTACCGCACGAATCTCTTTGAGCAACTGCGCGAAGTTTGCGCCGAGCGAGGCATTGATTTGCACTTAGTACATGGCCAGGCGTCGCGGCGTGAGTTGGCCAAGAAGGATGAAGGCACCCTGCCTTGGGCGCACAAGGTAAATAACCTGTTTTGGGAAGCAGGCGAACGGGATATCGTCTGGCAGCCGTTCCCGGCAGTGCTCAAGGATGCTGACCTGGTGGTGGTGATGCAGGAGAACAGGATTCTTTCAAACTACCCGTTGCTGTTGAGCCGGATGTGGTCTCCTCGCAAAGTGGCGTATTGGGGGCATGGCAAGAATTTTCAGACTGATGCGCCAACTGGATTGCGCGAGAAGTGGAAGGATTTTCTGTTGGCGCGGGTAGATTGGTGGTTCGCTTACACCGAAATGACTGTCGATATCCTGCGGAAAGCGGGCTTTCCCGCAGAGCGCATTACTTGCCTCGACAACGCCATCGATACAACGAGCTTCAAGGCTGACCTGGCTTCGTGGCACGAGGCCGACATCGCTGCGGAAACGGCGCGTCTGGGCATCGCGATGAACGTTCCCATTGGGGTGTTTTGCGGTTCACTTTATTCCGACAAGCGCCTTGAGTTGTTGATTGAATCGTCGGACCTGATTCGCCAAAAAGTGCCGGATTTCGCGCTGGTGGTAATTGGCGATGGCCCGTCAATGCCGCAAATGCGCGATGCGGCATCAAGCCGGCCCTGGCTGCATCTGCTGGGGGTGCGCAAGGGGCGCGAGAAGGCGCTGTATTTCCGCATGGGGGATGTGATGCTGAACCCGGGCTTGGTGGGGCTGCACGTCGTTGATGCGTTTTGTAGTGGTTTGGTGATGGTGACCACCCGGACAGCCCGGCACTCTCCCGAAGTTGCATATCTGCGCGATGGCGAGAACGGTGTTTATGGTGGCGATACGCCCGAGGCCTACAGCCGTGCTGTGTTGGACGTGATTCAAGACCCTGGCCGACTGCAGAAAATGAAGCAGGCAGCGCTCGCTGATAGCGAACGCTATACCCTGCAAAACATGGTCCGCCGGTTTACCCATGGGATTGAGGCGGCAGTCCGTGGATAGGCGCGGTGCTCGTGTCCTTGGCGCCTTCATCGATGCGGTGGAATGGCCCACGGCGCTTGCGCGCATATCCGATTGGGCAACACGACGTGAAAGCCGCTACGTGTGCATCTGCAATGTTCACTCAGTGGTCACTGCGACGCAGGATCACGAATTTCAGGCCTTGCTCAATGCGGCAGACATGGCGACGCCGGACGGCATGCCGGTGGCTTGGATGCTGCGCCGCTTGGGCTACACCGGCCAGGAGCGAATCAGCGGCGCGGACCTGATGTGGAAGTACTGCGACCGGGTGGCACGCGGAAGCGAATCCGTTTTTTTATACGGCAGCACCGACACGACGCTGAGGCTACTGTCGCAAAAGCTAAAGGTGACATTTCCGGGACTGCGGATTGCGGGCACATGTTCGCCACCGTTTCGCGAACTAAGCGAGGCTGAAGACCAGGAAATTATCGATTGCCTCAACCGGTCCGGCGCCGGTGTTGTGTTTGTCGGACTTGGCTGTCCGAAGCAGGAGAAATGGATGGCGGCACACCGCGGACGAATTCGTGCGGTTATGATCGGCGTAGGGGCCGCGTTCGATTATCACGCCGGCACCGTCAAGCGTGCACCCCTTTGGATGCAGCACAGTGGCCTGGAGTGGCTGCATCGCCTGTGCTCCGAGCCGCGCCGACTTTGGAAGCGCTATTTAGTGACCAATACACTGTTTTTGCTCGGCGCTAGTCGCCAGCTCCTGTCCGGAAGCGCAAAACATCGGTGATGCGATTTCTTAAACGCTCTATAAGTAGGGTCTTCGGGAAATCGAGTGGGTAAATCTATAGTGAAATGTGGCTGGAAGCCGCATGGATATTGGCTTACAGGGGTTTCGCAGGGTGCTTGAATCCGGCATCATGTCTAGATGGCCAATTCAGCGAAGCGACAGCGGCGCCTGTGGGACACGTACACGTTCCCGGGATTTCGTCCGCAACACACGGTGCGCGGCGGCCGCGCCGCGGCCGTCGCCTATTCGTTGATCCAGACCTGCGTCTTCCACGACATCGAGCCCTTTGCCTATCTCGCAGACATCCTCAAACGCCTGCCCTCGCACCAAATCAACCGGGTCTCCGAACTGCTTCCGTTCAACTGGAAGAAAGCTCAAAGCGAAATCAAGACCGCCTGATTGCGTTTGATGCTGCGTTACACCCAGGCATTAATTACACAGATGTCCCAAACTGCGGTCTGCAATTGGCACAATTCGGTGGAGCGGCAACTGTGTCGCTGGCTGTTGTTAACCCTCGATCGATTGCCCTCGAATGAATTGACCATGACACAGGAATTGATTGCCAGCATGCTCCGCGTACGCCACGAAGGCATCACGGAAACCGCCGGGAATTTGCAGCGCGCTGGTTTGATTAGTTACCGCCGTGGTCACATCACAGTACTTGATCGATCGGGATTGGAGTCCCGCGTGCGTGAATGCTATGCGGTGGTCAAAAACGAATTCGATCGTTTGCTGTGCGATGTACGTAATCGCCAGGGACTTCGCCGGTAATCCTTGGCACTACTTCACGCTTTGCATAAAATCTCCGCCTTATGTGCTATAACGCACGGAGAGCGGCAGGCTTGATCGCTATGAAGGAATGTGGCTGCTCAAAATTCATCCACGGACTCAATTTACCCCCGCGGCGCCTGCAAGCAAAAGTATGCATTTGTTTGTGCAGGATGAGCGTATAAGCAGGTGAGGTGCTGCTCGCACCTTCGGCCGCGCGATCCGCCAGACTAATTCGCGCTTTAACAGAGGTCGGCCGTGCCTAAAGAAATCCGCGGTTCCACCATTCTCAGCCCCGCCGCTAGCACGGCGGATGGCATCACCAAGGTCCGACGCCAGGATGCCTTGCTTAAAACCGGGGCCTTGCAGAGCGCGATTTTCAACAGCGCCAACTTATCGAGCATCGCCACCGACGCGAAGGGCGTCATCCAGATCTTCAACGTTGGCGCCGAGCGCATGCTGGGCTACGCGGCCGCCGAGGTGATGAACAAGCTCTTCCTATGCACAGCACTTAATGCGACAGAATCCTTGCGACCCACAAGAGAGGACCAAAAATGAAAGTTGTAACCAAAGGACAAGCATCGCGGGGG
>ERZ1292630.763-Hain-H41-02um-R3-763-length-32894-cov-6_pt1 | contig 32894 bp, 35 predicted proteins | sample MGYA00564408_ERZ1292630 | MGnify/ENA primary metagenome ERZ1292630 (study PRJEB36523, sample SAMEA6512641) | groundwater metagenome | collected 2019-01-08 | study: AquaDiva: Metagenomics assemblies of 32 groundwater samples
GGCCAAAGAATTTTGACGAAATTGTCGGACAAGACCAGGCTGTCACTACTTTAAAGAATTCTCTTCTAAAGAAACGTGTCGCAAACGCTTATCTGTTTGCCGGCCCGCGCGGAGTTGGTAAAACTTCAACTGCGCGTATCCTTGCCAAAGCCTTAAATTGTAAGGAAGGCCCCACAGTTAATCCTTGCCAGAAATGTTCGTCTTGCCGTGAGATCGCTGATGCTCGCAGCCTTGATGTAATTGAGATAGACGGAGCCTCAAACCGTGGAATTGAAGATATCCGCACTTTACGCGAAAACGTAAAATTTTTACCCTCAAGCGGGAAATATAAGATTTATATTATTGATGAAGTGCATATGCTCACTCCTGAGGCGTTTAATGCCCTGCTTAAGACCTTAGAAGAACCGCCGGAATTTGTAAAATTTATTTTTGCAACTACGCTTCCTGGTAAAATACTTCCTACGATCCTTTCGCGTTGTCAACGCCTTGATTTTAAGCGCATATCTTCTTTAGAAATAATTTCACAGCTTGACCGTATCGCAAAAGCAGAAGGGCTTAATATTGACCGGGATGTTTTGCTTACTATTGCTAAATCAAGCGATGGGGCATTGCGCGACGCAGAATCAATATTAGATCAGTTGGTTTCGTTTTCTCAAGGTAAAATTTCCTTGCAGGAAACCGTGAAGATGCTGGGGATCGTGGAGCAGGATGCGCTTTTTGAGATTACCGAAAAGATTATCCGTAAAGACAGCCGCGGCGTGCTTGAGGATTTGGCTCATATTCTTGATGAAGGAAAAGACGCACAGGTATTTCTACATAATCTTATTGAGCATTACCGCAATCTTATGGTTGCTAAAATCGCCGGCGCTGATGCTAAATTAATCGACCTTCCTGAAGATATCTGTACACGTATCGTTAAGCAGGCAGATTCGCTTTCGCTTGAGGAGATCTTAAGCGCCTTTAATACACTTGCGTCCGCGCAGGAGATGGCAAAGCGCGTGGATTTTTTAAAGATACCGCTTGAGGTAAACTTGGTAAAGCTTGCGCATGATAAAAAAACAATTCATCTGCCAGCGCCTATTTCTGAAAAGCCGGTTATTTCTAAGCCGCCTGAACCGCTCAAAGTATCTTCCTCTTCGCAAAAAAAACAGGCTTCTGCGCATTTTGCCCAGGCTACAGTTGTTGCGATTGAGAATGAAAAGGAAACTACTCTTGAAGAAGTAAAAAGAGTTTGGGGAAAAATTGTTGATGATTTGCGTAAAGTCAGAATGTCTGTTGCTTCGTATTTGGCAGAAGGGGATCCGATTACCTGCGAGCATAATATTTTGACCGTAGCATTCCCGATTAATTTGTCTTTACATAAGGAGTCGCTTGATAAATTAGATAACCACGCTTTGATTGAAAAAAATTTGCAGGATTTACTTAATACCCGGGTGCGGATTGAGTTTATCCTCTCAAAAGATTTTGTAAAAAAAGAAAAAGTTCTTCCTGATAATCCAATGATAAATTCTGCGCTTGATTTTTTTAACGGAAGAGTAATCGAATCTGAATAACCATGGCTGCCTACACTGAATCAATAGAAAAATTGCTTGAGAAACTTGAGCGCATGCCTGGGATCGGCCGCAGGAGTGCGGAACGGATTACTACCTATATTCTTGGGATCTCTCAGGATGAGGCGCGTCAGTTATCCGATGCGATTACGCGTGTTAAAGAAAATGTGCGTTTTTGTAAGCTTTGTAATAACCTAAGCGAAGAAGAGTTTTGCCGGATCTGCCGCAATGATTCCCGGAATAAAGATATTGTTTGTATTGTTGAGAAGCCAAGCGATGTAACCGCGCTTGAGAAGGCAGGGGATTTTAAAGGGGTGTACCATGTTTTGTTGGGATCTATTTCTCCGCTTGAAGGAAAAGGCCCGGCGGATTTAAAGATCGATAGCCTACTTGAGCGGATCAAAAAGGGTGAGATTAAAGAGATTATTATTGCAACTGATGCAGATACAGAGGGAGAGACTACCTCACTTTATCTTACAAAGTTGCTTAAGCCGCTTGGAGTACATATTTCCCGCATTGGCGTGGGGATCCCTATGGGTTCAAACCTTGAATACGCTGACTCCTCAACTCTTAACAAAGCCCTTGAATCCCGCAGGCAGTTATAATATAATAGCCTAAATTTATTCCCCCTTTCCGCCACAAAGCGTGGCGGACCCGCCAAAGCTTTTTGGCGGGAGCTCAGCCGAGGGAGCGAGTGGCAGAATGTATTTTATATATATACTAAGAAGTTTAAGAAATAATAAAAGATATACGGGTCTTACGCAGAAAGATCCTGAAATCCGTTTAAAAGAGCATAATAGCGGATCAAATAATTATTCGAGAAATAATAGGCCGTTTGTTCTTTTATATTCGGAGAAGTTTTCTTCTTTTGAACAGGCGCAGAAAAGAGAAAGATTTTTAAAAACTGGCAAAGGAAGAAGATTTCTTGATAGAATTATTCCCCCTTAGCTCAGTTGGTAGAGCGAGTGGCTGTTAACCACCAGGTCCGAGGTTCGAGTCCTCGAGGGGGAGTTTAATCGGAAAAAGCCGAGCATTTGTTTGCTCGGCTTTTTTATTGGAAACTCCCCCGAGAGGACGAGAACCGAGGACCTAAAAAGGGGATTATTAAGGGGAAAGACCGTTTTCCCCATGGGGAGGAGCGAACGTAAGTGAGCGACGACAGGTCCGTAGGTTCGAGTCAATTCTCCCTAACTTCCGGTTGCTTTACTCTTCTAGAAGAGGTAAAATATCATCCAAAGGTGCACTTTCCGAAGTTTTTTCCTTACGCCTAAAACCTTTCGAAGATGGTTTTAAAGGCGGGTCTAGAAAATAAACGAGGACTCTGGCGAGTCTCAGACGAACCAGAGTACCCGATTGGATTGGAAAACGTCTGGGTTTTTTGCGAGATTATATCGGTATTGATATTTCTCCGCAATATTGCCGTATGGCACGAGAGCGAATACGTTCAGGATATGCCCCCGTTACTGAGGAAAAATGCTTAAAGTGTTAGTTTTAATGGGCGAAGGTTGTTCGAGAATACTCGATTAGAAACGCTATCATTGCGATATGCCATAGCCCGATAAAAATTCAGGGTTATGGCATTCTTATTGGAGTGAAAAACTTATGAGCAATCGATTCCAAATATTGGCTTTAGACGGCGGTGGAATTAAAGGTTTATTTTCGGCCGCTTTTTTGTCGAAACTTGAAGATGACTTGAATACAAAAATCACAGACCACTTTGATCTTATCGTAGGAACGTCTACGGGGGGAATCATTGCTCTTGGTTTAGGGATAGGTTTGTCCCCCAAAGAGCTGGTTGACTTCTATTTTGAAAAAGGTCCTAAGATATTTCGGAAAATTCCGCCATGGACAGCTTTGAGAAACCTGCTATTTGCAAAATACTCTGGAGAGATCATTGAAGGCATCTTTCGAGAAGATAAATGTTTTGGAGATAAATTGCTTGGTGAAAGCAAAAAGCGTTTAGTTATCCCATCGTATAATATCGACACAAACGATGTATATATTTTCAAAACAGCTCATCATGAAAGGTTCAAGACTGATTACAAGGTTCCAGCTTGGAAAATCGCACGGGCCACAAGTGCCGCTCCAACATTTTTCCCGATTAGCAATAATATTGACAGTATTCGTTTGGTTGATGGCGGAGTATGGGCAAATAATCCGGCCATGGTGGGATTATTTGAGGCGATAGCGGTTCTCGATGTCCCTTTGTCAGAGGTGCGAATATTTAGCATTGGCACAACCGAGGAGCTAAAACAAAGCCCGAGCATTTTGGATAAATTTAGCGGCTGGCCATTTTGGGCGAAGACGGCAGTTGAATTGATCATGCAGTCACAGAGCGTTAGTATCAGTGCCCAGCTTAAGCTGTTGCTTAAAGACAATTTTGTACGAGTCAACCCGAAAGTACCGGCGGGGCTGTTTGGCCTTGATAAAATGAACATGGATAAGTTGTTTGCTTTTGCTTCAACACACAGCCGAAGTGAATCGCCGATATTCAATGCGAGATTCAAAGACCATCGGGCTGGAGAATTTATTCCAGCGTATAAATTAGAGAGGTGAAAAATGGAAATGTTTGAGAAAGCATCTGTTTTGTCGAAGTCGTTAGAACAATTTGCAGAGGATTTAGATATTTCGGAGAGTAAATATCTTGAGGCAGAAAAGAGATACGAAGCAGTTGGCGAATGGCTGGGCAAAAACGACTCTCCTCTTTCAATATGTATCCCGGAAATTTATCCTCAGGGGTCGTTTGCCCTCGGCACTGTAATCAAGCCGATGACGAATAAAGACGAATATGATATAGACTTGGTTTGTTTTCTGGCAAAGCTGAAAAAAGAAAGTACGTCGCAGTCTGCCCTGAAAACAATGGTCGGAGATCGGCTTAAAGCCCATGACGCTTATAAGCGCTTGCTTGATCAGGAGGGGCATCGGTGTTGGACGCTTAATTATGCAAATGAGTTCCACATGGATATTCTACCGGCCATTGCAGATGATGTTTTGCGTGCTAAAGGCGGTTTATTGGTAGATGCTATATTGATAACGGATAAGCAAAAAATTGCCAGCGGAGATTCTGAGTGGCCCAAGAGCAATCCAAGAGGATATTTAAAATGGTTTCAATCACGCCAAGAGACCGTATTCGTTGCCTTGCGAAAACAGTTGGCTGAAGCAATAAAAGCCAGTGTTGATGACGTTCCTGAATATAAGATAAAAACACCGCTTCAACGAGCGATTCAAATTTTAAAGAGGCACCGTGATATATATTGTTCGAGAAAGAAAGATGCCTGTAAACCAATATCCATTATTATCACCACCCTTGCGGCGTCATCATACAAAGGACAGGATAATGTCTATAACACTGTCTATGACATTTTGTTCGGAATTACTGATAATGCGATTAAACAGGCTGGTAAATTCTACATACCCAATCCAGCGAACCCCGGAGAAAACTTTGCTGATAAGTGGGACAAAAACCCCGATTTGCCGAAGTCTTTCTTTGAGTGGGTGAATGATGCTCGAACTGTATTTGGATCAGCACTCATTGAGAAAGTCGACAAAATGGAATTCGGCAAGAAGCTGGAAGAATCCTTGGGGATTAAATCACGCGACATTGATGATGGGCAAAAATACTCAGGGGGTGCCCCTGTTTATGTAAAAGTTAATCCTTCGTCAGAACGACGGCCATGGGGAAGTGCATGTGTGTAGAGAGCCAATGTATAGAGCTACGGAAAAAGTATCCCTATTTGTTCCTTGAAAAGAAAAACGATGGGTATCTTATTCGAGGTACAATATTTCTCGAAAAAGATAATGTCAAGGATCGGTATGAAGTTGAAATTCGAGTTGTTTCTGATTACCCGAGGAAGGTTCCTACCGTCAAAGAAACCGGATCTAAAATTGATCCAAACTTTCATCACAATCCAGACGGAACTCTTTGCTTGGAAGCTCCGCTTACGGTGCATGAGATTTTCCGAGCAAATGAAACCCTGCTAAACTTTACAGATAATCTTCTCGTCCCTTATCTATATATACATAGCTACTACCGAATGAATGGCAAACTTCCTTTTGGGGAGCATGCGCATGGCGCAGAAGGAATTTTAGCAGACTATAAAAAAAGATTTGAAATATCGGATGATTTAATCGTTTTGGGGCTATTGCAAATACTGGCCGAAGGCGCCTATCGCGGGCATCATTTGTGTCCATGCGGAAGCAAAAAGAAATTACGCAATTGTCACGGCGGGTGCATTCGAAATCTCGTTAGTTTGCGATTCAATTTTATGAAAGATTTCATTCAAATATTAGGCTGGTTAAAAAAGGAACGACAGTTTAATGTGGTGCCATATATTTCGAAGAGAGTTAAAAATGTAATTACAAGCTTGAAAAATGTACCCAATGAAAAATGGACATATTAGCATGTTTGTTTTTTAGGTAGGTATGCGACGTACTTTTTTATAACGAGGCATTAAAATCAATGCAGGAATCAGAATATTTCAATATTAAGTTAAAAATTGAGAAAATCGACGAGCAGATTGCAAAAACCCCCAAGACGCTGTTGCTATCCATCTGAAATTAATTAAGTTAAATCATAATTATCCTTTTTTCGTATAAAATTATTTTAAATTATTTACGTTAGATTATTGTCCCTCTTACGTCTGTTATAATCAGAAAGGGGGAGAATCTAATGCCAACCTACGCAAGAAAGCATCAACTCAAACTATCCTTAATTTATCATCTATACAGCAGAAGTAATGGCAAAATGCCTATATTTAAGAGCGAGAAGGTAGGCCAAGAAAAAGAATTATTACTTAACTTGTAGTTAATGATATAATTAGCAACAGCGTCTTGATTTCGGTACAGAGGGGAGTTTTTTAAATGCGCATACTACTCATATCTTCAAGTCCACACAAGGAAAAAAGTCATACTTTTTTCTTGGCAAAAGAAGTATTAAAAGGATTCCCGAGTTCTGTAAAAACCGAAGTAATTCATTTATGCGATTATAAGATTGAGTTTTGCCGCCATTGCGAGAGTTGTCATAGAAAAATTATGTATTGTCCGATAAACGACGATGTCGGCATGATTTTAGAAAAGATGCTTTTAGCTGAAGGGATTATTTTTGCTTCACCAAACTATATAAATCAAATTACCGCTTCGATGAAGGCGCTTTGGGATAGGGCAGCCCATTTTATTCACTGCAGTAGGCTTTTAGACAAGTATGTCGTGGGTGTTGTTTCTTCGGGAAGCGGCCAGGATAAAACTGTTTTAGATTATATTCAGTATTATGCTAATACCTGTGGAGCCCTATACGCGGGAGGCCTGTCTTCGCGCGCGCCAATTAATAAGGAAAAAAGGAAGAGGCTTTTAATTTAGGCAATAAACTAATATTGGATATGAAAGAACAAAGAGTTTTCCCAGAGCAGCTAAAGGCTATTGAGAATTTTAAAGAACATTTCAAGAATGTAATAAAGATGAGAAAAAATGACTGGGCAGAGGAGTATCAATACTGGTTAAATAAGGGTTGGTTATAAACCAGGGACGCTTCGGTAGACTTCGAGAAAATCCTCCCAAAAATCCTCCAACTTATCGTTGCTTTAATCCTTCAAGAGATGTAAAATAACATCCAAAAGATAAATTTTTTAAAGGAGGTATTTATGTCTTTAACATTTACCATTTTAGCCGTAATAATTATTATAGGGTTTATGATATGGCGTAATCGGAAAATAGCAGAGAGAAACCGTATAAACCATATATCAGAAGAAAAGCGGCAGGGAGAAAATCTTAAATTAGAAGAAAAGATAAGGCTTAGAGCAGAAGAAGGCGTATCTAAGAATCAGGAAGAAAGAAAACTGCGGGCAGAACAGGAAGCGAATACAGGTAAGGCTATAGAAGAGAGAGATTCTAGGGAAAAGGAATTAAGGCAGAAGATAAGTGACAGGAAAAAACATGAGTTAGAAGAAGAGCAGCGTAAAACAGAAGAAAAAAAGTAAAAGGGAAAATTTTTATGAATATTATTGATGCGATAGCAGCTGGAATTGTGGGATTTTATTTTGTTACCGGGTATGTGTCAGGTTTATTGAAGAAGGTTCTAGGGATAATGAGTTTTGTTATTAGCGCGGTTGCGGCATATATTTACTATAATAAGGGCGCCGGATTACTCAATGTAATAGCTCTTTTTCTTCTGACAAACTTAGTTTTAATCATTGTAGTAGGGCTATGGATGAGGTTAAAGCGGAAAGACGGGGCGATACTTTCGTTTTCCTCCCGTGCTGCAGGAGGAATAGTCGGGAGTATTGAAGGGGCAGCATATGTATTGGTTATGTTAACAACGATAAATTATTTCAACGGGATTATCAGCGTAACTAATCCTGTTATTGCGGCTAACCTGGAGTCATCATTTTTATATTCCCGTTACAGAAAAATATCTATGGGCCCTAATGCGCAGATCGGAAAAGAAAAGCAGGAAACAATAGTGTTTGATCCGCAAACCGTGGATAAATTAAGGGAAAATCCTTCTCTAAAAGCTATGTTAGATGATAAACAGCTGCTTGAAAGTATTAATCAGAAGGACTATGGCAGAGTTATTTCTTGCCCCGCGTTTCTTAAGGTTATAAATGACAGGGAACTTTTGAAAGAGTTGATAAAGGTTATGCCGAAAGATCACTAGCTATGTCAAAAATTAAACTGGATTTGCACGATATTTTTAACAAAGGCCGGTCAATTGAAGCAGAGCTTAATCGCGTGATAGAAGAGGCGGTTAGAAAGAAAATCTCTTTGGTTGAGATCATTCCCGGTAAAGGTAGTGGCCAGTTAAAGAAACATGTTTTACGTTTTTTAGAGCAACCGCAGATAAAACAACTTTATCATCGGCTTGAGAAAGATGACAAGAATTTTGGCAGGGTTTTTGTGCATTTTAGAAATTAAACAATGAAATCTTATACCGATTATCTTACTTTTAACACAAAATCAAGGCAGGAATTTATCAATATTACGCCTAAGATTGAGGAAGCCTTGCAAAAAAGCGGGATAAAAGAAGGTTTGTGCCTGATTAATGCTATGCATATCACCAGTTCAGTTTTTATCAATGATGATGAAAGTGGCCTTCATAAAGATTTTTCTCAATGGCTTGAAAAGTTGGCGCCTTTTGGAAAAGATAAATATAATCATAATCTAACTGGCGAAGATAACGCAGATGCGCATCTGAAGCGTACGATTATGGGAAGAGAAGTGGTGGCTGCTGTTACAAAAGGTAAACTTGATTTTGGGCCATGGGAGCAAATTTTTTATGGTGAGTTTGACGGTAGGAGGAATAAGAGGGTGTTGGTTAAAATTATAGGCGAATAATGAAAGGATGGGTAAAATGAGGACGATGAGACTATTTGTAGGGTTGATGATTATTATTGGTTTAGCCTCGGGATGTTCTTCTGTAAAAGTAACACGCACGGATGTTTTTAAGACCGTTGACTTAAGTGGAAGGTGGAATGATTCTGATTCGCGCTTGGTTGCCGAAGAGATGGTCAAGGATTGTCTTGAAAAGTCATGGCTTAATGAATTTAATATAGCAAGCGGAAAAGTTCCTGTTGTAATAGTCGGGACAGTGATGAACAGAAGTTCTGAGCATATTGATTCAAAAATATTTACTAGTGACCTTGAGCGCAGCTTGCTTAATTCAGGAAAAGTGAAATTTGTTGCCGCAAAAGATGCGCGGGTTGAGATCAGGGAGGAAAAGGCTGATCAGCAGGTTGAAGCCTCTAAAACAACGGCTAAACCCCAGCATGTAGAAACCGGCGCAGATTTTATGCTTCAGGGGTCGATAAATTCAGTTACAGATGAGATTAAAGGTAAATATGCTGTTCTTTACCAGGTTAATCTTGAACTGGTGAATCTTGTCACAAATGAAAAATCCTGGATAGGCCAGAAAGAGATTAAGAAAGTAGTTTCAAGAAAGGCTTTCGGCTTATAAAGTGTTTTGCTTTAAACTGCTTTTTATTTTTTTCATCACTGTTTTTCTCTCTGGATGTGCTACACCTCTAGCCGTCCAATCAAGAGTAGGCAGCTCTATAGCTGTAAATGACTTTGCTGGCGCTGCCAGGCTCTTAGACGAAAATCCCTATCTTTACGGCAGGAATAATACTCTTCTTTACCTTTTGGATAAGGGTTTTGTTTTACATCTTTTAAAAGATTATCCGGCTAGTATCAATAGTTTTGAAAAAGCAAAAAACAAGTTTGATGAACTCTATACAAAATCTATAACCGGTTTTTTGAGTACTCTTGTTATCAATGATTATGCCGCAAGCTACAGAGGAGAAGATTTTGAGCGGGTAATGGTTAATATTTTTCAGTCAATAAATTATTGCCTGTCAGGTTCTTTAGAGGAAGCCCTGGTTGAGGCAAGGCAGGTAGATTCAAAACTTCTTCTGATAAACCAAAATTACAAGCCTAACCAGCAGAACGTTTACAAAGAAGATGCTTTTACCCGGCTTTTGATGGGGATTCTTTATGAGTCAAGCTTAACGAGCCAGGATTATAACGATGCTTATATATCTTATGCCAGGGCAGATAATATTTACGAGGAGGATTATAGTAAAAACTATCATCTCGGAGCGCCAAATTTATTAAAGGAAAATCTTCTTACCACGGCAAAATTTATGGGAGAAGAAGAGTTTACTAAATACCGCGCAAAATATAATGATGTAAAATTTTATACTCCGCAAGAAAAAGCAAAAAAAGCCGAAATTTACCTTATCCAATACAATGGTTATTCTCCGCTAAAGACAGAAGCGATAATACCTATTCCTATGCCTGATGGTTATATTGTTCAGCTTGCTTTTCCTCAGTATGAGAGCCGTTTTTACAGGACAGCTGGTGCGGTTTTTATTGCTAAGGACCAGAAAGGCAGGCCTTTTAAAACAGTAACGGAACTCGGTGAAGACTTAGAAGCTATTGCCAGAGAAAATCTTAATAATCGTAAAACGCGTGCCGTTGCTAAGTCAATCGCCACTTCTGCAGGAAAGTACCTTATAGAGCGTAAGCAGGAAGAGAGTATAGGTAAAAGATCAGGCGATAACACTCAGGCAGGATTCAGAATTTTAAGTAGTTTATTTAATATTGTTACTTCCCGGGCAGATTTGCGTTCATGGCAGAGCCTTCCTTCACAAATCCGCATCGGGCGGTTATTGCTCGATCCTGGTGAATATAATTTTTCTGTAGTCAGTATTGATTCTCAAAATCAGAATCTAAACGAGATCGATCTGGGGAAGATTAAAGTTTCTGCAGGAGATAAAAAGTTTTTTGCCGTACGAAGCTTATTATAATAAAATGAGAAAAATGATCAAAAAATTAATCGCTTTAATAATGCGCAAGCGTTTAAAGAGCCTTGATTTTACCGTAATATCCAGTAACTGCTGGGGTGCGGAAATTTATCGGGAACTTGGTATTGAATATAGAACTCCCTTTGTCGGCACGTATATGTTTATCCCGTGTTATATTAAAATGCTTAAACAGTTAAAAGAGTATCTCTCGGGCCCAGTTAGCTTCATCAGTGTTTCTAAATATAGAGAAGCAAACATAGTCAGAGCTAGTAATCCCTATCCTGTAGGTTTATTGGGCAATGATGTGGAAATACATTTTATGCATTATAAAACTGAAGTTGAGGCAGAGGAAAAATGGAAACGCAGGATAACTAGGATAAATTGGCAGAAGTTATTTATCCAGATGAGTGACCGCGACGGTTTTACTTTGGAGTTGTTGGAGGAATTTCAAAAGTTAGATTTTAAGAATAAGGTATGTTTTACCAGTAAACCTTACCCGATGTTTAACTCTGTTGTTTGGATCAAGCAATGCCAGGGCAAGCCTTATGTAATGGATGGGATGTCTTTGTATAAAGCCTGTAAGAAATATTTCAATCTTATTTCCTGGCTTAACAGTAAAGCCTAACGAAGAGGAAAAATTCTTATGCATATGGCTGATGCTTTGATATCACCTGTTGTAGGTGGTGTTATGTGGTTTGCTACAGCAGGGCTTATCGCTTATAGCGCCAAGAAAGTCAAAAAAGAAGCCGATGATCGCAAGGTCCCGCTTATGGGTGTATTGGGCGCTTTTATTTTTGCCGCACAGATGATTAATTTTGCTATTCCTGCTACCGGCTCAAGCGGCCATATCGGAGGAGGAATGATTTTATCAATCCTGCTCGGGCCGTATGCGGCTTTTCTTGTGATGGCTTCAGTCTTAGTTGTTCAGGCGCTATTTTTTGCTGACGGCGGGCTTTTGGCTTTAGGGTGTAATATTTTTAATCTTGGTTTTTTCCCGTGTTTTGTTGCTTATCCGCTTATTTACCGCAAGATCGCCGTAGATATTCCCAATCAGAAGAAAATTATGATAGGTTCTCTTATTGCAGTAATTATCGGTTTGCAGCTAGGTGCTTTTAGTGTAGTTATTGAGACAATGTTTTCGGGGATATCGGCACTTCCGTTTTCTACGTTTTTAATTTTGATGCAGCTGATTCATTTGGCTATAGGCGTGGTTGAAGGTTTAGTTACTGCTGCGGTAGTTACTTTTGTTTTTAAAGCTCGGCCTGAGATTTTAAACGCCGCGGGTAACTATATTTTGATCGGAAAAGTAGAAATGAAAAAACTCATTATTGGATTTTTATTAGCTGCGATAATTATAGGAGTAGGTTTAAGTTGGTTTAGATCAAAGAACCCCGATGGATTAGAATGGGCAATATTAAAAACCTCTAAAGCTGAAGGGGTTGATTCAGGGGGACTAGCCTCTGGCTTAGTCGGAGGGTGTTTAATTATTCTGATAGTTTTTTTGATTGGCCTGATACTTAGGCGCTATAAGGATAAGCATGAATAATATCGGTAAAAACTCATTTGATATCGGATATATGGATACTCTGGCCTTAGGTGATAGCTCATTACATCGCCTTGACCCGAGAGCTAAATTGATCACTACTTTAGTTTTTATTGTTACAGTGCTTTCTTTCGGTAAACATACAGTTTCTGCGATGTTGCCGTTTTTTATCTACCCCATAGTTTTAATTTCTCTTAGCGGGTTACCGAGCAGGTATTTAATGAAAAAATTATTGATAGTTTCACCGTTTGCCGTATTAGTCGGCATTTTTAACCCGTTTATAGATAGAGAAATAATTTATTATATTGGTTCGATAGGCATTTCCGGAGGATGGGTATCTTTTTTGTCTATTCTCTTACGCTTTGTATTAACAGTAACAGCCGCACTGATTTTATTGTCCCTGACTGGTTTTAACGCGGTTTGCGCGTCATTGATGAAGTTAGGCTTACCCAGGCCGTTTGTAGTTCAGCTGTTATTTTTTTATCGTTATATATTTGTTTTAACTGATGAAGCAGAGAGGATGGAGCGCGCACGTTCGCTTCGGGCATTTAATTCCGAAGCAATGAATATAAAGATTTTTGTTTCACTTATTGGCCATTTGTTATTACGCACCATAGACCGCGCTGAGCGGATTTATCTAGCGATGTGTTGCCGGGGTTTTGACGGGCGCATCCGCATGATTAGAAAAATGAAAAGAAGTTATAAAGAACTATTTTTTGTAATCGGATGGTCGCTTTTGTTTATATTTCTAAGGAATTATAATATTACATTAAAATTAGGCCAAGCCTTTACAGGAGTTATAAAATGAGCCATCATATAATTGAAGCCAATGATTTACATTTTACTTATCCGGACGGAACAGTTGGGTTAGACGGCATATCATTTCGTATTTCTCATGGTGAATCTGTGGCGGTTGTGGGAGAGAATGGTTCCGGCAAGTCTACGCTTTTATTGCATTTGAGCGGTTGTTTATTTGCCTCTAAAGGTAGGTTACGCATAGGTGATACTTACTTAGAGCAAAAAACTCTCAATATTGTGCGCCGGACTGTGGGAATGGTATTTCAGAATCCCGATGATCAGTTATTTATGCCTACGGTATTTGATGATGTTGCTTTTGGGCCGTTAAATCTTGGGCTTACGTATCTGGAAGCTGAGCGCAAGGCAATGGATGCGCTTAAAACTGTAGGAGCTGAGCATTTAAGGAACCGTCCTCCGTACAAACTTTCTCAAGGCGAGAAAAGGGCTGTGTCGATAGCCACTGTTCTTAGCATGTCACCTGATATTTTAGTGATGGATGAGCCTACTTCTAGTTTAGATCCAAAATCACGCCGTAAACTAATAGAATTGTTAAAAACTTTCCGTCATTCTAAAATTATCGCTACGCACGATCTTGATATGGCAATGGACCTTTGCGAGCGGACAATTGTTCTACATCAAGGGAAGGTTACAGCAGACGGGGAAACGTTAAAACTTTTTCAGGATGAAGGCCTGCTTAATCGCAGCAGCCTTGAGAAGCCCCTTAGAACTCAGCAGTGCTAAGAGAATTTAAACTTTTTTAAGGTAAGATAAGTAATCGTAAAAATCCCCGCTTCAATTACTACAGTCGCTATTGCTGCTCCGACATAGGAAAAAGCGTATATAAAAAGAATTATCAAAGGCATTCCGACCATCGCCATAGTTATATGGATTTTAGAATAAATTCGTGTTTTTCCGCTTACCAATAAAAACTGTATACGAAAAGCGTTGGCGTTAATAAATAATATCGAGATAAGCAGTAACTTTAATGTCAGGGCTGTATTTTGGTAATCTTGCCCGCATGCGATCTTAACCATTAAATGCGCGGAAACAAAAACAAGAGGGAATACGATTAAAGTAATGCTGGTAGTGATTTGCTGCAGTTTTTGCATTACTTCAAGCGCTTTAAACTTATTCCTGTTGAACATATGGCTTAAACGCGGGAAAATTGCCTGGGTAAAAGATGTCAGCGGAAATGTCTGAAAAATGTTGGAGATTTTCTCGGCGATAGAATAAAAGCCGGTAACAGTATTGTTGGTAAGAAGTCCGACGGTAAAGATGCGCGTAGTAGTATAAGCGTTTATTGCCGCAATAGAGATAAAAACATCCCACCCGGCTTTAAATTGCTGCCGGACCTTATTGTAGCCTTGTAATTTAAACCTTAATCCAAATTTTCTGAAAGCGATATATTGGCCTGAAATACTAGTGATTATTGTTACTGCTGAGTATACAATCGGAACTAGCAGGTAATCTTGAGGTGAATTTACAAATATAAAAATAAAAAACGTAATGATAAAACCGCCGAAAATATTGAGGTTTGCTATATGCTTCATCCTTTCCGTGCCTTGAAAAAACCAGACCGGAAATAGGGTATTTCCGATTACTGTGCCAAAGCTGATGAGGTATACCATGGCATCGTTTCTGAATTTCGGAATAAAATATACGATCGCTACCAATATTAGAAAACTTAAAGATGCAAGTAGTAATTTTGCTGTCATTACGGCAGAAAATATCCTGCATACTTTTACTCTTGTATTGCGGCAGATAGAGATTTCTTTTGTGGCAGTGACCCCAAATCCATAGTCAGTGATGATCATAAAATATTGAATAAATGCCTGGGCAAAGGCGATAAGACCGAATTTTTCCGGCCCAATTACCCTGAAAAGATATGGTATAGTTATGATTGGAAGAATGTAGGTTATAGCCTGAAGCGCAGAAAGAGAGGCAACGTTATCCAAAACTATCCTGCGCTCATGGGGCCGCGCCATTCTATAGGTTTTTTTAATCAGTTTTACGAGCGAATGCATGAGTTTAATCTACACTTTTGTAAGCTCCAAGTCAAGGGCTCTTAAAATATTTTATTAGGATTTATGATTTGTAATGTTATAATTTTACTATGAAACGTTTCCCTAGTAATTTTTTATGGGGTTCAGCTACATCTGCATACCAGGTTGAAGGGGGTAACCAAAATGCGGATTGGTGGCAATGGGAGCTGGATAAAGGATTGGAAAATTCCGGGCAAGCCTGCGCTCATTATCAATTATATGAGCAGGATTTTGACCTGGCAAAAAGCCTGCACCATAATGCGCATCGCCTTTCTATTGAATGGAGCCGTATCGAACCGCAGGAAGGGGAATTTTCTCAGGAAGCATTAAACCACTACGTTAAGGTCATTCTTTCTTTAAAATCGCGTAATATAGAGCCGATAGTTACACTGCATCATTTTACTAATCCTATGTGGTTAAGTAAAATAGGCGGATGGGAGAATAAACGGTCTACTGCTTATTTTTTACGCTACTGTGATTTTGTAGTTTCTGCACTTGCTAAATACGTCCGTTATTGGATTACGATCAATGAGCCTACGATATATGTATCCCATGCTTATATTTTCGGGGTTTGGCCTCCGCAGGTAAAATCATTCTTGAGAGCAAAGGCAGTTTATAATAATTTTTCTTTAGCGCATATTAAAGCTTATCAGTTGATACATAAGATTTATAAGGATTCTGGCCTCCTGCGGCCCTTGGTCAGTGTCTCCCAGTATGTGCAGGCTTTTCTACCTTGTGTAAAAACTTTAAAAAATCTCCTGGCAGTATATATAAGGAATAAGTGGTTTAATTTCGGCTTTCTTGATAAAATTGCCCGTCATAACGCCTTAGATTTTATTGGGATCAATTATTACTCGCGGCAATTAGTGGAGGTAAAAAAATGGCAGGTTGCTAATTTGCTGATGGATACCTGCAGAAGTAATCATGATCTGGTAAAGAAAAATTCCCTAGGCTGGGATATATATCCTGAAGGGTTGTATAATCTGCTTTTAAAGCTTAAGAAATACCGCTTACCGGTGATTATAACTGAAAACGGCATCTGTACAGGAGACGATAATTTACGTTGGGAGTATATCCATGCTCACTTGCAAAATATCCACCGCGCTATGGAGCAAGGGGTAAATGTGTCAGGGTATCTTTATTGGTCGCTTATAGATAACTATGAGTGGGATAAGGGGTTTAGTCCGAGATTTGGGTTAATAGATATTGATTATAAGGCGCAGGGAAGAACAGTAAGAGAAAGCGCACGGAAATTTGGCCAAATCTGTGAAACAGGTGTTTTAGAAATATTTCCTTGACAAACAGAAAAAATATGTTATATTTATCATGTAGTTAATGTGGTAAATAAAGTAGGACAAGATGGGCCGCAAGGCATGAAAAAAACACTTGCCGAGCGGTTTTTTTATTTTGCCGTTATTTACTACGAAAAATTTGTAGGGAATACTCGGCGCAAATATGCGCGGTGTTTCCTCGGTAGGAAAGGAGGTAGTACAATAATGGCAAAAGGTAAAGTAAAGTGGTTTTCCAATCAGAAAGGTTATGGTTTTATCACTCCGGAATCTGGAAGCGATGTATTTGTGCATCATAGCGCAATTCAGGGTGAGGGGTATAAATCTCTCGAAGAGGGCCAGGAAGTAGAGTTTGATATTGAAAAAGGTCCTAAAGGAGAACAAGCTACGAAAGTAGTAAAGTTATAATCTGGTAAACACAAGCCCGGCTTATTTCTTAATAGGCCGGGCTTTTTTAGTTTTTTGTGGTATAATAAAATAAAGGTAAAAAAAATATGTTAAAACAAAATAATAATCCCGTTAATGCCGCTCAAGATCAAGATTCGGGTTTTTTCGGCCTAGGGATAGCTCCGCGAATCCTAGAAATATTAGACAAGATTAAATTTAAGGTTCCAACACCAATTCAACGAAAAGCTATACCGCTTGCAATTGCAGGTAAAGACGTTATTGGTATTGCTCAAACCGGAACCGGTAAAACTCATGCTTTTGCTATTCCTATGGTTCAGCTTCTTGCCCAAAATGACGGAATTGCCATAGTACTTGCTCCGACAAGAGAACTTGCTGTTCAGATTGAAGGTGCAATAAGTATTGTAGCGCGGCCGTTTGGGATGAGAGTTGCTTGCCTTATCGGCGGCGTTGCTATGCGGCCACAGATAGAAGCGTTGCGCAGGCGCCCGCATATTATCATTGCTACTCCCGGAAGGTTTATCGATCATATGGAGAATCGCCTTATCATGCTTGCCAGGGTAAGTATGCTTGTAATCGATGAAGCTGACCGTATGCTTGATATGGGGTTTGCGCCTCAGGTAGAAAAAATCCTGAAAAATATTTCGCGCGAACATCAGACTATGCTTTTTTCAGCTACGATTCCTGCTGAGATCGTACGCATGGTAAATTCATATATGAAACTTCCTGTGCACGTTGAGGTTGCTCCTTCTGGCACTACTGCAGAGGGGATAACTCAGGAACTTTATATTGTAAAACGCGAAACAAAAGCAAGCCTCTTAGAAAAAATTCTGGCAGAAAATACCGGCTCAGTGCTTTTATTTATGCGTACCAAACATGAAGCTCGAAAGATCTCCAAAACGTTGCGTCATTTAGGGCATCGCGCAGCGGAAATCCATTCCGATAAATCTATGGCACAAAGGCGCGAGGCGCTTGAAGGGTTTAAGTCCGGGCGTTACCGGATTCTTGTAGCTACTGATATCGCATCAAGAGGGATTGATGTATCGCGTATAGAAATTGTTATTAATTATGATTTGCCTGATGATATCGAGAATTATGTGCACCGGATTGGCCGGACCGGAAGAGCTGGTTGTAAAGGAAGAGCAATATCTTTTGCCACGCCGGATCAAAGCAGAGACGTGAGCAGTATTGAAAAACTAATCAGAAAACAACTGCCGGTATTAAAGCATCCAGAAATTCCGTCAGCGGAATTTCAACGTTCTAATAGTGATGCTGCGTCTGCTGGGCGTCGTTATAGAGGCGGCGGTTATGGTGGCCAAAGGCGTGGTGGTAGTGGAGGCCGCGGTGGTGGTGGATATGGCGGCGGTGGCCGTAATAGTGGCGGAAATAAGCGCGGCGGTAGTAAGCGTTGGTAAAAAGGTGGAGGGATTATGAGTGATAGGTCGAATAAGGTAATGGAACGTTATAATCAAGGTTATAATCGGCCACAGGCACTATTCTCAGTCTTTGCAGAAGAGTTAGGTATGGATTTAAATACAGCTTTAAAAATTTCTTCTGTTTTTGAAGGCGGAGTATCCCATATGGGTATGATTTGCAGCGTTATTAGTTCTTCTTTGATGGTGTTGGGGCTTAAATATTGTTTAGCTAAACCAAATGATGAGCAAACAAGAAAAAAAGTAACAGAAAAGATTAATAGTTTTGTTAACAAATTTAGAATTCGTAACGGTATGATTGAATGCAGAAATTTACTTCTTTGTGATATAAATACTAAGGAAGGCGAGAAATTTAAAAAAGACCATCGCCTTGATGAATTTCTTTGCACGAAATTCCTTACAGATTCAGTAGAGATTATTGAAGAAATATTCGCAGGAAAATAACGCTGCTGAATAAATGCCGGATATAAAAAAACATTATCAGAAGATACAGAGAGTTCTTTGGCTAGTGCTCGTCCTTAATTGGGCTGTGGCAATAGCCAAAATATTTTACGGGCGCCTCATCCATTCCACGAGTATGACTGCTGACGGATTCCATTCCCTGGCAGACGGAACGTCTAATATTATCGGCCTTGTCGGAATAAGAATTTGTTCCCGCCCCACAGATGAAGATCATCCCTACGGACATAAAAAATACGAGACCCTTTTTGCTTTAGGAATTGCTGCCATGCTTTTAATTGTGGCTTTTAACCTGATTAAGCTAGGAATTAGCCATATAATTAAACCCGTATTTCCCGTAGTAAATTTTTCAGCGTTTCTTGTGATGATAATTACGATTTTGATTAATTTCGTGGTTATGGTTTATGAATACCGGATCGGTAAAGCTCTAAAAAGCGATATATTGATCGTTGATTCAATGCATACGCGGGCGGATATTTTTACCTCGTTTTCGGTTATCGCGGCCTTAATAGGCACAAAAGCCGGGTTTAATATTGTTGATCCGATTATCACACTTTTGATTGCAGGGTTTATTTTATATTCAGCTTTCCAGATTATCCGCCAGGAATCGGGTATTTTATGTGACGAGGTGGCAATTGCTGAGAAAACTAAAATCGAGAATGTTGTGTTCAAAGTGAAAGGTGTAAAAAACTGCCATAAGATCCGTAGCCCCGGCAGGATAGATGATGTACATATTGATCTGCATGTGCAGGTATCTGGTGATATGACAATGCGTAATTCTCATGATCTTAGCCATACAATTCAGGAAGAAATTAAGATAGTCCTGCCTCAGGTTACTGATGTCCTGGTTCATGTTGAGCCGGAGGCTGACGAAAAAGATTAGGTAAAAAGGAGATAAAACAAATGAAAAAGTATTGTTTTTTTCTGCTCTTAGCTTTATTTTTTATAACTCCTTGCGCGCAAGGGCAAACCGCAGAATCTGCAGAAATTACTAGTTTATCGGGGACAGCCGAGGTGATGCTTTCCGGAGCGGAGGAATATTCTCCGGCAGAAGAAGGAATGGTTCTTGAGGCAGGAGATAAAATTAAAACACAGGCAGACTCATCCTGTGAGCTTTCTTTTAATGAAGATAATTCCAATGTGGTCAGGATGAGCGAAAATACAGGCGTAGAAGTGATTTTATCCGGAGATGAAAAGTTGGAGATGGAAGAAGGCGAAGTTTTTTCTTCTGTTAACAAGCTTTCTAATGATAGCGCATTTGAGATCCGCACTCCTACTGCTGTTTCAGGAGCAAGAGGCACAGATTGGGTGACTAAAGTTAGTGAAGACGGCACAGAAGTGGAAGCTATCGATAGTACGCCATATGTGCGCCATTTTGAAAGCGCAGGTATTGTTTCTAAAGAATTGACCTTGATCAAACAGGGTCAAGCGACATCCGTTAAGCGATTTGAAAGGCCTTTGCCGCCAAAACCGGTTGCTTTTGAAAGAGTCGAGAAATGGAAGAATATAAAGCAGGATGTAAGAATGCGCGCAGCAGAGGCAGTTATTAAGCGTCAACAACGGCCGCCTTTTGACCGGCAAGATTTTAGAAAAAGGATGCAAGAGAATCTGAGAGAAAGAAAGCAGGGTTTTGAGCCGATGGTCAGTAAGGAAGCGAGAGCTCCTGAAGGTTTGCCTCGGGAAGGGGTTAATAGATTAGAGCGTAAGCGTTTTGAAAATCCCCCGGGTCAAATGATGCAGGAAAAAAGGGAAAAAATATTGCAAGATAAGCCCAATTTTAATCAGTCAAAAAATGAGCGTGGCGCGCAAGGCGATGATCGTCGTGTGAATAAACCCAATCCGCAAAGAAACAGGCCGGGTACGGGTCCGCGTCCGGGAGGCCTCAGGCGTTAATATGGAAGGAAGATGATCTTATGGGTATAGATATTTCAATAGTCGAGAAGGAAACCGGCGTTTATTTGATTGCTCTGAAGGGAGAAATTAATACCCAGACGTATCAGGCGCTCGAGGATAAAGCCCGTCCAACAACTGTAAAAGCAAAAGCCGTTGTCTTTGACATGGCTCAGGTAAATTATATTAGCAGTATGGGCTTAAGTGCGATTTTCAGGATTAAATTAGCCGTTGAAGAGCATTCGGGAACCATCGCTCTTGTAAATATGCAGCCTAAAGTTCAGCTTGTATTTGATACAATGAAAATCCTTTCTCCTCAGATCTTTGCCAGTATGGAAGAAGCGGATGATTTCTTGGATAGATTTCTTGACGGAGTGCAGACCGGCCAAATCAGCCCAAAGAATCTGCCCGGTAAAACCAAATAAATAATAATGGGATCATTTGTTTTAAGTAAAATATTCCCCTCCGATTTAAATAAAATCCCTCCCTTTATCGAAAATATCGCAAAAAAAGTTTTATCGCTTACCGGCTCTGATAATGATGCTTTTAAGGTAAAACTTGTGTTAGAAGAAGCAATGACTAATGCGATGCGCCACGGAAATTTGCTTAATCCAAAATTGAAAGTATTTGTAAAAATATCTGTAGGAAAGAAAAAAATAATGCTCCAGATACGGGACCAGGGGAAAGGTTTTAATTTTCACAAGGTGCCTGACCCTACAAATAAAAAACGCGCCCAGCAGCCTTGCGGAAGAGGGATATTCCTTATGCGCAAGTTTATGGATGAAGTAACATTTTCCGGTAAGGGTAATAAATTAAGATTAATAAAAAAAATTAATATTAATCCCGCATGAACAAATTTACGCTTAGAATTTTAATTTTTTCTTTAATTACCGTATCTCTTGCTTTGTCTGTATTTGGTAATATTTTTCAAACGCAGGAAATGTCAGTTTATGACTTTTTTTTCCGTACTCGGCCGCTTAAAGATACAAGTTCTAAAATAGTTATCATTGAGATTGCCGATGATACGTTAAAAAATCTTGGACGTTGGCCGCTTCCCCGCCAATATCATGCCGGGCTTATCCGTGCTTTAAAGGACGCAGGATGCCGGATGATTATTTTCGATATTCTTTTTAGCGAGCAGGGGCCGTCAGATGAGCTTTTAGGGCAGGCAATGCAGGAGCAAGGCGCAGTTTATCTGCCGTATGCTTTTGATATTGATCCGGATAAACCTTCTGAAGCTCAGGAGATTCTTGGAGGGGTTTCTGAGAGTTTACGTTTTGCTGTTGCCGGCACCGGCCATATAAATATTTATGTGGATAAGGATGGAAAAGTCAGGCGTGTTCCTTTAATGGTGCATTATATGGATAAAACCTGGCCTTCCTTAGGGTTTTTAGCAGCAGCTAAATTTTTGGGTAAGCCGGTAGAAAATTTAAGCGGTATTCCGCTTGAGAAGGATGGTTCTTTTTGGGTAAATTACCCCGGTTCGTGGACAAAGGCCTTTCGGCATTTTTCTTACTTTGATGTGCTTAAGGCACACGCAGCAAAGATAAATAAGGAAACCTCCTGGCTTGATTTAAGTATATTTAAGGATAAAATTTGTTTTGTCGGATTAACCGCAACCGGCACTTCTGATTTACGCGCTAATCCCATTGATCCTGTATATCCGATGATTGGGACACAAGTTAGTATTTGCGATAGTATTTTACGGCATGATTTTATTCGCAGGGTTAGTATTAACAGGCGTTTTATCATTATTTTATTTCTTGTTTTTATTTGTTTTGCATTATGCCTTAAGTTTCAACCGCTAACTTCGTTGATTTTGAATGCCTTGATTATTTTGGGGTATTCTGTTTTTTCCTGGGCACTATTTTCTTTTAAGGGAGTTTTTATCGACCTGTTTTTACCGGTTACAGCCGTTGTTTTAGTTTATATCGGCGTTCTGGCATATAAATTCTTTCAAGAGGTTCAGCGTAGAAAAATTTTTGAGAAAGAACTTGAAATCGCAGCTTCTATACAGCAAAGTTTTCTTCCCCCTGCTGTATTAGAACGTGATGCTTTTAAGGTAAACGCTTACCTGAAACCGGCTAAAATGGTAGGTGGTGATTTTTATGAAATGTTTTCATTAGGAGAAGATAATGTGGGGGTTTTTATTGGGGATGTCAGCGGTAAAGGAATTTCTGCGGCATTGATCATGGCCCAGGCAATTTCGTTATTAAGGACAATCGCGCAAAAATATCCTGATCCGTCTGTCGTGCTTTCTGAATTAAACCAGCAGCTTTATAGGATACTTAAAGGCCGTTTTGTGACCGGGCAGTATCTGGTTATTCATTTAAAAGAAAACTATTGGGAAGGCGCTTGCGCAGGGCATCTTCCCCTGTTATTTCTGCATAAAAAGCAAGCTCGGCTTGAAGAGATTCTTCCGGCATCCGGAGCTCCCCTGGGGTTAACGGAGAATATGAATTACCAAAGCCAGCGTTATGAATTTTTACCTGGTGAGAAGCTTTTTCTTTATACCGACGGATGGACGGAAAATAGGAATAACCGGGGTATTGAATTTGGCCTGGATAAGCTAAGAGAGCATTTTTTAAAAGCCTGTGCTTATAGCCCGGAAAATATTTTCGGGTATCTTGAGAAACAAAAAGAAGAATTTGAAAATAAATCTCCGCAATATGATGATGTAACCGCGGTCTTAGTTGAATTTAAATCAAAAAGTGCGGATGCCTGAAGCGATGTCGAAGATAACGCTTTCCATAGTGGAGGCGCCAGCAGTAATTCCTACCGTTTTTATCCCCTTAAACCAGTTGTTTTTAATTTCTTTCCGGGAATTGATCCAGTAGGTGAGTGGATTAATCGATTTTGAGATTTCATAAAGCCTTTTAGTATTGGCGCTTGATTTTGAACCGATGATAATAACCAGGTCATTTTTAAGCGGTAAAGTTCTTACTTCTTCTTGTTTTACTCGCGTCGGCCGGCATACCGTATTAAAAAATTTTATCTGAGGGATAACTTTATTAAGAGCTTGGAAGGTTTTTATGACTTGGTTAAGGTTTTGAGTTGATTGTGCTACTACCGCTGCTTTTAATACGCTTTTGAGCTGTTTTTTGGGAAGAGGTAATTTATTTTCTATGACAATTGCTTTTGAAGCTAGTTGTCCGACAATCCCTTTAACTTCATCGTGGTTTTTGTCCCCGATAACTATTATTCGGTAGCCTTTATTTTCCATATTTAAAGCGATACGATGGATTTCTTTTACCATGGGGCAGGTGGCATCAATTATCCGATATCCAAGTTTTTTAGCTGAAAATAAAGTTTTTTTCGTAGCTCCGTGGGCACGGATAAGCAGGGTTTTCCCTGAGCCTTGAGAAAGAGCTCGGATTTTTTTAATCCCTGAGTTTTCTAATTCTTTTACTACGTGTTCATTGTGTACGATATCACCGAGCATCACTACTTTTTTCCCGCAAGAGGCTGCTTGTTTTGATATCTCAAGCGCGCGTTTTACTCCGAAACAAAAGCCCGCTGATTTTGCAATCTCTACTTTCATAAACTAACCGGTAGTTTTATGTTCTAAGGATATCATTTGTGAATAATCGTAGGGATTTTTTATATTTTTCTGACATGCTAAGCTTAGGGTAGATTTTTTTTGCCTGATAAAGAAGCGCAGTAATTTTATTTTTGGCGTAATCAAGGCTTCCGGCAGATACGATTATTTTACGTAAGCATTGTAAATCTTTAAGCGCGGCATCTTTCTTACCTAATAATTTTTTAAGTTTGGCGCGTTCGGAGGCGTTGCAATTATTAAAAGCATGCCAAATAAGTAGAGTTCTTTTCCCTTCTTTAAGGTCAGTCAGTATGGATTTTCCGATTTCTTTTTTTTCTCCGAACATCCCTAGAATATCATCTTTAATCTGGAAGGCTCGACCCAGAAATGCCCCGTATGAAAAAAGCATCCTGATTTGTTTAGGATCTGCCCCTGCTAAGGTTGCTCCGATAGTAAGCGGGAATGAGAAAGTATAATATGCAGTTTTGAGGTCATATATACGGTAAATATCAACTTGCTTTATTTTTTGTAGCTCTTTTGCTCCGTAAAGCAACTCAATAAATTCTCCTGTGCCGGTAAAGTAGGCTGCTTCTATTAGTTTTTTAAAGGCGGCTTCTTTATTCGCCGGAGATTCTTTGACCTCAAGGAAGGCATGCAGCGCTATGGCATACATTACATCTCCGATAATAATGGCAAGATCTTCGCCGTTAAATTTTGCCAGACGGTTTTTTTGCAGGTTTTTGTTGAGCAGGGTGTGCATGGAAGGTTTCCCGCGGCGCAGGCTTGATCTATCGATGATGTCATCGTGTACAAGCATGAAGTCATGCAGTAATTCTAAGGCAAGAGCGCTAGTGTAAAGGTTAGTGGCTTTACGCCTGGAATATCCCAGGTAGCCGATAATAAATAAAGTAGGCCTTACGCGCTTACCCGGCCGCAGGACGTATTCCTCAATAGAGTTGAACAGAAGAGGGGAAATCTTATATATTGGGTAAGAACTTTTTAGTTTATTCAGGAATAATGGTAATTCCTTTTCGATACTTTGCTTTATCTTATTAAACATGTTTGTATGCTAACATATAGAAATACCAAGCGCAAGTATTTTACACCGCAAATATATCTTTATAATTTAGCCTTATTGTAGTATAAATAGAGCCGTTGTGGAGAGGAAAAAATGAATACTTTTATATGGCGGGGAGCGCTTAAACATAGGAATTACCGGATTTTTTTCTTGGGCCAAGGGGTATCGCTGGTTGGTTCATGGATGCAGATTGTGTCAGTTGCCTGGCTTACTTACCGGCTTACTAACTCTGCGGTATTATTGGGATTCGTAGTTTTTGCCAGTCAATTTCCCTCTTTTCTGCTTTCACCTTTAGCCGGTGTGTTTGCTGACCGGATTAATCGCCGCCTGATCCTTCTTGTGACGCAGGCCTTGGCAATGCTGCAAGCATTGGTTCTTGCGTATCTTTCTTTTTCCGGCAAGATCACCATTCCTTATATTATTGGTTTAAGCATTTTTTTGGGCCTGGTTAATGCTTTTGATATGCCGGTGCGGCAGGCATTTGTGGCAGATTTAGTCAAAGACCTCCGGGATTTAAACCAGGCGATTGCTTTAAATTCCTTTCTTTTTAATGCCGCGCGTTTAGTTGGGCCTACTATTGCCGGAATTCTGATTGCTTTGGCAGGTGAAGGAGTTTGTTTCCTTGTAAATGGAATAAGTTTTATGGCAGTTTTAGTAGCGCTTTTTTATATTGACAGCAGCAATCATTTTTTAAAAAATAAAGAAATTCCTTTTGTTCGCCAGCTTCAGGAAGGGGTGGCCTATGCATTCGGGCATCCGCACATCCGGGGCCTTCTTTTGCAGGTATGCGTGGTAAGTTTAACCGGGATGTCTTATACTATACTTATGCCGGTTTTTGCCCGCGATATTCTTTCCGGCGGAGCTAGTACGTTAGGTTTTCTTTTAGCCGCTGTAGGATTAGGCGCTTTAGTTGCTACGCTTAAATTTTCCCTTCGTAAAGGGAATTCTAATTTTGAACAAGTGATTCTAGAGTCGGCAATAATTTTTGGTTTGAGCATGGTTACACTTGCTTTTGTGCGTAATTTATTATTCTCTTTAGTATTACTTGCTTGTGTTGGATACGGGGTAATGGCTCAGACTGTATCTGCAAACAGCCTGATCCAGTCTTTAGTTGACGACGATAAGCGTGGCAGGGTAATGAGCCTTTATACTGCAGCTTTTATGGGGATTAATCCGTTGGGCAGCCTTCTAAACGGATGGCTTGCTTCGCGAATCGGAGTTTTATTTACTTTAGGTTTAAACGGAATCGTAGGCATTCTTGCTACTGGAGCACTTTCATGGTTGATATTCGGGAAAAAATTAACAAAACCCAACTTCAGATAGTTGAATCAACTGAAGGGCCGCTTTTAGTGGTAGCGGGCGCAGGCTCCGGGAAAACCCGCGTTATAGAATACCGCGTGCTTCATTTAATCCAGAAGGGGATCCCCGCGCATCAGATACTTTTATTGACTTTTACCCGGCGCGCAGCGCAGGAGATGCTTTTGAGGGCTTCGCGGCACGACCGTCGCTGCAGTGCGGTTGAAGGAGGGACGTTTCACTCTTTTTCTTACAAATTACTGCGTCAATACGGAAATCGCATCGGGCTGAAAGATTTTTCTATTCTGGATGAAGCAGATGCGCTTGATGCGGTGAATGTTTGCCTAAAAGAATCCGGGTATGCTGTAAGCGATAAAGATTTTCCGCGTAAGGATTATTTGCGAAAGATGTTTAGTATGCAGGTGAATAAGCGGATAAGCCTTGATAAGGTGCTAGAGGATGAATATCCGGATTTTGTTGATTATCAGAGCCAGATAGAGGAACTTGGTAAGCGCTATAAGAATTACAAAAAGAGTAAGCAATACCTTGATTACGATGATCTTTTAGCGGAAGCAATAAATTTGCTGACACAGGAAAAAGTTTTATGCAACCATATGGGTGAGCGTTACAATTATCTTATGGTAGATGAATATCAGGATACCAATCCTTTACAGGCAGAGCTTACTTTTCTTTTGGGTAAAACTCACTGCAATGTTATGGCAGTAGGAGATGACGCGCAAAGTATCTACGGATTCCGCGGTGCCAGCCATCGTAATATTATGGAATTTCCCCAAAAGTTTCCCGGGTGTAAAATCCTTAAACTGGAGGCAAATTATCGCAGCCATCAGAAAATTCTAGATGTGGCAAATGCAGTGCTTTTAAATATGCGCAATAAGTATTCTAAATGCTTAAAAGCTGTCCAGGCTCATATTGGCGAGGTGCCGCAGTTATTGATTTTTCGCGGTGACCGCAGTGAAGCAGAATGGATAACAGAAAAAATCCAAAGTTTAAAGCATCAGGGTTTTGATTACCAGAAGCAGGCGATTTTATTCAGGTCAGCTTATATTTCCATACCTTTACAGGCGCAGCTTAGCCGGATGGGGATACCTTTTCAGGTTTACGGAGGAATGAAGTTTTATGAAACCGCCCATGTCAAAGATCTGCTTGCGCACCTTAAGGTGATGGCAAATCCGGCGGATGATATTTCTTGGATGAGGATTTTTACTCTGCTTGATGGCGTAGGGCCAAAAACTGCCGGTAAGATCATCGCTGGTTTTAAACATCCAAAAGCTAAAGAAGTGACAGATATGATAAAAGATTTTTCCCAGGAGAAAAAAAAGATTGGCCAGCTTCTTTCCGGGGTGGCGGATTATTACTATCCGCTGCTTAAAGAAAAATTTGAGGATTGGCGTCAGCGTTCTTCTGATATTGATGCCATGCTTGAGATAGCAGAAAATTATGATTCTCTTGTTGAATTCTTGGCGGATTTTGCTTTGGATCCCCCAGAAAAAGCTGTGAATCAAGACGCTAATAAAAAGCAAGAAACGCTTACGCTTTCTACAATTCATTCTGCCAAAGGTTTAGAATGGGATTGTGTGTTTGTGCTTGGGCTTATGGACGGAGTATTACCGGTTAGTTTTTCACTTTCAAATGATGAACGGATTGAGGAAGAAATGCGGCTTCTTTATGTTGCGATAACGCGCGCCAAGGTAAAACTGCATTTAGTTGCGCATTATGAAGGTTTTTCTTCCGGTACAAACCAGTTCCATAAAATTTCCCGTTTTTTAGATAGCCCTGCTGTTATGGCGCATCTGTCGCAAAAAGCAATTTTTGAATAATTTACCTTTTATGGAATTTATGCTAGAATAACCCCATGAGAAAGAAACTAATAAAAAAGATTAGACGAGTTACCAATAGCAATATTTCCGGATATAAAGAGCTCGATCGATTAAAGGATGAATTTATTTCCATTATTTCTCATGAGCTGCATACGCCGATGGCAGTTATCAGGGAAGGGGTAGCTTTAGTCGTTGAGGGCGCCGCAGGTACTATTAATGAAAGACAGCGCGAGATCCTGGCTACTGTTAAGAAAAATACCCTAAGGCTTTCAGCTGTAATTAATAATCTTCTGGATGTATCACGTTTGCATGCCAATAAATTTTACCTGCATAAATCAGAATTTGATCTGGTAGAATTATTAAAACAGACAGTAGATTCATTTAAGGATACTGTTGAGCAAAAAAAAATCATGCTTACTTTTTTACCTGCCTACTTCCCTATGATGGTGCATGCTGATAAGGAAAGATTAAACAGAGTTATAAATAATATCCTAGATAACGCTATAAAATTTACTGAAAAAGGGTATATTAAAATTATTTTAGAGAAAAATAAGAATCAGATTAAATGTATCATAGAAGATACCGGCATCGGGCTTCCCCAAAAAGCTTTGACTGAAATTTTTGGCAGGTTCCGTCAGTTCGGATTACGCCAGAAAAGCGGGGAAAAAGGGGTAGGCCTTGGCCTTTCTTTTGTAAAAGGGATTGTAGAGCTGCACGGAGGTAATGTCCGCGTAGAAAGCCGCCAAGGTAAAGGCACGCGTTTTATATTTACACTGCCGACCAAGAGTTAATTTAGGGACACTTCTTAGCAGGTAAATTATTTGCTAAGAAGTGTCCCTGATGTGGAGGATTATAGAATGTCTAAAAAAAAGATTCTTGTTGTCGATGACGAAGAGGATATAGCTTTTAACGTTAAATTAAGGCTGCAGGCAAATAATTATGATGTGATACTTGCTACTGACGGCCAGATGGGGTTTGAAAAAGCCCAAAAAGAAAATCCTGACCTGATGATCCTTGATCTGATGCTTCCGAAGATGGACGGTTATAAGGTCTGCGGGTTATTAAAACATGATTCGCGCTACTCTCATATACCGATTATTTTATTTTCTGCTAAGGCGCAGGAAAAAGATATGGAAATGGGTAAAGAAGCCGGAGCTGACGCGTACCTGACAAAACCATTTGATGCGCAACTGCTTTTAGCGAAAGTTAAAGAGCTGCTTAAAGAATAATTTATGAACAGAGAAATTATTGTAGTAGGGGATCGGGTTTTAATTGATCCGGATGTAAATAATGAACGCACTGATACCGGGTTATATCTTCCTCAAGGCGTTAAGGAGAAAGAAAAGATCCAGGGTGGAGCAATAGTCAAAACCGGGCCTGGGTATCCTGTGCCTGATCCTCAAGCGCTTGAGATTGAGCCTTGGCAGGCTCCCGAAGTAACCAGCCGTTATTTTCCGCTTCAGGCAAAAGAAGGTGATTTTTGCCTTTTTTTGCGTAGTACTGCTATTGAAATAGAATTTGAGCAGAAAAAATACCTCATTGTCCCGCATTCGGCAATTCTGGTATTAATCCGCGGCAAGATATCTCTTTAATCCAAAATAACTTCCAGTATATTATTAGAATTATTGCTTAAGGAGAGGAATTGTTTGCGGTTGATGATTATTTTCTTTGTCACCTGCAACCTGTCACCTGTAACCCCGATATTTTTTTCATTCAATCTAACCGATGAAAGGCAGTATTCAGAGAAATTTTTAAGTTTAGGGTTGCGGTAGATTACGCTTAGGGGTTTGTTTGCAAAAAAACTACTTATTCTTGCCTCTTTATTTTTATTAAATTCTTCTTTATTAAGTTTTGGCTCTAAAACAAGATTACCATATTCTCCTCTTAAGCCAAAAACCTGGGTAAGCACCGTAAAAAGGAGCCAACTAGCAGACCCGGTAAGATAAGAATACATCCCGCGGCCTTCTGCGTCGAAATATTCCGGAAGGCAAGGGTAGGTTTGGTTAGTTTTAGAATCAAGGCTCATCCGGAAAATCGAATTTAAAACTTGAGCCCCTTCATTTACAAATCCTCTTTTATAAAGCGCATAGGAAAACATTACGTTCATATGATTAAAGAAGGCCCCGTTTTCTTTATCTCCGTAAATAAATGAAAAAGCCCTCCCTAGTTTTGGTTGTTCTTCCTTGAAATTTGTATTCAGATGAAATCCTTTTAATTTTTTATTCTGTAAAGACCGGCAAGCATTTAAGAATATAGCTTTAACCTGGTTAGCATCGGCAATTCCGCTCATTATGGGGAATACTTGCCCGGTTAAGGTCATACGTAGAGTATTTTCTGCGCGGCCTTCCACTCGTTTCCCGTCATCGTCGTAATAACCGTTGAAAAAACCTTCCTTTAGCCATTCAGACTTACGGATTTTGTTTAGAAGCCAATCGGATTTACGTTTTAAATCTTTTATGATCTCTTGTTTATATAGGGTGATGGTATCTCCGGATATCCTGCCTTCAGTTAAAGCGAAATATTTATAAAGCAGTTTATTTTTTGCGTTATTATTGTTGTAATTAATAGGAGATGACGAGATAGTGTCAAAGAGAACCCCGAGTTCTTTGAAAAAAACGAATTTTTCATCGGGGATATTTTCTAATAATTCGGCAATTGATTTTAGGTTATGGCAGTATTTGGCAGAAAATGCTACAGATTCACCGTGTTTTCCTGCCATATCAAGGCCGTCATTCCAGTCTGCGTCTTCAAGGCGAACGAGGTTATGTTTACCGACATTAAAAAACTGGGTAAGGTTTTGTACTAAAATATGTTCAAGTATCGTTCCCTTGTAAATACGATTATTCTTAGTCTTTAGTTCTTTTCCTGATTCGGGAGTCCAGTTGTGATTTTTTTTGCGGTTGCGCCAGATATGCGGATCGCAAAAATAAGAGGCTTTTTCAAAAAGTATATTAAAATCAGCAGTTTGTTGAATATAAAGATCAGTAGTAAAGAACGGCCATACTCCATGGTCCATCCAAACGCGGCTGATATTATTACGATCTGCGATGAATTCTCCTGATTTAGTTCCGATAATGGTGGCGTTTGATCCGTCGACACGTACTCCGCGGAAATTATTTAATAATATTAAGCGCGCTTTATCAGGATGTGATAAAATAAGCGCTAGGCAATCCTGCCATAGATCGCGCCATCCCCGGCCGCCTTTTCCATAATCAAAATCAGGCAGAAAAGAACAGCCGTATATCTTACGTAACGCAGGCTGAATATTAACCCATTTAAACCAATGATCAAAGTTTTTATCGGCGGTTTCGACCCGGATGCGGTTACTGATATTTTGCCAATGGTGCTTAGTGTTTTCTAAAGATAATTTAATTTTTTGAGGGGAGTTGTACTTTTTTGCAAGAGTTGAGATTTCTCGGCGGTCTTTTGTAATTCCCATGAGGATGATATAAGTTGCTGTTTCCCCGGGTAGTAGCTTTTTAGAGGCAAATTTTATCCCGCCAAAAGATTCTTTTCCTTGAATTGCCAAGTTTTTATCAGGGGAAAGGTTTTCCGTTACTGCTTGGGGTGATTCTAAGTCCCCGTTTCCTGTAAAAATATCCTGAGTAGGATAAATATGCTTAGGTGGATTTGCGTTTTGATCAAATCCTAAGACAAAATAAGAATCGTAATTTTTATGGTGCCCGCGTTCATCAAATAAAAGTGTAGGTTTAGCGATTACTCCGTGATTAGTTAATTCGATGCGTTGTAAAAGAGAAGTAACATGACGGTGGTCGTGTAAGTTACTGCATGAGCGGGCGTAAAGCGGGATAGCCGCAGTGGGAACAAAATTTATGGTTTTGTTGGTTATATTGCGTAATTCAACCAACATTATTTCAAGCGGATCATTATTTGATGGCACAAACGAGGTAATAGCAGCGGAAAGGCCGATGGTTCTGTTTGTTCGGGTTGCCTTTTGCCAAAGCATACCTGCTTCAAGGCAAAATTTATCTTTTTTTAAAGCGGAGAAATCTTTAGAAATACCTGTTAGAGACCAGATTTTTTTAGGGTTTATGTAAATCCAGAAGTTGCGGCTGCTTTTTGAATTAGTTAAGTCAAGGCGCGATACCGGTTCAAGAAGAAAAGAGTTAAAGCCGGATTTTATATCTCCATGCAGGTCAGGAGTGATGCTGGACATAAAGGGGTGGGTGTTACAAAGCGGGAAATAGAGGGAGCGGATTTTGTCGGCTTCCTCTGAAACAAAGGTTCCGTTATCGTCTGTAAACTTCCAAAGCGGTTTATCCATAGCGGTTTTTAACTCTAACATAGAAAATCTTCGCTTGCAAGAGAAAAAACTAACCTGTTCGCTTTAATAGTTTACGCCTCAAGGATATCGCTTGCGTGCTGTATTATTTTCGCCGTGCACTACGGTTTACTCCTCGTATACGCAGGAATTCCACTAG
>ERZ1292630.767-Hain-H41-02um-R3-767-length-32767-cov-7_pt1 | contig 32767 bp, 34 predicted proteins | sample MGYA00564408_ERZ1292630 | MGnify/ENA primary metagenome ERZ1292630 (study PRJEB36523, sample SAMEA6512641) | groundwater metagenome | collected 2019-01-08 | study: AquaDiva: Metagenomics assemblies of 32 groundwater samples
GATTATTTATGACTCAAAAGGCCGGGACTCAAAATTTTTTGATGTTCACGACGGGTTAGGAGTATATGTGTTAAATCGGCTAGGCATTAAGACAATTCTTGTTACGGCAAAGGGTTCAAAGGTGCTAAAACATCGGGCAAAAGATATGCAGGTTTCCGAAGTTTACGAAGATGCTGTTCCTAAAACTAAAGCCCTTGATAAAATCGTAAAAAAGTATAATGTTTCTGCCGAAGAAGTCTGCTTTATCGGTGATGATTTAGTGGATATTTCGGTAATGAAGCGGGTTGGTTTTCCCGTAGCCGTAGAAAATGCCTGCAGCCAAGCAAAAGAAGCCGCATTATACGTTACTAAAAAACGTGGCGGCAGAGGTGCCGTCAGGGAAGTGGCTGAGTTGATTTTAATGACCCAAGGCAAGTGGGAAGAGGCGCTTATGATATTTGTTTAAGATATAATATGGCGCTTTTAACAGGAGTGAAAAATGGAAATACTTTTTGCGGATGATCAAAAAGGGTTTGTTGAGTTATTAAAAAGCAGTTCCCATTTTAAAAGGCATAATATTGATATTGTTTACAGTGGCAAGAGCGCCTTAGAACTTATAAAGTTAAATAAGTATGATTTAGTATTTTTAGATTATAATATGCCGGAGTTTACCGGCCTAGAGTTAATTAAGTATATAAAGGAAAATAATCTTAAGGCAAAGACAGTGTTATTTACAGGGGATCCTTCCATAAATTATTTTATTGCTAAGGATATTGGGGCGGATGAATATTGGGCTAAACCTCTCAAGATAGCAAGAATTGAAGAGATTATTGATAAATATTCAGTAGATTAAACCTATTGAGTTTTGCCCGCATGGCTCAGTTGGTAGAGCAGCGCTTTCGTAAAGCGCGGGCCGGGGGTTCGACTCCCTCTGCGGGCTTTTTATTATTCTTTTAAAGCTAAATGTCCAAATTTCGTGAAGTCCTGAAAAACCGTAATTTTTTCTTCCTTTGGCTTGGCCAGATTATCTCTCAACTTGGAGATAGGCTTGGTTTTATGGCGCTTATCGGCTTTGCTTACTCCAAAAAAGACCAGGCATCTTCCAGTGAAATCTTCAAAATTCTTTTGTTTACTATTATCCCGGTGTTTGTAATTGGCCCGCTTGCCGGTGCTTACGTAGATAGATGGGATAGGCGTCGCACAATGTATGTAAGTGATTTACTACGAATGGTTTTAGTGGCAATATTGCCATTTTTTTTATTTTATCACCGGAATCTTGCGGTAGCGTATTTTATTATCTTTGTGATTTTTTGCCTGGCACGCTTTTTTGTTCCGGCAAAGCTGTCCATTGTTCCGGATTTGGTAGATAAAAAAGATCTGTTAATGGCAAATTCGTTGGTAAATGTTACGGGTATGATTGCTTTTGTTATCGGCTCAGGCGTGGGGGGGGTACTGGTCGAGTGGGTGGGGGCTGAACGGGGTTTTTATTTAGATGCATTTAGTTTTTTTATTTCGGCGGCATTGATTTATTTTATAGCAGGAAAAGCCGCAGTACCTGCTGATTTAAGAAAGATAGGCGGAGAGATTGTTGAAGTAATTAAGAAATCTGTAGCTCAAGAAATAAAAGAAGGCCTGCAATATTTTTTTACAACGCCGGAAATTTTGGTATCTTCAAGCATACTTTTTATCCTTGCTTCGGCTTTAGGCGTTCTTTCCATGGTAAGCATTGTTTTTATTCAGGACACGCTGGGTTCTGCTACTAAAGATCTAGGGCTTTTGATCATGTTCTTGGGAGGCGGTTTATTTATCGGAACACTTTTTTACGGAAGATGTTGCCAACGAGTTTCGCATTATAAGGCGTTATTTACTTCTCTAATTTTAACGGGTATAATGCTAATTTGTTTCACGCTTGGGATAGATAGGTATCCGTATTTCCCGGTAGCCATGTTTTTGACCTTTGGTGTTGGCATGTCAATTTCACCGATCATGGCAGTAGTGAACACCATTATTCATAGCGCAAGCGATACAGATATGCGTGGTAAGATTTTTAGTTCACTTGAAATCATCATGCATCTTGGTTTCTTAATTTTTATGTATGTAAGCAGTATTCTGGCTGAGCATTTTTCTCACCTTTTAATTTTAGTAATAGTTGGCGGAGTTTTCATTGCGATGGGTACTATCAATTTAGTTTTTCACCGGAAAATCCCATGGTTAGATTAGAAGAGCATAAACATTCTACTGAAGATAAGCCTATCGAAATTTTAGCAGCTCCTGCTAAAGTATATATCCACTTAGCTCAACATATTGGAAAGCCGTGTGCCCCTCTAGTTAAAGTTGGGGAGGAGGTCTTACTTGGCCAGGGTATTGGTTCAGTTGAGGCGCATGTCTGGGCGCCGGTGCATTCTTCTGTATCCGGAAAGGTGAGTGCGATTATCGACTGGCCGCATCCGGTGTCAGGAAGAGGAAAAGTTGTAGTAATTGAAAATAATGGCCTAGACAAATTATTTCCGCAACTCGCAACCCGCAACCCGCAACCCGAAAACTTATCCGCCGATCAAATCCGCGAGATTGTACGTGATGCCGGCATCGTAGGTATGGGTGGGGCATCGTTTCCTACCCACGTAAAACTAAAACCTTCTAAACCGGTGGATACTCTGATTATAAACGGCGCAGAGTGCGAGCCGTATTTAACCGGTGATTATCGGCTAATGATAGAAAAAACAGATGAAATTTTAAAAGGTATAGGATTAGTTGAGCGTGCTTTAGGAGTAAAAAAAGTTTATATTGCGATTGAAGATAATAAGCCTGCGGCGATAAAGATTTTCCAGGACAGGGTACAGGTTTTGAAGTCTCAATATCCACAGGGCGGAGAGAAACAGCTGATTAAAAATGTGCTTAAAAAAGAAGTGCCGAGTGGCAAGCTTCCTTTTGATATTGGTGTGGTGGTGCAGAATGTAGGGACAGTTTTTGCTATTTATGAGGCGGTATATTTAGGTAAGCCGCTTTATGAAAGAATAGTTACTGTTACCGGAAGCTGTCTTGCTAATCCAAAGAATCTACTGGTGCGTATCGGCACTCCCATAAAAGAACTAATTAATTATTGTGCTCCGTTAAAAGAAGAGCCGGCAAAGATTATTATCGGAGGCCCAATGATGGGGATTGCTCAATATACCGATGAGGTGCCGGTAATAAAATCTACAACAGCGGTTCTTCTTATGAGTGCGCAGGAAGCCAAAGCTAGAGAAGAAATTTTTTGTATCCGTTGCGGAGAGTGTGTGCGTCATTGCCCATCAGGATTAATGCCGTGCATGATTAACCTTGCTTCTGAAAAAGAACTTTGGCCACAAGCTAAACAGTATGGAGCACTTGATTGTATTGAATGCGGTTGTTGTAGTTATGTGTGCCCGGCTAACCGGCGCTTGGTGCAGTCAATCCGCCGTGCTAAAATTGAATGCATATGAAAGAGATACTGCGTTTTGCCTTAATATTGGGTATGATTTGCGCGATAGCAAGCGGATTACTTGCTATAGTCAATAATGTAACTAAGGGTAGAATCCTTGCGCAGGCAGAGATTGAACTTAACTCAAGCCTTAAAGAAGTAATACCTGATGCAGATACGTTTTTACCGGTAAAAGATGGTGAAGAAATATTATATTATAAAGCATTTGATGCGCAAAAAAACACAATCGGTTTTGCTTTTAAAAGCAGTAAAAAAGGTTATTCGAGTTTTGTAGAAACTCTTGCCGGGATAGACCGAAAAGGACAGATTTTAAATATTAAAGTAATTAATCAGGTTGAGACTCCAGGTTTGGGTTCTCGGGTAACTGAAGATTCATTTACCGGGCAATTTAAACAGCAGTACGCTAGTTTACTTACTGATGTGCAGGCAATTACCGGAGCAACTATTTCTTCGCGGGCAGTTATTGAAGGCGTAAAAGAAAAAGCGTCTCGTATTCAAGAACGGATAAAAAATGAGCAATAATTTAATCGTATCCAGCTCCTGTCATATACATAAGGAAGATTCTGTATCAAAGATTATGTGGGCAGTAGTAATAAGTCTTATCCCTTCGGCAGTGGCTGCGGTAATTATTTTTGGTTTACCCGCGTTAAAAACTATTCTTATCGCCGTAGCCGCAGCTTTGGTTACCGAGGCGTTTATTCAAAAGATAACTAAGAAAAAAATATCGGTATCAGACGGAAGCGCTTTTCTTACCGGTTTGCTTCTTGCTTATAATTTGCCGGCGCAAGTCCCGTTCTGGCTGCCTATCGTAGGTTCATTTTTTGCTATAGCAATCGGAAAACAAGTTTTTGGCGGATTGGGCCAAAATATTTTTAACCCGGCCTTAGCAGGGAGGGCTTTTTTGATCGCCTCCTGGCCAAAATATATGACCTCGTTTACTGCCCCTTTAAGTTGTGATGCAATAACTTCCGCTACGCCTCTTACATTGCTTAAAGAAACAAAAATTATTCCGGATATTACATATTTAGGCCTTTTTTTAGGAAAGCGCGGAGGCTGTCTTGGTGAAGTTTGTATTTTAGCTTTACTTATTGGCGCTGCATTTCTTTTCTTTAAAAAATATATCTCTTGGCACATACCAGTTACTTTTATCGGTATAAACGGCTTGTTTGTTTATATATTTGGCCCGAATGGATTTTTTACCGGAGACTGGGTATTCCATACACTTTCAGGCGGAATTATCTTAGGTGCGTTTTTTATGGCTACAGATTATGTTACTTCTCCGCTTACCAGGAAGGGGCAGATTATTTTTGGATTAGGTTGTGGTGTGATTACCGCAGTTATCCGGCTCTGGGGTGGATATCCTGAAGGCGTATCGTATGCTATTTTAATGATGAACGGCGCGACTCCGATTATTGACAGATATACTAAAAGTAGAGTATATGGGAAATTTGCTTAAAGAATTCTCAAAAGGTATAATTAAAGAAAATCCCACTTTTATTTTAGCTCTGGGATTATGCCCTACTTTGGCGGTGTCCACTTCTTTGATTAATGGGGTAGGGATGGGAGTAGCCGCAACTTTTGTCTTGATTGGTTCAAATGTCATTATTGCTTTGATTAAAGGTATAATACCCGAGCGGATTCGCATTCCTTGTTATATTGTAGTTATCGCTACTTTTGTTACGATCACTGAACTACTTATGAAGGCATATAGCCCCGCGCTTAACAGGGCTTTAGGCATCTACGTACCATTGATTGTAGTTAACTGTATTGTGCTTGGCCGAGCTGAAGCTTACGCTTCAAAAGAAAATGTAATACGTTCTTTATTTGATGCTTTAGGAATGGGCGCAGGGTTTACTTTAGCGCTTTTATTGATTTCAGGGATTAGAGAATTTTTAGGCTCGGGCACACTTTTTGGGCATTCCTTAGGTTTTACTTTTGATCCTGCGTCTGTTTTTAGTATGCCATCAGGAGCTTTGCTTGTGATCGGGCTTTTGCTTGGTTTTTTTAATTATCTAAAACAGAGGAAAGCATGAATATCGGACAGTTTTTGACGATATTAATATCAAGCCTTTTTATCTATAACGTTATACTTTCGCGTTTTCTTGGGCTGTGTTCGTTTGTGGCAATCTCTAAAGAGACTAAGCCTGCCTTGGCAATGAGTATGGCGGTGTTATTTGTAATTACTATGTCATCGGCGATTACCTGGGGGATATACCGGTTTCTTCTTATACCTCTTGGCCTTGAATATTTGCGCACGATTTCTTTTATTCTTGTTATCGCTTCATTTGTGCAGTTGGTTGAGATGGTGATACGTAAGATTAGCCCTTCGCTTTACCGCGTATTCGGAATATATCTGCCGCTGATTACGGTAAACTGCGCGGTCTTGGGAGTGGCAGTTTTAAATGTGGATATGTTTTTTGTAAACGGCAAGCCTTTGGCAGGAAGTTTTATTTATTCGGTTTTCCAGGGTATTTGTGTTGGGTTAGGTTATACTTTAGCAATGCTTTTGATGTCCGGGATAAGGGAGCGGCTTGATTTTTGTAATGTGCCTAAACCGCTTAAGGATTTTCCGCTTGCTTTTATTATCGCAGCAATTATGAGTTTAAGTTTTATGGGGTTTAACGGCTTCTTTCGTTAATCTAATTAATTAGCAAGCGGGATCCCGCCTTTGAATAATTAAATGGCGGGAAAGTTTTAAACTATGCCGATACTTATACCAATATTAGTTTTAACTGCGCTGGGAGTAATTTTTGGGGCGGGGCTTGCCTTAGCTTCTAAAAAACTTGCTGTTAGTATTGACCCAAAACTTGAACGCATACATGGCCTTCTTCCCGGAGCAAATTGCGGCGCCTGTGGCGGGGCAGGATGTTTTGGTTTTGCTGAAGGGGTATTAAGCGGTAAATTTAAAATAGAATCTTGCCGGGTTGTTGAAGATAAAGTTAAAGATATGATTGCAGAGGTTCTCGGCCAAAAAGTAGAAAAGAAAGTAAAACTTGTTGCGGCGCTACATTGTAATGGCGGTTCAAAAGTTAAAGATCGTTTTCTCTATGACGGAATAGAAGATTGCATCTCAGCAAATTTAGTTTTAGGAGGACAAAAAGGCTGTACTTGGGGGTGCCTGGGGTTTGGTTTATGTGTCGAGATTTGTCCTTTTGATGCGATTACTATGTCAGAGGAGAGGCTGCCGATAGTTGATAAGATAAAATGCCGTGCCTGTAATAAATGCGTGCAAAAGTGCCCCAAGAAACTTTTTACTTTGCTGCCTACGGCGCAGCCGGTATATGTGGCATGCCGCTCCCATGATATTGGCAAGGACACGCGCGCGGTATGCCCTGTCGGTTGCATTGCCTGTAAAAAATGCGAGCAAGTTTGTCCTGCTGACGCGATTCATGTTATAGATAATCTGGCGATGATTGATTACCATAAGTGTACTTCATGCGGAGAATGTGTTAAAGTTTGTCCCATGAAAACGATTCTAAAGAGGCCATGATGAATATCGCAATTTTTGCATCCGGAAGAGGAACAAATTTTTCTGCTTTGATAAAAGCCCGGGAACATAAAATATTTAAGGCAAACCTATCCTTACTTATCTCGGATAATCCCGGGGCAGGCGCAATTATCCGGGCTAAGAAAGCTAAGATTCCTGTAACAGTGGTAGAGCGGGGTAATTTTAAAAATAAAGAAGAGTTTGAAAAAGAAATTTGTAGCCAGCTTAGTAAATATAAAATAGATTTGATAGTTTTAGCCGGTTTTATGTGCATATTAAGCGCAAATTTTGTTAAGCGCTATGAAGGGAAAATTATAAATATTCATCCTGCATTGCTTCCTGCTTTTAAGGGCGGCCATGCGATAAAAGATGCTTTTGATTACGGAGCTAAAGTAACTGGCGTTACGGTGCATTTTGTGGATCAAGAGACGGATCATGGGCCGATAATCTTGCAAGAGGCGGTAGAAGTTAAAGAAAAAGATACTCTTGAGGTTTTAGAGGAAAAGATACACAAAGTAGAGCACCGGGTTTATCCTAAGGCAATCAGGCTCTTTGTAGAAGGTAAGCTTAAGGTAAAAGGCAGGAAGGTAGGGATCCTATCGTAGGAAGTTTTTCAAATCTTCTTTAGAAACCAAAGATTTTTCCCCGCTAGAAATATTCTCAATCTCAATTATTTGGAAATCATTAAAATCATACTCTTTACAAAAGTAGGCTAAAATTTTTATAATATTATTTTCTTCCTTGGTTTTTATTTTAATTTTCCATGTTTTTCCCTCAAAGTATATTTCGCTAAGTTCATTACGCAATCGTTGCATTATCAGTTGATTGAGAAAATCCCCTAAGCCAAGGTCGTGTTTTTTTAAGCGGGAGCCTGATTCATCGCCTAATGAAAATGCATTTTGGTCTATGGTTATAATACTGCGTTTATAAAATTCATCTCTTGAAAGGTATTGCAATTGGAATTTAACTATATCTGGAATATAGTTAATAAAAAGGCAATCCATCCCGGTTTCTTTAATATCAGACGCTACCGCAACCAAGAATAGCGGGCGGGGATTCATGCTTAAGATTACTCGGGTTGCTGCCTGGATTGTTTTATTCAAATCTCCCATTACCTGAGGCTTAAGTTGTTCTTTTTCATCAAATAATCCGGAAACAGGAATGCGTACCCATACAGTATTGCCAATAAGCCAGGAGTCGATGGAAAGCTTATAATCTTTTTTGCCTAAAGCGGTAATTGACTTAGTGAGATTTTCTTTTGTGTAGGTGGGTTTAATCGGAAAACATCCGCAGAGAAAAAAACAGATTAAGAAAAAAAATACTAAACGGTAAGTTTTGTTTTTCCGCATTCTTTAAAGATTGCTTCGATTTCGTCGTAATCAAGTTCCTGCCTAGCGATTAATTCTTTAGCAAAGCGCTCAAGAAGGGGTATTTCTTTAGCAAGCAGTTCCTCAACCTCTTTAAGGCACTGATTTAAAATTTTCTGGACATCTATATCAAGAGTCTCTTTAGTTTTTTCCGAAATGTAATTACTTCCTGAACTTCCCAACCAGGAATGGCCGGCAAAACTTTTTTCTAGTTCTTTAAAGTTGCCTTTTAAACCCGAAGGGCCCATGCTCCAGCGCCAGCACATATTATAAGCCCACACCATTGCTTGGTGCATATCTTCATCAACACCTGAAGTGGTAGTGTTAAATTTTAATTTTTCTGCCGCGTAAGAACCGAGTGCCACCTTTATATTAGCTAAGTAATATTCACGGTTGTGGATATGCATCTCTTCTTTTGAGCGATGATATACGTATCCAAGGAAACCAACGGTACGCGGGATAATGCTCGCTTTAAATACATCATCAGTAGGATGGAGCAGGTAGGTGGCAATAGCATGCCCTGCCTCATGATAAGCAATTTGTTCTTTTTCTTTGGAGTTTAGCTCAATAGGTATTTTAAGCCCCAAATCAATGCGGTCCATAGCTTCGTTAATCTCTAACATTCCGACTGAATCTTTTTTATTGCGAACGGCAATGATGCTAGCTTCCCTTGTTATGTTACAGATATCCGCAGGGGATTTATAAACGCATTTTCTAGCCAAGAGCGATACGTCAATTGTCTGGTCATGCTGTATTTTTTTAAGATAAAAACTAAAGAGTTGTTCTCTATCTTTTAACCCGGGTAAGCCGACATAAATTTTACGGTCAAAACGGCCTGCGCGCATCAGCGCCGGGTCAAGTTCTTTTTCATCAACGTTTGTCGCCCCGATTACTACAATATTATTTTCTCTTTTACGAAGCCCGTCCATTTCTGTGAGCAGTTGATTTACCGCGGCATTAGCGCTCATCTGTCCACCCATGCCAATATCTGCGCGGCGCGTTCTTGCCACCGAATCAAGCTCATCGATAAAAATAATACAACCGCCTTTTAACTCGGCCATGGTGCGCGCTTCTTTAAAAAGATTACGTAGTTTAGAAGCACCTAAGCCTACAATGATCCCCTCGATTTCGCTGCCCACAACTGAAAGAAAAGGCATTTTTACTTCGGTAGCAATGGCTTTAGCAAGATAAGTTTTCCCGCAGCCAGGAGGCCCTGAAAGAAGGAGGCCTTTGATTACTTGGCCACCGACTTGTTTTAGTTGTGCGTGATCCCTTAGAAGTTGCACTACTTCCCAGGCTTCGCGCTTAATTTCTTCCATTCCCACAACCTCGTTCCATGTGATATTTACTTCTTCGGCGCGTACTCTTTTTTGGCCAAGCTTTGTCATTCCGCCGCCGAAAAGGAACCAGTAATTAAAAAACATATAAATAGAGGCGAAAATTATAGCAGTAATTACAGAAAGAAAAAATTGAACCGGTATGCTTGAGAACATCATTTGTTTATAAAATGACTCAAGGTTGATCATTGCCCGGATACCCGCAGCCATGAGGATTATTGTGAATGTGAGTAGAATTGAGCCGATAGCAATAAGAAGTATCCTTATCCAGTAAAGTTTTAGGAACATTTTTATTTTGGATATATTCATCTTTTTCTCCTAAATTTGCCTAGTTTACTTATTTTAAAATTATTTCATTAATATTTTTTTAGCATAACATAAATAAAAATTACTGTCAAACCATATCAGTTTTTCTTGACAAAAATGGCCTATATGTTAATCTAAAAGCTTATTGAAAATAAACAGGGACACTTTTTAACAGTCAGGGACATTTCTTAAGATATTGTTTACATGTTAAGAAATGTCCCTAAAGTGAGCGAAAGGAGTTTCATATGGCTAAAATTAAGAAAGTAATCGGTAGGCAAATCATTGATTCCCGCGGAAATCCTACAGTTGAAGTGGATATTATTTTAGATAACGGAATATTAGGAAGAGCCTCAGTTCCTTCCGGAGCTTCAACCGGTGAGAATGAAGCGCTTGAGCTTCGTGATGGAGACAAATCAAAGTATTTAGGTAAAAGCGTTTTAAAGGCGGTAAATAATGTTAATACCGTAATTGCATCAAAAATAAAGGGTTTAGCTCCTGATTTTGAAAAAGTTGATGCCATTTTGTTAAAAATGGATGGCACGCATAATAAGTCAAATCTTGGTGCAAATGCAATCCTGGGAGTTTCTATGGCAACTGCTAAGGTAGCTGCACTTTCTAAGAAACAGCCGCTTTATAAATTTCTTAGTAATGGAAAAGCAAAACTTCTTCCTGTGCCGCTGATGAATATTTTAAACGGCGGTATGCATGCGGATAATAATCTTGATATTCAGGAATTTATGATTATGCCGGTAGGCGCGCCCACGTTTAGTGAGGCAATGCGCTATGCAGTTGAAGTATTTCATAGTCTTAAGTCAATTCTAAAATCAAAAAAACTTTCCACTTCAGTCGGAGATGAGGGAGGGTTTGCGCCCAATCTCACTTCTAACGAAGAGGCGTTGAGTTTGATTGTTGAAGCAATTGACAAAGCAGGATACAAAGCAGGAAAAGACGTTTTTCTTGCCTTAGACTGCGCAGCTAGTTCTTTCTATAAAGACGGGAAATATAGTTTCGAAAATTCTACTAAAACTGCCCAAGAACTAATAAGTATTTATCAGAGTTGGTTAAATAAATATCCGATTCTTTCTATCGAGGATGGGCTTTCAGAACACGATAATTCCGGATGGCAGCAGATGACCGCGGCTTTAGGCTCAAGCCTTCAGCTTGTCGGCGATGATATCTTTGTGACTAATCCGGGAATCTTTAAAAAAGGTATTGCGCAAAAAATCGGTAATGCTATACTAATAAAAGTAAATCAGATCGGTTCTTTGTCAGAAACGCTTGAGGTCATGCGTATTGCAAAGCGTAATAAATATAGTTCCATTGTTTCGCACCGTTCAGGCGAGACAGAAGATGCTACTATCGCGCATTTGGCTGTTGCAACCGGAGCAGGCCAGATTAAAACCGGTTCTCTCTCGCGTACTGATAGGATGTGCAAATATAACGAGCTTTTGCGCATAGAAGAAGAGCTGGGCAAAATTGCTGTTTATGCTGGTACGCAGTGGAAAAAAAGGTAAATGATTGTTAAGAAATTACTTTGGGCTCTAGTGATAGTGGCAGCTTTTGGAGCGCTTTTTTTACCAGGTTATACAAGGATTCAAGAATTACGCGACCGCAACCGAGAATTAGAAGTAAAGATAAAACGGTTAAAAATAGAAAATGCATTATTTGAAATAGAAACAAAGCGTTTAAAAAATGACCCCCTGTATCGAGAACAGATAATGCGTGAAAAGCTAGGGGTAGTGCGTAAGGGAGAAATTCCCGTAAAGATTGTTACTGAGTCGGCTGATCTAAAGAATTAAATCGTTCTTTTTAATAGAATCGCGGGGTGGTCCCTCGTAATACTCGGGATCCACCTAGACAAGAAATCGCGGGGTGGAGCAGCCTGGTAGCTCGCAAGGCTCATAACCTTGAGGTCGTCCGTTCAAATCGGGCCCCCGCAATGAATTAGTAAAAGGGGTCTGGCTCTTTTTGAAAAAAAGTGCCTGACCCCTTTTTATTTGCTAAAAATGGGCATTTCTGCTATAATTAAAATCTATTTTAACACGCGGCGCAATCGGTATATGCGCCGGTGTTGCCTAACTGGCAAGGAGTGCCCTATGATTACTCGCTATAGCAGAGAAGAGATTAATTCTATTTGGCAGGATGAGTTTAAGTTTAAAACTATGCTTGAGATAGAGCTTCTAAGCCTCGAAGCCTGGGAAAAACTTAAAAAAATCCCTCAAGGATCCGCAAAAAGAATCCGCAGCAAGGCCCGATTTAATATTAATCGTATTAACGAAATAGAAAATAAGACGCATCACGACATCGTGGCTTTTGTTACTAATGTCGGAGAAAGTATCGGTAAAGACGCCCAATATCTGCATTTTGGCCTGACTTCATCAGATATTATTGATACTACAACTGCTGTGCAGCTAAAGGCGGCATCAGAAATCCTAATTAAAGATTTAGAAAAGCTGCTTAGTATTTTAGCTAAGAAAGCAAAACTCTACCGCGATACGATTTGCATCGGCCGTACGCACGGAGTACATGCTGAGCCGACTACTTTTGGCTTAAAATTGGCGCTTTGGTATGATGAAACTAAGCGTAATATTAAGAGGTTAAAAGAGGCAGCCGCCGAAGTAGCAGTAGGAAAAATATCCGGAGCTGTGGGAACTTACGCAAATGTTGACCCGCGTATAGAAAAATATATCTGCAATAAACTAAAAATTCAAGCAGCACCTATTTCAACGCAGGTTATCCCGCGCGACGGATATGCACATTATTTGGCAGTCTTAGCAGTAATCGGCTCAAGCCTTGAGAAATTCGCCCTTGAGATAAGGCATTTGCAGCGCACCGAGGTGCTTGAGGCAGAAGAGCCGTTTGCAAAAGGCCAGAAGGGGTCATCTGCAATGCCGCATAAGCGTAATCCTGTTATTTGCGAACGTATCTGTGGTTTAAGCAGGATTTTACGCGCCAATGCCCAGGCAGGTTTAGAAAACGTGGCACTTTGGCATGAACGTGATATCAGTCATTCTTCGGTTGAACGGGTGATTTTACCTGATTCCACGATCCTCCTTGATTATATGCTCTATAAATTTACTCAGGTAATTGAGGGGCTTTTAGTTTATCCGGAGCATATGCTTGAGAATTTAATCCGCACTAAGGGTTTAATATTTTCACAACGGGTGCTACTTTCCCTTATGGATAAGGGTGTCCAGCGAATGAAGGCATATGAGTGGGTACAGCGCCTGGCTATGGAGAGTTGGCAGGGACGTAAAGATTTTAAGGCCTTACTTGGTTTAGATAAAGAAGTCTCATGTTATTTAAGCGCAGAAGAACTCGATAAGATATTTGATCTTAATTATTATCTAAGGTATACGCGTACAATTTTTAAAAACGTAGGTTTATTATAATTACAAACTATGTCCTGGTATATTGAAGTAAAAGATAAAGAAGGAATTTTTGATGCTGTAGGTGAAGGTGTAAAAAAAGATATCCTTGATTTAGGCATCGAAGGGATTAGGGATGTGCGTTTTAGCCAGGCGTATATCCTTAAAGGCGCACTTACTGAAGCAGATGCCAAAAAAATAGCTTTGCAGCTTTTAACTGATCCAATTGCTCAGGATTTTTCCGTAAAGAAACTTTCTGAAGCTTTGCTTGAGCGTAAAAGCCTGACAGAATCTATCCATAAGGGAGAATTTGTAGTTGAGGTAGCTTATAATCCCGGAGTAATGGATCCGGCGGAAGCTTCGATACGAAAAGGTATAGAAGATTTATATATAAAAGGAATTGACGCAGTAAGGAGTACAAAAAAATACCGTATTTTTGCAAATCTTTCCGAAGCACAGCTTAAAAACATCGCAGAAAAACTTTTATACAATAAACTTATCCAGCATGTTGCGGGTCTTTCCGAAGGAGAAGAAAAAGTGGCGTTAGAGAATACACTTGCTGCTTACGAATTTAAGCTGCGTACCGTAGAGCTTATAGATGCATCTGTCAAGAAATTAGAAGAGATCAGCCGTTTAGGGCAGCTCTTTTTGAATTTAGAGGAGATGCAGCAGATACAGAAATATTTCAAGAAATTAAAACGTAATCCTACGGATTGCGAATTAGAGACAATCGCACAAACTTGGTCAGAGCATTGCGGGCATAAGACGTTTAGGGGGAAGATAAAATATACTGAACAGGTAACAGGTAACGGGTCACGGGTCACTACGAAGAAAACAAAATTGATTCATAGTCTGCTTAAATCTACGATTATGAAGGCAACACAGGAATTAAAGAAACCCTGGTGTGTTTCGGTTTTTAAAGATAACTCCGGAGTCATTCGTTTTGATAAAGATTATAACATATGTTTTAAAGTAGAAACTCACAACCATCCTTCTGCGCTTGAGCCTTTTGGCGGAGCAAATACCGGAATAGGCGGAGTAATCCGCGATCCGATGGGTACAGGCCTTGGTGCAAAGCCATTTTTAAACACGGATGTTTTTTGTTTTGCGCCTCCTGAAACTTTATTTAAGGATTTACCTGCCGGCACATTGCATCCTAAAAGAATAATGAAAGGGGTTGTCGCCGGAGTCAAGGATTACGGAAATAAAATGGGGATACCTACGGTTAATGGAGCAGTACTTTTTCATGAGCGCTTTGTGGGTAATCCTTTAGTTTATTGCGGGACTGCCGGGATACTTCCCAGAAATATGAGTTTTAAACAGGTTAAAAAAGGAGATCTCGTACTCTTAGTAGGAGGCCGCACCGGAAGAGACGGAATTCATGGCGCTACTTTTTCTTCGGGAGAATTGACTCATGAGTCAGAGGCTATTTCATCAGGAGCAGTTCAAATAGGTAATCCCATTGAAGAAAAGAAGACGCTTGATACGCTTCTTATAGCCCGCGACCGAGGGCTCTATCGTTCTATTACTGATTGCGGCGGAGGAGGGTTATCGAGTGCTGTTGGAGAGATGGGTGCTGATTTAGGTGTAGATGTAGATTTAGAAAATATTCCGCTTAAATACCTCGGGCTAACCTACACTGAAATCTGGATTTCAGAATCACAGGAGCGGATGATTTTATCCGTACCAAAAGATAACTTAGAAGCATTAATGGAAATTTTCCGAAGCGAAAATGTTGAAGCAGCGGTAATCGGAAAATTCTCCGGAAGTAAGCACCTGAAACTTTATTATCAGAGGAAATTAGTTTGCGATCTGGATATGGAATTTTTACATAATGGTTTACCTGATTACCATAAGATAGCAACTTTTACTATCCCTAAATTTAAAGAAAATAAAGCTGCTGTTTCTAAGGACCTCGGTAAAACATTAAAGCAATTATTATCGCATCCGGATATATGCTCAAAAGAGTGGATTATCCGCCAATACGATCATGAAGTGCAGGGAGGCTCGGTAATTAAGCCGCTTACAGGCGTAGCTAATGACGGGCCGTCTGATGCGGCGGTTGTAAGGCCGTTTCTTGATTCTAAGCGCGGGGTAATTGTTTCCTGCGGAATAAATTTTCACTATGGATTTCTTGATCCCTATTTGATGGCAGGCTCTTGTATTGATGAAGCGCTGCGCCAAGTCGTTTCCGTAGGCGGTTCTGTTGAGCGCGTGGCAATATTAGATAATTTTTGCTGGGGGAATCCCGATAAACCTGACCGGCTGGGCAGCCTTGTGCGCGCTGCTTACGGTTGTTATGATGCGGCAGTTGGTTTCGGTGTGCCGTTTATCTCCGGGAAAGACAGCCTTTATAATGAATTTACGGTAAAGGGAAAATCCATAAGCATTCCCGGGACGCTTCTTATATCGGCTATTTCGGTTATGGATGATATTTCAAAAGCTATTACGATGTATGCCAAAGAACCCGGCAATCTCATTTATGTTGTAGGGGATACTTTTGATGAATTAGGCGGCTCGCATTATTATGCAGTTACCGGAAGATCCGGCGGTTATCCGCCGCTAGTTAATCCTAAAAAAGCCCTGCAAATATTTTCTGCTCTTGCCAAAGCTTCGCAAAAAAGTTTAATTCAGTCAATGCATGATTGTTCAGAAGGCGGGATTGCCTTAGCTGCGGCAGAGATGGCTTTTGCAGGTGCTTTAGGGATGGAGCTTTCTGCAGGAGAGATACCTTTTGTGGGAAAATCTCGTTTCGTTAATCAGAAACCGCGGCGCACAAATGAAGTTTTGCTATTTTCTCAATCTAATTCGCGTTTTGTTGCAGAGGTGAGGCGTAAAGACCGTATAAAATTTGAAAATTTGCTTCAAGGAGTTTCATTCGGATTAATTGGTTGCGTGACTAAAGATAAGAACTTCCGGATTTTTGGGTTAGAAGGGAAGCCCTGCATAGAAGAGCATGTTGCCGCGTTAAAAGATGCGTGGCAAAAAACCATGAGGTATTAGCATGTTTAGAAACGATTTTACAAAAGATGAAACCTGGCGGATCTTTCGTATCATGGCAGAGTTTGTCGATGGTTTTGAAGTCCTCTCTAAGATTGGCCCGGCAGTATCAATATTTGGTTCCGCGCGTATTAAAAAAAATGACCCTTATTATAAGCTTACAGAGAAAATTACTTACCAGATTGCTAAAGAAGGGTATGCTGTTATTACCGGCGGCGGCCCCGGGTTAATGGAAGCGGCAAACAAAGGCGCTAAAAAAGCCGAGGGAAAATCTATCGGATTAAATATTCAGATCCCGCTTGAGCAGAAGGCAAATGCTTATGTAGAAACATTGCTTGATTTCCATTATTTTTTTGTGCGCAAGGTGATGTTTGTGAAATATGCTAAGGCGTTTGTGATCATGCCGGGTGGCTTTGGGACGCTAGATGAGCTTTTTGAGAGTTTGAACCTTATTCAGACCGAGCGTATCGGAAAATTTCCGGTAGTTTTAGTAGGTAGAAAATATTGGGGCGGGCTTGTGGATTGGCTTAAGACTACGGCATTAAAAAGAGGCTGCCTTGCCCAGGAAGATTTAAGGATATTCAGCCTTGTAGATAAACCGGAAGAAGTGGTCGAGGAAATTAATAAGTTTTATGGTAAATCCTAAAGTTTTAATATTACGTACTGCCGGAACTAACTGTGACCAGGAGACCGCTTTTGCTTTTAAGAAGGCCGGCGGAGAGGTTGATTTAGTGCATATTAACCGGCTAATTTCGGGAGAGAAAAAACTTTCTGATTACCAGATTCTTGCCCTCCCGGGTGGTTTTAGTTATGGTGATGATGTGGCTGCAGGAAAAATTTTAGCAAATGAGCTTAAATATAAACTTGCAGATGATTTAAAAAAATTTATTCAGGATGGGAAATTGGTAATTGGCATTTGTAATGGTTTTCAAATCTTAGTAAAAAGCGGTTTTCTTCCCGGGAATTCAGAGCTTAAGCAGGAAACAAGTTTGATTATTAATGATTCAGCGAAGTTTGAGGATCGCTGGACGTATTTAAAGTCACAAGTCACAAGTTACAAGTCACAAGTTAATTGTGTTTGGACTAAGGACTTGCCGGAAGTGATTTATTTGCCGGTGGCACACGGAGAAGGAAAGTTTATCTGTGAAAAATCAGTTTTAGGTAAATTAGAAGAAAACGGCCAGATTGTAATTCAATATTGTAATCAACAAGGGGTTTTAAGCGGATATCCGGATAATCCTAATGGTTCTATAAAAAATATTGCCGGGATTTGTGATGAAACCGGAAGAATGTTTGGGTTGATGCCGCATCCTGAACGTTACATTGATATTTATCAGCATCCGGCAGGTAAATTTGCTGCCTTAAAAAGCGGCCGTAAAGAAGGCGACGGATTTAAAATTTTTCAAAACGGAGTAGAGTATGCTAAAAAAAACCTGTAATCCCCGCGAATATTGCGGTTTATTTGGAATCTTTGGCCACGCGCATGCCAGTTGGTTGACGTATTTAGGTTTATATGCCCAGCAGCATCGGGGTCAGGAAGCATGTGGTATTGTCTCTAATTATCGCGGGCAGCTTAATATACATAAAGGAGTTGGTTTAGTAAACGATGTATTTAACGAAGCTCTTCTTAGCCGGATGAAAGGCGAAATGGCGGTGGGCCATGTGCGATATTCGACTACCGGATCAAGCGTTTTAAAAAATGCCCAGCCGCTTTTGATTGATTTTTCAAAAGGCTCGGTTTGTATTGCCCATAACGGAAACTTGGTGAATTCTCTTGAGCTGCGTAAGTATCTGGAAGGAAGCGGTTCAATTTTTCAGACTACGACAGATTCAGAGTTGATTATTCATCTGATGGCCAGGGCAAAAACAAATAGTTTAAAAGATTCGCTTATCTATGCGTTACGTAGAATTCGCGGCGCGTATTCTTTAGTGATGATGAGTTCAGATAGCCTGATCGGTGTGCGTGATCCTTTAGGATTTCGTCCGCTGTCATTAGGTAAACTTGGTAAAGCATGGTGCCTGGCTTCCGAGACATGCGCGTTTGATCTTATCGGCGCTAAATTCGTGCGCGAGGTAATGCCTGGTGAAATAATTTTTATTGATCAAAATGGATTACATTCTTTTTCGCCACGAGAGCTTCAGGTAAAAAAGCGCCATGCATTCTGCACTTTTGAGCATGTATATTTTGCGCGGCCTGATTCGATGGTATTTGGCGAGACTGTGCATGCGGTCAGGCGTAAATTTGGCGAGCAGCTGGCGCGGGAATTTCCGGTAGATGCGGATATGGTGGTTCCAGTGCCGGATTCAGGGTATTCTGCTGCGCTTGGTTATGCCAAAGAATCAGGGATACCGCTTGAAATGGGAATTATTCGTAATCATTATGTGGGCAGGACTTTTATCCAGCCGGCGCAGGATGCGCGCGAGTTGGGGGTAAGGGTTAAATTTAACCTGCTTAAGGATGTACTTAAAGGAAAACGGATTGTTGTAGTTGATGATTCTATTGTGCGCGGGACTACTTCTAAAATCCGCGTGCGTAACCTAATTCGGGCAGGAGTTAAAGAAGTGCATATGCGTATATCTTGTCCCGCGCATCGCTACCCGTGTTTTTATGGAATAGATTTTCACCGCTCAAATGAGCTAATTGCAAATCGCTATGAGTCCCTTGAACATGTCCGTAAATATCTGGGTGTGGATAGCCTTGGGTATCTTAGCCTTGAAGGGATGTTAGGGTGTTTAAAAAATCCGCGGCATGATTATTGTAATGCCTGCTGGACCGGGAAATATCCTATTAAAGCAGAGAAAAGCCATAGTAAATTTTCGCTTGAATTACGTTGTTGCGGCCAAGGAGAAATACAATGCAAGGTTTAGGGTTAACATATAAAAAATCAGGGGTTGATATACATAAAGCCTCAGAGTTTAAGGGAAAAATTAAATATCTCGTGCGCGGTTCAATGCGTAAAGAGGTATTAAAAGGTATTGGAGGATTTGGTAGTTTTTTTGCAGCTCCTAAAGGTTTTAAAGAGCCGGTTTTAGTTTCATCTGCTGACGGAGTAGGGACAAAATTAAAAATAGCTACCCTTATTAATAAGCACGATACTATAGGAATTGATGCGGTAGCAATGAACGTGAATGATATTCTTTGTACCGGAGCAGAAACGCTTTTTTTCCTGGATTATATCGCTTATAGTAAACTTCCTGAAAAAACCCTGCTTGATATTTTAAAGGGTCTGAATGAAGGTTGCCTGCAAGCTGGTTGTTCTCTGGTAGGCGGTGAAACCGCCCAGATGCCGGGGATGTATAAAGATGGAGAGTATGACTTAGCAGGTTTTTGTGTGGGGGTAGTCGAGAAAAAGAAAATTATTGATGGTTCACAGATCAAGGCAGGAGATTTAGTTATCGGAATTGAATCAAGCGGAATACATTCAAACGGGTATTCTCTTGTGCGCAAAGTATTGTCGATAGGTGAACAGAAAAAAATGGCAGGAGAGCTTCTTAAGCCTACGCGGATTTACGTTAAGCCGGTATTGTCTCTGCTTCAGGGCACGCCTGCCTCCGGCAGGCAGGGTGGCAGGGGACAGGTGACAGAGATACACGGGATTTCCCACATTACAGGAGGAGCTTTTTATGATAAAATCAGTAGAATTCTGCCTCAGGATATTGATGTATTGATTCATAAAAGCTCATGGCCAGTGCCTGATATCTTTAAACTTATTCAGGTAAAGGGTAGGATTAGCGATCAGGAGATGTTTAGTACTTTTAATATGGGTATTGGTATGGTGCTTTTAGCGCCGGATAAATTTGCTAAAGATATTCAAATGTCACTTAGTAAAAATAAATTGCGCTCTTGGGTAATTGGGGAAGCGATAAAGGGGAGTAAGAAAGTAAAGGTAGCTTAATAGGAGGAGTGATTATGTCGTTATTCTATTTTCTTCTAATGGTTGCAATTTTTATATTTTTTTCAGGAATCAGGATAGTGCGGCCTACGCACAGGGGCTTGATTGAACGTTTAGGTAAATATAACCGTTTTGCCGGGTCAGGATTCCATTGGATTTTTCCGGTTTTAGAACGGCTTTTTATGGTAAATGTCACTGAACAGATGGTAGATGCCGAGCCGCAGGAAATTATCACTAATGATAATTTGAATGCCAGGGTAGATGCACAGGTGTATTTTAAAGTTAAGTTAGAAGAAGAAGACGTGAAGAGTTCACAATATAATGTTAATAATTACCAATGGCAGATCGTGAATTTAGCCAGGACTACTTTAAGGAATATTATCGGTACCCTTACTTTAAAATCCGCAAACAGCGAGCGCGGGAAAATTAATTCGGAATTACATAAAACTCTGCTGGAGGAGACTAAGAGCTGGGGGATTGATATAGTGCGCACGGAATTAAAAGAAATTGATCCGCCAAAAGACGTGCAAGAAACAATGAATAAGGTGGTTAAGGCAGAAAACGAAAAAATTTCTGCGGTTGATTATGCTACTGCTGTTGAAACTGTCGCAGATGGCCAGAAGCGCGCAGAAATCAAAAAGGCAGAAGGTGTAAAACAGGCCAGAATCTTACATGCAGAAGGGGAAGCAGAAGCAATTAAGTTAGTTAATGAGGCCGCAGAGCATTATTTTGTAGGCAATGCCCAGGTTTTGCGCCGGATTGAAATGGTAGAAAAATCGCTTGAAAATAACGTAAAAGTTGTTGTGCCGGCAAATACCGAGCTAATAAATGTTCTTGGTGATATGGCAGGGATTATTCCTCTAAAAAAATAACCATTTTCGACCTACGCGGTCGACCGCGTAGGTCGAAGAAGGTAACTTAAGATGAAGATACTAGTAATTGGTTCAGGGGGGAGAGAACATGCGCTTGCCTGGAAGATCTCGCAGTCAAAGCGTGTTGAGAAGATTTTTTGCGCTCCGGCAAACGCGGGGATTTCAGAAATTGCTGAATCCGTTCCGATTAAAGCAGTAGATATCAATAAACTTTTAGAATTTGCTAAGAAAGAAGCAGTTGACCTTACGGTAGTTGGGCCGGAGGCTCCGCTTGCTTTAGGCATAGTTGATGAATTTCAGAAAAACGGGCTTAAAATTTTTGGGCCGCAGAGATTTGCAGCAAAATTAGAAGCCAGCAAAGTTTTTTCTAAGCAGGTTATGGCTAAATATGGAGTGCCGACAGCAGAATTTAAAGTTTTTTCCGATGCTGATCAGGCAAAGGAATATGTTGCTAAAAAAGGCGCTCCCTGCGTAGTTAAGGCAGACGGATTAGCCCAAGGTAAAGGCGTAGTAGTTGCAAAGACTATAAAAGAAGCTCAAGATGCGATTACTCTGATCATGCAAGAAGGAGTATTTGGCGAGGCAGGAAATCACGTAGTCATTGAAGAGTGTTTGATAGGACAAGAAGCCTCGATTTTAATACTCACAGATGCAGAAACTGCAATTCCTCTTGCTTCAAGCCAGGACCATAAACGTGTTTTTGATAATGATGAAGGCCTAAATACCGGAGGGATGGGGGCATATTCTCCTGCGCCGGCAGTGACTCCTGAAATTTTTAAATATATTGAGCAAAAGATAATTCAACCCATGATTAAAGGGTTAGCTAAAGAAGGGATTGTTTATCGCGGCGTGCTTTATGCCGGAATTATGCTTACAGCCGAAGGCCCAAAAGTCCTGGAGTTTAATGTGCGTTTTGGGGATCCGGAAACACAGGCGATATTACCACGGCTTAAGTCAGATATAGTTGAGGTAATGCTGGCAGTTGCAGAAGGAAAACTTTCCAGTATAAAAAAGTTAGATTGGGATGATCGCGCTTGTGTATGCGTAACGCTTGCTGCCGGAGGATATCCAGGGCCGTATGAAAAAGCAAAAGTTATCACCGGCCTTGAGGAAGTTAAAAAAATGACAGATGTAATCGCCTTTCATTCCGGAACACGTAAGTTTGGCGATAAGATTGTTACTGACGGCGGAAGAGTACTTGGCGTTACAGCACTTGGTGCCAATATAAAGGAAGCGATTACGCGTTGTTATCAGGGTGTTGATAAGATAAAATTTGAAGGAATGCATTTTCGCCGGGATATTGGGGTGAGAGCGGTTTAAATCTAGGGACATTTCTTAAGATGTAAATTGCGTGTTAAGAAATGTCCCTAAAAGAGGAGTTCTTGTGGCTAAACTAATTAGTATAATTATGGGTAGCGAATCAGATTTAGATACAGTGCAGGAAGCGGTAAATATCCTTAAGGAATTTAAGGTTGATTTTGAAATTAAGGTGCTTTCTGCCCATCGCAGCCCGAAGGAACTTGAAAAATATATTGATACTGCGCCTAGTCGCGGGGTAAAGGTTTTTATTGCTGCAGCAGGTGGAGCAGCAGCGCTTGCAGGAGTCATTGCTAGTCATACGCCTTTACCGGTAATCGGGATACCGATTGAAAGTTCGAGTTTAAAAGGAATAGATTCGCTTTTATCAACTGTGCAGATGCCCGGTGGAGTTCCGGTAGCTTGTATGGCAATAGGAAAAGCCGGGGCGAAAAATGCAGCGCTTTTTGCTTTACAGATCCTTGGAACAAGCGATCAAAAGATCAGTGGCTTTCTTAAAGATTATAAGGTCAGGATGGCAGAAAAAATTAAGGCGATAAAGTTGAGGTTATAGAATATATTTTTATGCGTACCCGTGTAATCAAAATTGACCCGCAGTATCCTGATCCAGCTCTTTTAAAAGAAGTAGCAGCTATGCTTAAAAAAGGCGGCCTGGTAATAATGCCTACTGAAACTGTTTACGGTATCGCAGCCGATATGCAGAATAAATTAGCTATGGAGCGCCTGGCTAAAATTAAAGAAAGGCCGAAAGGTAAACCTTTTTCTCTGCATATTGCAGAAAAAGTAAAAGTAGAAGATTTTGTAAGCGATATTCCGCTTTCAGCGCATAAGTTGATCTATAAATTTTGGCCTGGCCCGTTGACGCTGATTTTTAAAGGCAAAGAAGAAGATTCTGTGGGGATCCGGATGCCAAATCAGGAAATAGCCTTAAAACTTATTATGATGTCGACTAAAACAATAGTTTGCCCTTCGGCTAATCTTGCCGGAAAACCTCCTGCAAAAAATTGCCAAGACGCGCTTGTTGATTTAGATGGCCTGGTCGATATAGCTGTTGATTGCGGTGAGGCTTCTTTAGGTAAAGAATCTACAGTTGTAGATGTCAGGCCTGAAATACCTGTTGTAAAGCGGGAAGGAGCAGTCAACCGGGGAGATATAGAACAAACACTAAAAAACAAGATCGTGCTTTTTGTTTGTACAGGAAACTCTTGTCGCTCAGTGATGGCGCAGGCGCTTTTAACTAAGCGTCTTAAAGATAAAGCTCGTACTGATGTTGAGGTGCTTTCGCGTGGGATCATGATGCTCGAAGGCCTTAAGGCAAGTGCCGAAACTGCGGCTTTACTTGCGCAGGAAGGTGCTGATGTAAGCGATCATCGCTCTCAACGGGTAAGCCGTGAGCTTTTGCAGCGAGCGGATTTAATTTTAGTTATGGAGCGTATCCACGAGCAAAAAATTTTAGAAATTGAGCCAAAAGTAAGAAATAGGCTTTTTCTTTTAAAAGAATTTACCAGGATTGATGTAAAGCAAGCTAATGATTTAGAAGTGCCTGACCCCATTGGGAGGTCTGAAGGATTTTACGAGGATACTTTTGCAATGATAAAAGAAGCAGTTAGCCGAATTGCGGAGGTTATTTAAAATGAATTTACCTAAAAAAATGTTGATTGGCTCAGACCACGCGGGGTTTGCTTTAAAAGAAGCGCTTATTAAACATCTTGTAAAAAAAGGAATTAAGGTTAGGGATGAAGGGACATGTTCGATAGATAGCTGCGATTACACTGATTTTGCCGCCATTGTTGCTGGTAAGGTTTCACGTAAGCGTTTTAGCCGCGGGATTCTGATTTGTAAAAGCGGAATCGGAAATTCTATTATCGCTAATCGTTTTCCCGGAGTGCGAGCTGCCCTGTGTTATAATAAAGAAGTAGCTAAACTTTGTCGTGAGCATAATGATAGTAATATATTAGTTTTGGGCGCGGGGTTTGTCCCTCCGAAAGATGCAAAAGAGATGGTAGATATCTGGCTTAAAACTGATTTTACCGGAGGCAGGCATAAGCGCCGCCTTGATAAAATTAAAAAAACTGAAGAGTTGATAAGGGGGGATAGATTTTGAGCTTTCTTAAAGAAACAGATCCGGAGATTTCTCGAATTATAAAAGACGAGTTGAAGCGCCAGCAGGATAACTTAGAGTTGATCGCTTCTGAAAATTTTACTTCACAGGCAGTTCTTGAAGCACAGGGCTCGGTATTGACTAATAAATATGCCGAAGGCTATCCTCATGCGCGTTGGTACGGAGGCTGTGAGAATGTCGATGATGCTGAGATTTTAGCGATAGAGCGGGCAAAAGAACTTTTCGGGGCAGAGCACGCTAATGTTCAGCCGCATTCAGGTTCACAAGCAAATATGGCAGTATATTTTTCGGTGCTTAAACCGGGGGATACGGTTTTAGCAATGGATCTGGCAGCTGGAGGCCATCTGACACACGGCCATCCGCATAATTTTTCCGGCAGGCTTTATAATATTGTTGGTTACGGAGTTGACGCAAAAAGTGAGACCATTGATTACGAGTATGTTTTGGCTTTGGCAAAATTACATAAGCCGCGAATTATCCTTGCTGGAGCATCTGCTTATCCGCGGATTTTAGATTTCAAAAAGTTTAGGGCTATATGTGATGAAGTAGGCGCATATTTATTTGTAGATATGGCCCATATTGCCGGGCTTGTGGCAGGCGGAGTACATCCGTCGCCAGTGCCTTATGCAGAGTTTGTATCTTCTACAACGCATAAAACTTTACGTGGGCCGCGCGGAGGATTTATCCTTTGTAAAAAAGAATTTAGCCGTAAAATTGATAGTCAAATTTTCCCGGGAATCCAGGGAGGGCCGTTAATGCATGTAGTGGCTGCAAAAGCTGTAGCTTTTAAAGAGGCAATGACAAAAGAGTTTAAAATTTATCAGGCTCAGATTGTGAAAAATGCAAAAGCGCTTTCCAAAGCTCTTGAAGAAAAAGATTTTCGCATAGTTTCCGGTGGCACAGATAATCATCTTATGCTCCTAGATTTGACATCAAAGCAGATTAGCGGAAAAGAAGCCTCTGCGGTTTTAGGAGAGGCCGGGATTACGGTAAATAAAAATCTCATACCTTTTGATAAGCAAACACCCGCAGTAACAAGCGGGATACGTCTTGGAACGGCAGCAGTTACTACGCGTGGAATGAAAGAGGTTCAGATTCGTCAAATTGCTTCTTTTATTGATGAGGCAATCGGCTTACGCGGAGAGCATAAAAAATTACCTGATATCCGTAAAAAGGTATTAGCGCTGACAAAAAGGTTCCCTCTTTATGAAAGATAAACGCCCGGGTTGGGATGCTTATTTTATGGAAGTAGCGTTTTTAGTTTCAAAGCGCGCAACCTGCCTTCGCCGCAGCGTGGGCGCGGTATTAGTTAAAGATAAAAAAATTCTGGCAACCGGTTATAACGGCGCGCCTTCCGGATTAAAGCATTGTATAGATATAGGATGCCTGCGCCAAAAATTAAAGATTCCTTCCGGCCAGCGTCATGAATTATGCCACGGCTTGCATGCGGAACAAAATGTGATATTGCAAGCTGCGCTTTACGGCGTCAGCACACGAGATAGCATTCTGTATATTACTAATCAACCTTGTGTTATTTGTTCTAAGATGATTATTAATGCCGGAATAAAAGAGATTGTGATCTCCGATGGTTATCCCGATGAGTTGGCAAAGGATTTTTTGCGCCAGGCGAAAATTAAAGTAAGAAATATTAATGCGTTGTCCAAATTGCGGCCACAAAGAAGATAAAGTTGTAGATTCCCGCGCCACGCAGGAAGAATCTGCGATCCGTAGGCGCCGTGAGTGCCTTAATTGCGGGAAGCGTTTTACTACCTATGAATACGTAGAAGAGGTTTCACTGATGGTAGTCAAAAAAGATAACCGTCGGGAGCCGTTTGATCGTCAGAAGATTCTTAGCGGAATGCTTAAGGCCTGCGAGAAGCGGCCGATTAGTATTGATAAGATAGAAGAAGCTGCCTTGCAGATAGAGCGTCAGATCCAGAAAAAATACGAACGCGAGGTCCTGGCAAGCCGAATCGGAGAGTTAGTAGTTGAGAAGTTAAAGGCTATGGATGATGTTGCCTATGTGCGTTTTGCTTCGGTATACCGGCAGTTTAAAGATGTGAATCAGTTTATGCAGGAATTAAACGAGATGTTAAACCGTGGGAAAAATAATCTTAAGAAAAAAACAAAGAAAGCCAAATGATAGAAGTTGAGCTTAGTAAGATAGTAATTGATGAGAAGCGCCATGATCAGCTTATTGTGCTGAAAGAAAAAAATGGAGAACGCTTACTGCCGATTGTGATCGGGCTTGCTGAAGCATCAGCGATTAAGCTTCAGATCAGCGGTTTTATTCCGCCGCGTCCGCTGACACATGATCTGTTACATATTATGATTAAAGACCTTGAAGCAAGCGTTGAAAAAATCGTCATTGATAAGCTTCATGAGAATACTTTCCATGCAAAACTGTTTCTTAAAACTAATAGCGGTAGTATCAAGATCATAGATGCCCGCCCATCCGACAGTATCGCCTTGGCTGTGCGCTCGCACGCGCCTATATTTATTGAAGATGAGGTAATTAAAAGTTCTAAACCTTTTAATAAGATCCAATGAAATTATCTCCACTTTTTGATTTTCGCGGCCTGCTGAAGCCTGTCTTAGACTTTTCCCATAAAAATAAAATTCAATTATATCTTGTCGGCGGAATTTTGCGCGATACGCTAATTAATCGGCGTAAAGAAATATTAGATTTTGATTTTTGCCTTGAATCAGGGGCAGTAGAATTTGCGCAAAAGCTTGCTAAACAAATGATGGCAGGTTTTGTTTTGCTTGATGACGCGCATGGTTCCTGCCGTGTAGTTAAAAAAACTAAAGACGGCTATTATACCCTTGATTTTACGGATTTTCGCGGTAAGAGCCTTAAGGATGATTTGCACCACCGGGATTTTACTGTTAATTGTCTCGCGCTTTCTTTAGAAACGCTTTTTGAGGCTCGCGAGGAAAAAGATTTACAAGCAGCTGTAATAGATCCCTGGTCAGGTTTAGAAGACTTAGATAAAAAAATAGTGCGGGTAGTTAATAAATCTACTTTTGATGAAGATCCTTTACGGTTAATGCGCGCTTTTAGCCTAGCAGCAAATTTTAACTTTAAAATTGATCCTCTGACTAAGAAACTGATTAATCTTAAAAGTAAAAAACTAAAAATAGTTTCGTTAGAACGGATAAGAGATGAGTTATTTAAGCTTTTTAGCTTGCCGGAAAGCTATGCTTGGATTTCTGCGCTTGATAAAGCAGGATTACTTAAAATAATCTTTCCTGAATTTGATAAAATGCGGGGAAAATCGCAAGGGCCATATCATCATTTAAATATTTTTGCGCATACATTGGAGAGCTTAAGCCAGTTTGATAAGGTGATTGCGGCTCAAAATAAGAATAAAGAAATTTCCGCGTATCTTAAGGAAGAGATTTCATCGGGTAGAAAGCGTACTGCGCTAATAAAACTGGCAGTGCTTTTACACGATATTGGAAAGCCTGCGACAATGCGTAAGGAAGGAAAAAAACTTAGCTTTCATGGCCATGAGCGGGTAGGTATGCGCATGGCGCAGGAGATTTCAAAACGCCTTAAACTTTCTAATGAAGAAATACAGATGCTTTCTAAAGTCATCCTTTGGCATCTTCGGCCGGGGTATCTGGCAGATAATGCTGTTATTAGCGCCCGGGCAAAGTTTCGTTTTTTCCGCGATGCCGGAAAAGAGGCAGGAAGCGTGCTTTTACTTTCAGTAGCTGACCAGCGCGCGACTAAAGGCCGTTTAAGCCCGGCGGCAACGCGCCTGCATCATGAAAAAATCGCTTTTAATTTATTAAAAGAGTATTTTAAGAAACAAAAAGAAGAAGTTTTAGTAAAGTTAGTAAATGGCAATGACATAATCTCTTCTTTTAAGCTTTCTCCGTCACCATTAATCGGGGTAGTTTTAAAAGAATTAGAAGAACTTCAGGCAATCGGTAAAATTAAAACTAAAGAAGAAGCTTTAATAGAAGCAAAAAAAATTATTCAGAATGAAAAAAAAATCAAAAACCCGATTTCATCAGTTAAAAAGAATATTTGAGATATTACATGGCCCAAATGGATGTCTTTGGGATAAAAAACAAACCTATAAGAGTTTGATCCCGTGCTTGAAAGAGGAAGCCGGAGAGATTGTATCTGCTGTCAGGAAAAAAGATTACCATAATCTCAAGGAAGAAGTGGGTGACTTGCTGCTTCTTGTGATGTTTTACTCTCAAATTGCCAAGAAAGAAGGCCGTTTTGATATTGAAGATGTTATCGTCGAACTGATAAAAAAACTTAAACGCCGTCATCCGCATGTGTTTGCAGGTGCTAAAGCAACTTCCGCCCATCAGATAATCCGGAATTGGCATAAAATAAAAAAAGGGGAAAAGAAAAAATCATGATTTTAAACCGGCCGCAAATTGAAAAGCTGATTACGAGCAAAAAATTAGTCGAAGGATTTATAGATTTAAAAATCCAGCTTACGCCTAATGGCATTGATATAACTGTTGCAGAGGTATTTTCTTTTGTTGGTGCAGGAGCGCTTGATTTTTCTAATAAAGAGAGAATTATTTCGGAGGTAAAACCGCTTACTCCGGAGAAATTAAATCCCCAGGATAGATTTGGTTGGTGGAAACTTGCTCCCGGAGCATATAAAGTACGCACTAATGAAACTTTTAATATGCCGCATGATTTAGCTGCTCTTGCTTTTACGCGTAGTTCTTTGCTGCGTTGCGGGGTGTTTATCCAGAACGCGGTATGGGATGCAGGTTTTTGCGGGAAAGCTGAATTTATTCTTGTGGTGCAAAATCCGTTTGGTTTTAGGCTTAAACAAAACGCGCGCTTGATTCAGCTTGTTTTTTTGAAGATGCGTAAAACTGACGAAGGATATAACGGGATATACCAAGAACGACCTACGCGGTCAAAAATTCGACCGCGTAGGTCGACGTAGGTGAAGACTGCCTAAATGAAAATAAAAAATACCGAAATTAAGGTCATCCAGGGTGATCTTACTGAATGTAAAGTTGAGGCAATTGTTAATGTTGTTAATAATGAGTTAGTAATAATAGGCACTGTAAGCCCGCCGGTAAAATTTATTATTCATGCCACGACTGATGAAGATAGAATCCGTTTATCCTGCCGTAAAGCCTTAAAAGTCGCAGAAGAATTAAAGATAAATTCAATTGTTTTTTCGGCGTTTGGTTGCGGAACAGGGGGATTCCCTCTTTTAGCTTCCGCAAAGATTATGGGTCAAGAAGTTTTTCGGCATTTAAGGCAAGGCAAGAGTCAGCTTAAAGAGGTAATATTTTGTCTTAATAATGATGAGGCATATAAAATTTTTCAAAAAGGCGTTGAAGGTTATCTTGATTATATGGTCAATGTTCTAAATATACGGCCTTACACAACAGTTGATGCGCTTATTGAAGTTGAAGGCGGAATAGTTTTGATTGAGAGGAGTAATCCTCCTTTTGGCTGGGCTTTGCCAGGCGGGTTTGTGGATTATGGAGAGAGCCTCGAAGGTGCGGTAAGGCGTGAAGCAAAAGAAGAGACCAGCTTAGATTTAGAAAATCTTAAACAATTCCATACTTATTCTGATCCGGAACGCGACCCGCGGTTTCATACTATCGGGACAGTTTTTACTGCTACTTCTAAAGGTAAGCCTAAAGCCGGTGATGATGCAGCTGCCCTAAAGGTATTTAAGCCGGAAGAGATCAAAAAGCTTAAACTTGCTTTTGATCATAGTAAGATTTTAGAAGATTATTTCAGCAGCAGGGACATTTCTTAACAAGTAATTTGCCTGTTAAGAAATGTCCCTAAAGTGTGTATGTAAAACATGCGAGTACTCATACATTTTTTGGCAATAACTTTTATTTTATTGCCTGATATTACTACGGCTCAAATGCAGGAAACCAAACTCTGCTTTGGCAAAACTTGTATTTTAGCAGAGGTAGCCAATACCCCGGAAACAAGAGCGCGTGGATTAATGTTTAGGGAGAATTTGCCTGAAAACAATGGAATGCTTTTTGTTTTTGAAAAAACTGATTTTCACGCCTTTTGGATGAAGAATATGAATATTGCTTTAGATTTTATCTGGCTTGATCAGGATAAGCGGGTTTTATGGATAGATGAGAATATTCTGCCTTGCGTTGAGAAGTGCCCATCGCTTGTACCTACGAAAAAAATAAAGTATGTTTTAGAGGTAAATGCCGGTTGGACCAAGCGCCACAATATCAAAGTCAAAAATAAGGTAGTTTTTAATTAACCTTCCCGAAGCTGTTTTTCCGCATCTACCACGTCGCGGTTAAGTACGCGTAAAGTTTCTTTAATTCTTTCTTTTAAACTTAAAGAGATAACCTTGGCATCTTGCATTTCACGCAAAATCTGGATGGACATCCGGAAGTAGCGGATGAGCTCTCCTTCGTCGGTATCGGTAAATTTTAAAACATGCTCAAAACTACTACCTTGCAGCCAGGCTTCCATTGCAGCGCTCATGTGAAAGTAAGCGCATTTTGAAAAAGGATAAATTCTTTGTCGTCTTTCTTGTGCTTTGATTCCTTCGTAGATATCATCGCAAACATGACGAATCCGCCTGCCATTTTTAGAAAGAGTTAAAATTTCCTGGTTTTTCCGCGGCTCAAAAACTGCAGATACCGCAAGTATCCCAAGGCCAAATTCATCTAATTCTTCAAGTATTCCCTGGCTATAAAGTTCAGCTAAAAGCAGTTCGTATCCGTGCACTGATTTAGCGAACATTCCTTTATCTGTGAGTTTTCCTTCGGTAATACAGCCAAAACTTTTCAGGAGTTTCAATTTTTCACCGATTAAGCGCACAGCTTCCTGTTGCGCAGGTTTATTAAATTGAAAACAATGAAAAGAGAGAGGGTAAACTTTAACAATATCTTCACGGTATTTTTCATAAAGATTAAGTGCTGTAGCATAAGATGAATTAAGCTGGCTTTTTACTTCTTCTGTTTTGCTAAAGATTACTCGTCGGGCTTCTTCAGGCCTTAAGCGGCGGGGGTTAATGCGGCAGTAAACAAATCCTTCTCTATCTATACCGCGGCGTCCGGCGCGGCCTGCCATCTGGTAGAAATCTCGAGTTTTAAGCAGGGTAATAGAATGCCCGTAAAATTTTCTTAAATCATCAAAGATAACCGTGCGGCTGGGCATATTTATCCCAAGCGCAAAGGTTTCGGTAGTAAAGATTAATTTAATCAAGCGGCTGGTGAATAATCGTTCCACAACTTCTTTTAGGGTGGGGAGCATCCCGGCATGATGATAGGCGATCCCGCGTTCAATCAGCGGGTAAAGTTGAGCTGCTGATTTCTCATTTTTTAAATCAAAACGCTCCAAGAGATCTTCATACATTCCGCTAATTTCATCTCTTTGTTTATGAGTGAGAAAATTTTCGCGTTGTAATTCAAGTGCCAATTCTTCGGTTTTTCTTCGGCTAAAAGCAAAATAAATCGCAGGCAGGCGGTCATTATCGCGTAAGTGGCGGATGAGAGTGCTGATCCTGTTAAATTTAGGCGCGCGAAATCTTTTTAAGGCCTCAAAATTGCCTGTAATTTCATCATGCATCTGGTAATAAAAATTTAAAGGCACAGGACGGTTATCTTCGGTGATAATTTTAAATGGCCGCTTATGGATATGAGTAAGCCATTCAGCCAGCTGTTTAATATTAGGGATAGTAGCAGAGAGCGCAAGGATGTTCATATGCGCAGGTAAAAATATCAATGATTCTTCCCAGACTGTGCCGCGCTCCGGGTTATCTAAATAATGCACTTCATCAAAAATAATCCAGGAGTAGCGGGATAGGCTTTCTGGTTCATCCAGGACTTTATTGCGGAAGATTTCGGTAGTCATGATCAAGACCTGCGCCTGCGGATTAATAGAAACATCTCCGGTAAGTATGCCGACATGTTCACTGAATTGGCCTTGGAAGTCGCGGAACTTTTGGTTAGAGAGGGCTTTGATAGGAGCGGTATAAATTGCCCCGATATTGTTTTGCAGGCAAGTGGTGATTACATGTTCGGCAATTACGGTTTTTCCGGCGCCGGTAGGAGCGCTGACAATGACTGAAAATCCCTGATTAATCTGGTCTATAGCTTCCTGTTGAAATCGATCATATTGCATAATAATAAAGTATACGGCTTTATGCTTATTTGGGCAAGATAATTATAAAGCTATTTTTGCCTCCAGGATATTGCTCGCGTGCTGGATTATTTTCGCCGTGCACTACGGTTTACTCCTCGTATACGCAGGAATTCCACTAG